>Ga0307512_10000244_pt1 | contig 76968 bp, 64 predicted proteins | sample 14_EM_MG_FD_200267 | JGI IMG/M metagenome (GOLD analysis project Ga0307512, IMG submission 200267) | Populus trichocarpa ectomycorrhiza microbial communities from riparian zone in the Pacific Northwest, United States - 14_EM | ecosystem: Host-associated > Plants > Roots > Unclassified | place... | reverse complement strand
AGGGGGGGGTTTAAGTGGGTGGCTGTGTTGTTATAAGCGACAAGGCGCAGCATATGCGAAAGTGGGCCCTTTCGTGGGCCCAATACCGGCGAAGGGATAACCCCGAATCGTCGATCACTCGCAACCGGATCTTCCTTTTACAAATTGTATACTTCTACACCGGTTTTTCCGCAGTATGCAACAAGCGGGGAGTCTGGGGCCACGAGATACTCTACATACCGCGCGGGCCTGGCTAGACGGGATTGAATTACTAGTCCTTCATTTCTAGTCTAGCCACAGCTGCTAGCAATAGTACCATTGAGTATAGCTCCTCAAATACGTCGGTTTATTCTATAATTCGACCAGCCTACCTAAACTCCGGATAGGGCGCTCCGTACCTATCTAGGATTGCGTGGCGCTTAGTGTGATCCGTGCATGGGTAGCCCAATAGTGTGGATTCAACATTGCAAATCAATGGTTTGAGGAACTCTTTTGGCGGTAGTCTATCAGATGGCTATATTTTCACTAGTGGGTCTCTAGCTATTAGTAGAGCTCCAGGAGAGACTATGAGTTTCTCGTGCGAGACTAGAAAGGGTGGAAATACCATGAAAATAACAGGAAGCCGGGGGAGTGTTATTCTACCTTCATGTCATCTAGTATATGGTTGCTGTAAATTGACGGAGAAGGAGTAGGATATCCTTCAGATATTCACCTCTAGTACTCACAAATTATATTCATAAGAGCCCTACTGTTCCTTACCGTTTACCAATGGCCACAATCTAAACCTCAGTCTGCGAAGCAAGGCCATACTTGACAAACTAGCCAATCATAACCAGCCACTGTGCCAAGAGAGTGTTATTTCCCCTTTTATTTCAGGGTCCTTTTTGGCCTGAGATTTCTCCCTAGGCTTTAGCTATTAGAGCCATATTTGGGATACGCATGCGGAGACGCGCGCCGAGGCCGTTTGTTGTCGGGCTTGTAGCCGTGCGGTTTTAGTAATTAGTGAAAGGAGCCATGCTATTGCGCTAGAGTCCCTATTCATAGATCCATGGCCCTCTATACGTGTATTGGGCGTAGAGTATCTGCCAATGACGTCTACCATGACATGGGTAATGTGTTTTGTCTGCGCGCGGTTATACCGTCAGTGCTCCTTAACGCGTGGGTAGATTATGGTGGAAGCTGTAGAGTTCAATAGATCCCGTTCTATATGCAATGATCGCCTCATATAATTCCATTCAAGCTTGTGGTTCTTATATAAACTGGACATAATGCATCTTAAGGAGCTCTTCCCAACGCATAACTATGTACGGTACAAAAAAAATACAAAGCCGTGACACCCCACCAACTCCGGAGGAAAGAAGAGAAACAAACAAGAAAAGCACCACACCAGTACTCTGCTATCCAACCCGATTTGCTCTGCCATCACCATTATCAACCGATTCATACCGCATAGAACTCAATACACTCCGGCTTCTCTCCTCGTTCCGACTCGGAACCTGTGCCGGTAACTCTGAAATTCCCAGCCCACCTCCATTTGCCGTACTACCACCTCCAGCACCCCCTGCCCCCCCTGCCCCACCCTGTAATCTCGCGTGCTCCTCAGTCGGCATCTCCATTGGAACACTAGCTAATGCCCGCATCGGAACGGCAGCCGGTAACTCAGCATGGCCTGGCCATTGTCCGTTTGTCTCCTGCTCTTCGTATACCGGCGGAGGCGACTTGAGTGATGGACTCGTCCCCGGGCCTACTGGTAAGCGTTTTTTGAGGCTCTGGAAAAAACCGGAGTTGCGCGTTGGAGATTGAGGGTCCTCCACGGGTAACGGCGCTCCGCGTGCTTGTTTTTGCTTTCGTTTCCGAATGAAGAAGAAGGCGCCGATGAGGAGGGCAACGAGCGCGACTACTCCGACAGCAACACCGATTGGGAGCGCTGAGTTTGAGGAGCCGGATGAAGAGGTGGTGGTAGAGGCACCGGCGGAGGCCGTGGCGGAGGAGTACGATTGCGTTGCGGCCTCCGTGATAGTCGTGAGGGAGCCGTTGGCCGTTTGGGTCAGTGTTACTATTTTGTCATTCGCTACGGTTGTGGCAGTGGTTGTTGGTGTTGGCGTTGGTGTGGGGGTGTTGGTGGTTTTGGTTGTGGCTGTCTTTTTAGTTGATGATTGCGAATCCGGGCAGATTCCTTCGTTCCAGCATGGGTTACCAACGCAGCAGCCAGCAAAGTGTGTCGGTGTAGTGGTGCATGTCCAGTATGATTGGCCTGATGGACAGGATTTGTCTTGACGGATCGCGAGCATTTTGCGCGAGCGGCTTCGTCGGGGTACTGGTTGGATGTATCCCATGGTGGTTGTAGCTGTGTATGTTGAGGAATGCAGCTCACTGCGATGGTGGGCGGGAAGGCTTAATTAAGGGTGGGCGTAGCTGGTATCCATCTCAGATCGAGCATGCTGCCTCACCGATGCACGTCGTTTGATATACGCATCAGGACTGCTGCAAGAGGCATATTTTCTCTATTTTTGGTGTTGCCGGAGGAAAAAACTGGTTCGAGACATCTCGTCTGCACCGCGCCGCACACGTTGTTAGTAACCGGCAGAGCTACGGGAAGGTGCATCAAAGGATCCCAGCCGCGATCCACTGGTGTAACAAACCAACAGTCCCCCTAAATTCACCCACAGCTTGGATGAAGGGAAAACAACGTTTAGTAGAGCAATATACAGAGAGATGTACAACTATTAAGAACTGGGACAATATTGGGACAATTACTTTGCTAGCAGCATCACCAAGACTTGGGGCGGCTAGCACCGATGTCATATGCATTAGCCCATGTTAAAAATACTTTCTGGGGTCAGGCAAAGGTAAGGTCCGGACAAATTTCGGTCACGTTACTACTCTTCCTAGGCAGTCAGATAGAGAGCCACATATAGTGCTGCGGCTATAAACAGGATCTGCATATCAAAAAATCAGCAAAATCGGTTACTATGGTTGCAGCTATTGGCTTCACTCCCAACCTTCACCCCGTGGCAGAAAACCCTGCAATAGCATCACCAAAATGAGGTGTTCGATCTTACGTATATCTACGTGGGTATTGTACTTGTTGGACAATATAACAGTATGCTTCGCTAATGTCCTTCTTGGACCGATCCTGCTCAGAGCAGAGCAAGTGCTGGGACGATTCGGCCAACACATTGTTTTTGTTGACCCACCTACCTACAGCTTGTGTATCAGTGGAGCCAGGTTGAAGTGGCAGAGTATTAACCTCGCCCTTGAATGATACTCTCCGGTGAGCTTTAGTAAAATCTAGGTCGGAAGGCTGGGTTATGGGGGTTCCATTGTAGAGGTATTGTATCCAACTAGTCATTTCTCCCTATAGCATGGGATCTAGGTTACAGAAGCAAGTCATATACATGTATCCGTGGGTGCAGCGGGAGCTGGAATGATTCTGTTGTGAAGTGATGTTGGCGATCGTTATCGAAGCAGAGGCTGTATGTACTTGTTACCAGAATATCAGTCAGAATTTAACCTACGTTAAGGTGCTTCCTAGTCGTTGTACAGAAGGCAGGCCACCTGACGCCGAATCGTCTTCCCACGAGGCGAAGCGTACTATCACCCTCTTTGGCCCGGCAGGGTTCAGGGGAAAGACCGCGGTACCGGCAACTTGTTAAAAACGGTTTTCAAATGTTATATACGACACTTGCACTAAGGTTAATGAAAGCGCTCATAAACGCGAGCGGCATAAGGCAATTTGCGTTTGTGTGAGGACTCCGTCAACTGTGGTTGGCCTTAGGCCAATCGCGATTTGCCTGAATTCCTCAATTGCTAAATGGCTCGGAACAAACCAGGTACGTGTAGGAATGAAACCAGTGAGTGTAATATTCTCCCACCACCACCCACATTCGCCCCTCATTTTCTGCCCTGGCATGAAGGACGGCTCGCGTGGTCACAGCTCCCAACAGGAACTCGGGCCGGCCCAGGCTTGCGGACCGGAATTGTCTCTTTGAAAGTCTACAAAAGCCCACGGCCCGGTCTCGGTGGGGCCGTTTTAGAACACTGTAAGAAAGGAAGAGGCAATTAATATCTATCTTGAGAGAGAGCAAGAAATGAGCAAAGTGCATGATGGTAATGATGCAATAACTTTTGTGGAGGATGGGGAATGAAGATCTTGAGTGGAGGGGAGAACGGGCTAAAACAGATTGTAGCAGCAGGAGCTCTAGGCAACAGCGTAGATGCAACTAAATGGCGCAGATAAATTGTGACACTCGTCAGTTGTTATTAAAATGAAGTGTATTACCACCCCACTGTTAACGTGTTGCCCGATGGCGTTTCCGGCTTTCGTCTCCGATTATTATTAGGGTCAGGTTCATCTAGCAGCAACGCAAATTTATTTGGGAGTATTGTGGAACCAATTGGCAAACGCACGAACGCGCCGGGTTATTGCAACAAATCTACAGCTTGGGCACCATCAACGGCCTACATCCATTTACAATGACGAGGTAGCTCAGATTTTGAGCGCCCGTGATATTGACTTCGATTCCATATCGATATATCTTTAGTTATGATTATAAAAGTGTCGTTGACGTTGCTCTAAAATCACGGACAGATGTGTATTTAGTACATTATCCTCTTACACATATCGCCGCAACCTTCCGTCTATATCACGTTTTAGCAAAGCATCCGTCATGTCTACCACCGGGAACTTCAACACTGGAGAAGTTCGATATTGGAATCCACCGCAGCTCAACACCAGCAAACAGATTGCGTTCGTGAAGCCTTTTATCGCCCCACCTGGCCTTCCTATGGGGCTGAACTCTCTCGATATCGATAACTGCGCGAATATCCGTGTGGCGACCTACGCTAGCGATATTAAGCCCGACTCTTTTCGTACGCATGTTGATGGCTGGGCAGATACCAAGATATATTCCGCCGGCGTCAGCTGGCTAGAGCTGTCGCCCGGGCACCTAGAATACCAACATGGACAGTTCTCCATCACAGAAGATCACCCTAGTAACAAACCACAGCCTAAAACATCTCGTCGTATCACATTCGCGCGCCCCTTCGTTACATCACCAAAAGTGGTCGTTTTCCTAATGGAACTCGATATGTGGAACCGTAGTAACTGGCGTGTGACAACCTGGGCTGCGGATATCGATCAGTCTGGCTTCACTATTCACATCAATTCATGGGCGGATACGATATTGTACGGGGCTACGGTTGGGTGGATAGCATATCCTAGTGATAGGAAATTCGTGTTCAGCGGCAGTTCGAATACCGGGGAAAAGCGGCCATGGGATCATCCGCAACACAAGACCAGCGGGACTGTCAATTTTGGCGATGTCGACTTTTGGAGACCACCCAACGTGTTCCTGGCGCTCAACTCAATCGACATCGGCTGCTGTGCAAATTTGCGCATTAATGCGACAGTCAACTTTGTCACCACGAGAGATATGACGTGGCATATCGACAGCTGGGCTGATACGGTGCTCTATTCAGCCGGTATTTCTTATATTGCTGTTGTTTAGTCAAGTGCTAGGTTTAGGGGGGTGGATGACAGAAACAGATCGCTTGTTAGGATGGGCTGGACTTGATTCGGTCAGATTTCCTTGAATGTTGGAGTGTTCCAGATTCCTTCACTTGTCTTCAAAATGTTGCGCAGCTTCATTGCAATGCCAGTCTCTGATTTCCTATTTCTAGTTGACTTGACTTCCGATTGTTTCCTTGCACCCGTTTTTAGTCATTTCTTTCGCCGAGGGTATATTACTGTAATCACATGTGTGGTTTACACTCTACTTTGGGCAATATTGAGCTAATACAAAGGGCTCTGCGTTCGTTAGGCGGGCTACAATGCTTGTGAATTTCATGCTGGATGCACTTTTGGCCAATTTGTAGCGTAGTGAAATTGAATGAAAGAGTCCTACAGCGTTGAAGCCCTAATAGAAGCTGTAATACTCTAGTGAGGATTACATGGACTTCCTGTAGTTCTAACTATGGGCTAAAATTTGAAGATATAGTGCTGAACGCTTGGGACATGCTTATCACGCTTTTATGACCGTAGCTTCAGCTCATAAGGTAAGTACCTATTGCACCTATCGTGGTTTTTCACCCGGGAATACCTGATCATCGATCCACCATAGATTGTCTAATCAGGATTTGGTGATACTTATAAATGCATCTGAAGGAGATCTGTTTGACGGCACTATCTTTGCTATGATGCCCTAGATTCGGGAGTATCTCGGCATGCAGGGTGATAATTCATGAACGAGCCTCGGCACAAATGTCGAGTACTAGCTGCAAAGACACAAATCACACGTTTCTCGATTCAGTAATCCATCTGTTGGAGGATCTATCCGATCCAGCCCACCACCACACCCATTCCTTAAAAGTGGAGATGCGTTCTAGCTATTTAGTAGTCCCGGAGGCCCGCCAGGGTTCCGAGACTAGCTGTTTAGCGTTTGTCTTTCTGAGTTTTTCTCGTGCCCAGACTTAGGTGGGCGACTTTTAAGCCGCAGCCTAGCAAGCTTGGTGTAACCTCCTTGCGCATCCAACCAAAAGCCGCGGATATCATAATGGCCTTAGAATAGATCAGATTCTGGTTGCATGCCCTAGAGAATCGTCAAAAGTCGGGAATTGATGCACCTAGAACCAATCTAACCTTAATTCAACATCGCGGGAGAGATTAAATCGCCTCCGAACTTCGAGGATGTGTGCCCTCGAGGATGCAGTCAAATGTGTATCTAGCGGTTCACACATCAACTGCATATTTAAACTCCGCTGCTACAAAGTCATGTGAATCGTATGTTGTGAGTGTCTGCGCGCTGAATCTTCACTCAATATAAATAGGAATTAGAGGGGACTACCAAGAAGTACATGTCCCCTTAAGTTCGCATACCAGTTCTGAGAAGGGTTGGGCACGGGCTCAACGTCCAGTCACTAATATGATGGTCGTGGCGAGACTTGGATGGCGGCAAACAGCAAGAACCCATCATGTGTATGTTTGTCTCAGCCAGTGGCTTCTGGTATTGGATATCTAAATAAAGGAGTAACTCTACTCAATGGACGCCACTAACTGCATCGTGGGGCATAGCGGCTCACGGGTGCGGGGTTTGTGTAAAAGGTAGCTGCTATCTACTTTGCCCAATTGTATATAAAGCCAACCGAAATTCTGCCATTGATTCACTCGCCAAAACCGTACGTCTAGACATCTCGAACTCTCATCACGGCCAAAATGCAGCTTCCGCTCCTCGTCACCTTCGCCCTCCTCAGCTCTTTCGTGGCCAACGCTTTACCCACCCCCAAAGCTCACGACCTTGAAGCGCGCAACCCCGAATTCAAGCCCAAGCCCAAGCCTAGCAACTTCAAGCCCAAACCGAGCAACAACTTCAAGCCTAGCAGAAACTTCAAACCCCTCCCTCGTGACGTTTGAGGTTTGGTTTAGGGGCAGAAAAGTAATTTCTCCGACTACCGTGGAGCTCGAGTCGGAATGCCAATGGGCTGGCAGACTACAGATGCTCCGCATGAAAGGGTTATTGGGTCTGCTGAAATCGAGCGGTGGTCGAGGTACGGCAAGCTAGAGATTGTAGTTATATTTTGCATATGTTTTGAATGATCAACCTGTGTATGTATCCTAAAGCAGAGCTACCTGGGTTTTTCACCAGTATATCCCTCGGATTACTTTGTTCCTTCACAAGTGATACCAAGGGGTGGTCGTTCTATTGCTCGCAGTTACGTAGTTGCGGCGGACAAAACCCACAATTGAGTTTGAGGTGAATATCATATCTAGCGAATCGCGATGGTCCGTGAACCAGTGAGATCTGCCTCATGCCTAAGGAAATTATTCTATATAGCTATCTGTTCTCTTAGTATTGCTGCATTATCCAACAACATAAACACCATATCCCAATCCGCAGCACTCGACGCCCTACTCAAAGCTGTACCTCCATTCGTATCCTTCAGATTGACATCCCCGCCATGCTGCAACAATAGATGGGCTATCTCTACCATCCCAGATGTCACTGCAACATGCAAAAACGGCTCGAGGCAGTGTCCGTCTTTACTTCTGTTCACATCTACTCCCCTCTCTAGGAGATCGCGGACCACAGATTTCTTCCGGTTCTCAAGCGCTAATCTCAACAGCCGCGAAAGAGACCACTCGCGCTCACTTCCTGCGTGCTCTAACAAGGGGCCGATAGAAGAAAGGCGCTCGTTGAGGACGACATCGAGTAATATCGAAGCGCGTGATGGAATGCGGTCATAGCTATCTGGGTCCAAAGCGAGTGTGTATAGAGAGGTGTTTAGAAGGAGGTAGAGCCGACGGTTCGTACGCGCTAGAGCTGACAGGTCGTAAAGTGTAGTGGAAACGTCTAGGTTATCGGCTATGAGGAGAAGGATCTCGTTTGGGAGACTCAGGATTGTTAACGGCTCCATCGCTGTTGAAGTCTGTTCAGAAGAAGGGAGAAGGCGGATGTAGAGGGAGAACTAGCAGCTTTATCATGCTGGCGCCTGCAGAGTTACACGAGTTAATTGCTTATTCGACATCCACTTGACACAATAAGGCTGAACCTGATATATGACCGGGCTACCCAGGAGTTCACCTCCTTACAATCCCAACCTGTGGCCCAACTCAGTGATTCGAATTTCGAACGGTTGAAAACTCAATGTTCAACGTCAAGCTCCGATCTGGTAGAGCTTTAGAGTATGGGTGGACACACCGGTACTCTACCACCATCATGATGCAATGATGAGGCTAGGGGAGAGCAGGGTAAAAATATTTGCAAATGAGTCAGATCAGTTTTTGACGGAATTAGGCGTTCGAACCGTCAGCGTTTTCCAAGCGACCTGGAGAGGTACCAGTATGATCAGATGAGATAAGATGAAACTAGCTTAGATCGGGAGCCTTGCTAGTGGGAAGAGCTCTCCAATTAAGCATCATTCTCTAGAAGGAAATAGCCATACATCCAATACCAATACTATTGGCCGTGTCGGTAGGCGAGTTCCCAAGCTCGATAGCTCGGGATCCTCCGAAGACACGGACCAGGATCAGCCCCACCAAAGAGTAGAAATATTAGTTGAGATCTCTTACTCGGGTAATCTATTATAAGTGCAAGAATCCTTAGACAAGAAGCGCGCGGTAGTATCGAACAGAAACTCGTTCCAGATTTTCTCGTCGCTCGCGAGCTCGCCCCTCGAAACAGGTTTTCGAGAGCAAACTTGTGTGGTGTTCTGTACCATCCGAGGACTTTGCGTATTGTCATCTCGACGATATTGCAAATTTCACATGGTAGGTTACATGATCGGACTTCTTGCTGGGTGAACCATCTTTTGCTTCTCCCTAGACGATTCTGGATGCAAGGAATGTATTATGAGGTCGCCATCCGCATCTTCTCCAGAAGTTCATGAGCTCCCCTGCAATAACAACGAGATAGATAATACAGAAGGTGTGAGTAGTTTCTTAGGGCCTGAACTCAAGAGAAAACTAAGAGTGGTAGGAAAAGCGCTCAATTTTCATCAGCCCGGCCATCTACCCTGAAATTTTACGATCTCCAGGCTATATACAAAGACCTCGTCTAGGTTTTCACGTTGTAATGAAGGTGCCCGTCTATAAGCATGCAATCTGCAGGATATAGCAACAGTTTTCTAAAATTTCTGCGAGACAAGATGGAAACCGAAAATGAGAGTCGGGAGTTCCAAAGCACCCTTCGCGAAACAGATGTGCATGAAGTTAAACTAGACCGTCTGCAGTACCTCGTGTAGCTTGCAAATCGCATTTTCTATCAAAAAGTCCTCAACTCTTGAGCTGCATGGCAACTCGGCAATGACAAACCGGAGCAGGGTCTTATATACCGTAAGATCTAGCTGTATCCAATGTTTGTAGTTTGTGCAGCTTGCGTACCCGACAACGGGCGAGAGTTTCTATTCACTGCGGAGACTCAGACCCGCATGAGCAACCAGAAATCTGCTGGAATGGACGAATAGGCCCTGTTTAGACGTACCCTGTAATGCCACAAAAATCGCGGATACAGCCAGATTATACGGTATCAGTGTAGGGGAGCAAGGATATATGTTCCGACCGGTTGGTAAACCTAGCAGTTCGCGAACTAGACAGACCGGTTTACAAAATTCTTGTTTAGTTCGCGAACGTCAAACAAGTTGCAAACTGGCCAAAGTTCTCGAATTGATCTATCCAGACCACAAACTGCCGAGGACAGATTGCAGAGTTTGCCGACTTTACAGAATAATGGCTAACTAACCTTCATGAACTCAAGTTTCTAGTAACATACGTTCATTAGTACATCTCTCTCCACCACCACCTCTAGTTTGCACGTTCCCGTATTACCACTTTAGACTTTGGCGCAGAGAGTAAGGTACGACCATTGCGCCCCAGCTGTAAGAAGTTTCAATCACTTGTCTATCTTGCACTCTTTTGGTGTGTAAACTCTAACAAATTCACTTTAAATTTGGTGGGTGGGTTTACATATCTTCCCTCCAGTTTGCGAACCGGCCCAAGTTTGCGAACTGGACCGTCCGGTTCGTGAACGGAAAAGTTCGTATATCGGCCGGAACATATATGCATTCGGCCCGGATTCGAACGCGGGATCGCACGTCTGCTCCAGTTCGTAAACCAGTCAAAGATTATCTTATGGAGGGAACGATAGAGTACATAAGCCTCACATGGCATTCATATATGGTCATCGTGTCCTATTGAGTTGAGGTGATGCAGTTACCATTCGCAGATGGATACGAGGAAAATTAATTTATGGCACAGTGCAAATTTGGTAGCTATTCAACTTTGATAGTACCACACAACACCGACAGTTTGACAAAGCTAAGAGGGTTGTAGCAATGAGCAAGGCTATCACAGTGATATTGTCCTCAAGGCTGTCAACTGACACGTGCTTGTTTGGGATATTATACTTGTAGTCGCAGCAGCTATATACTTTTGCTGCGATGAATATTCTCAAGACTACAGTGTAGAGCTACGGAAATCACCAACTTGTTATCTTTACTGCAACATATAGCAGCGAGCGTTAGGATAGGGATGATGAGTGTGTCGCCTCTAGGAGTCGCTTTAAACTTTAGGTTACTTTCCAGTTGCTCCCATAATTTTCAGTCGTGGGTGCGTACGTGGGTGCGAGGCCTGCAGATGCTGTGGTAGTGATAGTGATAGTGGTGATTTGTGATAGTTATAGTGAGACTTTGGTGATGACAAAGCCCTGGCTGGCGGTGATGGAGATGCTTTACGCTGGCGGTGACAGTGGTCGTTGCAAAGATGCTCTTGAAAATCTGACAAACCTGACAAGCTGGCACGAATGCAATTCGGCTGTCAATCGAATACACCTGTAAGGCTTGCAGTGAACTACAAGGTCAACATCATGACAACCGAGAATATGCAATAGTTAGATGAGAAAACCGTGTCGAATTAAACAAGAATCCCCCGCTCACATGAACCCCATGTAAGGCTCATATACTTTATCGTGCTACTATAAGGGTAGCACTTGGCGCTGGGACATCAGCCAATCATGACTAAACATTTTAATCAATCAATCAATATAGCAATTTTTATCTTTACTAACTGGAATTTTCGAAATCACTCGCTCACAATAGATTGCTGGTGTTGAAATACTGATTGCTAGAGAAGCTTAATTCAACTATCTAAGAGGGCCATAAGGCCATATATATACGGTACGAGCACGTACGTACTCATCTAAATGTAGAGACGGCTGAGCTCCGTCAGCCCGTATAAGATCTATTTATGCAACAGCTGGATTGGACGAGGAAATACCACCGCCGGATTCAATGAACCGCAGACCCCATGTGTCAGTGTCTCCGACCATGAGAGACTCAGATAATATGTGATCAGATTAGATTGGGAGTTACGGTTAGGTTATTATCCATTTCATCACCACGGTGTGCAACACAGTTGTACGTCCTGCTAATAGTACTGTATGTATTGGACATGCCGGGAGGCAAGTTTCCCAAATCAGTGCCATAAACTGAAAACAACCCCTAGGAGAAATCCCACCGAAGTGCAGATAAAAGCGGCCTGGGAAAAGAAAGAAGCAGCCTCGAGGCCACGCCCGAATTTCTCACAGACTGTCAACATCGGTCTCTCTAAAGCCGAGTACCAATAATTGCAACTACGGAGGAGACTCTCTATCTTTGTAAATAAAGTAATTTTAAATTTACCGCAGCAGCTAATTAGTACTCTAGAAGACATTGTGAGGTTGCTTGGGAGCACAATTCGTTGATAAATGTCTGCAATAGCAAAAATATAACAGGATAGCTAGATGCTAAGTTCTTTCTCAGGGCCGGCCTGGAAGAGCGAAGTCAGAACTGCACAAAATACTGTTAGAAATATTTCACCTGAGCCATCAGATCTGATAAGCGCCGCGTCTTTCTATGCTATTCGTGGCTCGGAATCGTGGGCTTGTATGGTGGACAGACCTATCCGAGTGATTGATTGTGATTTCTCATCACCCCTAAAGGGCGAGAAACAATGTGAGCAGCAAAAAGGGATGGCCCCGCACAGATTTTAACTACGACTCTAAATGTACAGTGATAAATGTACCGTGTACGCGCAATCCATTACACTGCGGGACCCTTTGGATGGTATTTGTTTGCATTCCAACCAAGATGGTAATGCCGCTAAACAAGTTAAGTTTACCGATGACTCAGTGGGCGCACGGAAGACCATCTCTATGTACCTTGTAGCTGCACAAACAAACGTTACGCGGAGCAATGACACATTCAAAAGCTAACCATGGGCAGTCTCAACTCGAGCTCCATCCTCTACACGCAAAGAGCATCGCTGATCTGTGGCAAACCAGAGCTTGCTTCAATTGTCACTTCAGCTGATCGACAAGCTTAATTGCCTGAATAGAAGTATTGCAACTAATTTCCCAAATTCGAGCGTATGGGGTATCTGGCTCGTAATTGACGACCCAACCCACCGCATCGTGTTGGGTCCAACTTTAAACTCCAGCTACCGTTTAAAGTTTGAACGTTCACGTCTCCATCCCCTAGCCCCACAATTTATGACACATAATTTGGCTTCAGAAGGCTTATAAGTCGGGCCCTACCCCGTCTTTTCCCTTCCTCCTCCATCTCCTTTACACCCCACAGCCAAGAAGATGCTTTTCGTTTTGCTGCATACCTCAGTGCTAACGCAACCCTCCACAGGTCAGATTCTCACTACTTATCGATATCTCGCCTTTGGTGTTTTGCTAGTGTGTCGTTCGTAGCAGGTAAGTCCTTGCACCGCTGGTGGAATGCTGATGAAAGCCTGGGTGAACAGTTGTGTTCTAATCCTTAGATTCCAACTTCGACTCGAGCTGTCTTTTGGACCGGTATCCTTTCATCCCCAGTCGACTAAAGTTTCGAATATGAGTGGGTTCCTTTTTAATAACGGCGGACTACCTATAAATGGAGCCGACCATCCGGTCAGGCAGAGACTATGGGGATGAAACCCGGACGTCGCCCAGCTCGGGTTATAGAGCCTGGATAAAAAAATTCCCCCCTTCTGCAAAACTGGTACTTCTCGGCCTCAACAGTTCGGTAGCCCTGGATGTTTCAGCAACTTTTATCGACGGAACCTTGGATTCGGATATCGACTGGGGCCTTTCAGAACTGGTACCCTCGGCTTGGCTCTTTCGCAACAATCTCTGGATTGGAGCCGACTCTCCGGTCAGGCAGAGACTATGGGGATGAAACCCGGACGTCGCCCAGCTCGGGTTATAGAGCTTGGATAAAAAAAAACCTCCCTTCTGGACAATGAACTGGAGGTCGACCCCATCCTCCAAGGACCTTTCCCGATGTAAGTACTTATGTTCCTTGACTTTTGTTTTGATATCTTCCTGGCTGTGGTTGAAACGGAGATCGTGATGGAATTGAGCGAAATCCGAGGTAAGTCTTGCTTCTCTTTGCCGTTGCAATGTTTTCGTTTGTGGGATTCACGAGGTGGGAAAGCTTAAAGTGGTGGGGCTTGTTTAAGTTTGCGCTAGACTACTTAAGTAGTTTCGTTGAGGGGTTTGGTGCACTTCTCTGTTCTTCTCTTGCCCAGTCTTGCAATTCACCTACAAAAGCATGTCCTTCTCGCGCCTCGTGTTGATTCGTCCGTGTTGCAAATGTTCGCGTTGGGTGATGTAGCTATGACTGCGTCGTGGGGAATGCAGATGAAGTCTCATTTCGAGCACTTAACAAGCTAGCCTAGCGACCAAGCGCCCCTGATCAGAGATCAGATCAATCTCATCTAATCTCTCGTCTCCTCCGTAGTTGGATCAGATTATTGATTAGATTAGATTGGGGCTACCGCTTTCGAGGTCGTCGCTCGCCTTGTAACTATGCTTTCAAATGCCCATCGTCTACACCAAACACGCCCATGTCAGCCACTCCTTGAGACCTCCAGCGACGAAGCCGAGCCCTTGGATCAATCCAAAAAACGTCCCACGTTCTCTCCTCCGGATGCACATCCCGTTCTAGCGCATGCTTACGCGGCTTTCCCCGGTAAAACAAACATCCGGCCGCACTCGGGCCGGTACTCGGCCACCCGGGTATCCGCACTCTGGGCGTATCAAGGAGCTGCTAGTTATCGTCACCTTGAATGCAATACATATCTAGCCATTCATCTCTGAGCACGGAGTTCCCTCCTGTGGCTTTAGTGGCGCTGTGCTTTTTATATCCGTTTATCGTATCAGTCAGACACTAGCACTGAAACATGCCAAGCTGTGTTGCACTTCTTCATTCTCTTTCACCGATGGGTATACCGTAATGACAGATGATGTTGGTACGGCCTCCCGAAATAGCAGTCTGACAGAAGTATGAGAACGTGGTGAGACTGACAACAACTTTGGTAAAGACACTAAATATAATACTAAGAAACGGGGACAAGTTAGGCCCAACGTAGACACCGCTTTGTGTTGCAGGTAATATGAGAGCGAGGATGGGGAAGAGAGCACCAAGCTTTCCGGAAACAATATGCACAGGCGATGAAACCTACAGAGGAACAGGTTCTGAGTGTTGTACATATAGTCACAACGTTGTGGTAAATGAACTTACGCGTCAAAGGATCAACGCCCAAGACAGCCGTCAAACATAAACTCTCTTTCTTAACGCGACTGCATATGGTTTAGTTCATTACTACGCTCAAATGATAACAGGATCTAGTACCATCCTTCAATGTCACCCCTCAAGAGGAAGGCCAAGAAGGCCAGTAACAGGCGACATGCCGAACTCATCTGTTGATACAATCGTTGTCAGTCGAATGAAAGTTGGAATTTGAAATCAGTACTCTATGACAAACACCTTTAACCATGTAGGCTTGCAATTATCACGATCACTCCCCCGATTTAAACACCGACACAGCGGTTGGGGCCAAATTATAGTGCTGACGACAACGTTGCTGACGACAAATCGGACCGGAATCTAGACTACTGACCGGTAAATCTAGAGATCGCGCTAAACTGGAGGCGCGGAATAAGCTACCCCTTGCTTAAGCTTACCTCAGCCTCGAATTGAACCGCCTCCAACTCCAGCACAAGGGTTACCTCTCCGAGGTATACTTAGACTCTTCTGTTATACCTATATAAGCCTGGTGTTCTGAGCTTGGCTGTTTGTGTGTCGGTCTGACTGCACTCCTAGTGTATATAGAGCCGTCGATATCCAGTTTTTCAAGTTGAACACTACACTAGAATCACAATTTTCTTTAAACTCCAACGCCTACCTTCAGTTAATCCAATATCTATGGCGCCATTACTGTCCTTCCGTTCGCGGCGCCCTTCCGCCGACACGCCTGTTAAGAGCATACGCGAACCGACACCCGGGTTGATAGTACTGCAATCGAATATTCCATCTCTGGTGCAGAAAGTTACGACGACGGCGCTAATACTTTGCGTTCTTCTTGCGAGCCTCTATGTAATCTGGGCACCAGTTGACTTGCGGGTGCGTTGGGTAACGTGGGCGCTGGGGAGGGTGGAGAAGTACTAGGGACAATTTGTTGGGAGGAGGGATGTGAAGAATTGAGGAACGGGAGTTCGGGGTTTGGAGTTTGGATTCTTTGTAAAGGAAGGTCTCGCACGAGGGTTCGGCTTTTTGGTTTGTGTTGTGGATTCGGGTTATAGTTGTGCTAGGATATATGGATGTTATGGGGTTGTTTCAAGGGTGGGGGGAACTTAGGTAATTACCACAACCGCAGGAAAGGCCGGGGCCTAGTTACTTAGCTACAGTTTTAGTGCTGTGAAGTGGACGCGGTAATTTACCATCGTTTAAATGTAAATGAATATTGTTCTGTAGATTCTAGCTTCTGTAATATCTGTAACAGCGGAACGAAGTGGGTGAGTGAACTGATAGAATCGTACGCCGTGAGGAGAAAAGAACAGGAATCCACTATGGGTGAACATATCCCACTAGAGTATAGAACTTTTAGCATGGGGAGAACAGTTGGAGAGAGACTCATTGTAAGATATCAGTTATTTTCAAAAATGTTGAAGGCACATTTACTATGGCAGCGACTACAAATTTCCTGAGACTCGGCCGGTACAGCATACTTCAAGTGTTGATGAGCTACATACTTCTTTATCTCCAGATACGCATAGAATCGAACTGCAAAGTATATAGCAGATACTAGAACACGTCCTGCACTCTTTCCGGGGTTCGTCATTGATCAGTTAGCGCAACTACATGTCACATTGCACTTCGACTACGGCCACTTTCCATTGACCCTGATAATTGAGAGCGTTGTGCTGGATTTCAGTTTGATCGTTCTAGTCCTACCGTGCCCAGGTTTATCCTATCGGAGAAGAATTAGATGTTTATTGCCGCGGGACACGTCTCCGTCCCCTGATCCTGTCCTCTGTCCCTCACGGCGTGGGATTCTGTCAGTTTATTCGGAATCGGACTTCAGCATTAGTATAGTCAATTATTTTTACCGGGTGTTGCCTGTGAGACGAGGTCCGGGACTTGAGTCCGACTCGACAAGATGTCCCACCGGCAAATCTCGGGACATCCCTGGACAGCGAGTGGTACTCAGTGATGTTAAAGGTACGATTTATCCCTTCTCCCGGGAACAGTCGCCTAAAAACTAGCAGTCGGCATCAAAGGAGTCTCATTTGCTAGATGGAGGCATGCATGCAGTCTGGTAGCCGTAGGCATCAATCTGCCCGCGCTAGGTGGGGAAAGCAGAACGACTCAGTAAGGGACCCTCAAAAATAAGTACTATTACTAGTTTTAAGTCAGGCATGAAGCGATTTCTATAATGTTTTAGGTTGTGAGAGGATAGACAAGATTGGATTGGTTAAAATATGCCTTTACAACATATCCGGTATCGGTGGTACTGTAGCGAGCACGAAGCTTCAGACGTCACAGTGTCGTAGAGCCCCGTAAGGTAAGTAAAGACATTTGTTACATCAGTTACATCGAATGAGTCAAAGTGATCCTGGGTCCGATAATCATTTGTCACATCACATATAATGGTAGTATCTCAAGCCGTCGACAATCTCTCAACCAACTGTGACTTTTACCAGTCTCACAAAAATCGGACTCTTTAATAATATATATGTATAGGATTATGTGGTAGGAAAACCCTCTAAATTCTACATCACAGACCCTCAAAAGCTGGAATAGAAGTTGTCACAGCAGCATTTCATGAGTAAATAAAAAACCACGTTGGGGAGGCCGTCTGGGGTCTCGCGTTTGCGTGGGCGGATGGTCACTATTGAATTTATGGAGATACTTTAGCTCGCAAGTACCTAATGTTGTTGAGAACAATTGAGTATGAATAAAGATCTTGAATTGTCTATCGTACAAAGGTGATTGTCTGCAGAACTATCTAAAGAGTTTGGAGATCCCGCGTATATGATAGAGTATTCGCAGTGGCAGGTGGCGAGTGAGCAACCGTGCATGAATCTACGTGTATGAGTTTACCCAGTGACTCAGTGCATCGGCGACTTCATTCCAGACTTTTCTAGTAACACGATGGCCTTCGGGCTAAATCCTGAGTCAACAATTGCACTCTAGAGCATATTGGTTAAACCGATCTGGCAACGCCCTAAGTTGGATTTAGAATATCGAGTGAACGTGATACACTTTGGGGAATCTTCTGCCCAGTGGCAGAGTGCGATCATGGACTTGCATTGCTAAGCGAGCTGGTTATTCTAAAGCTAGGCCTAGACACTTATTCGCTACTGGGACAGGATGTTCTGGGGCCTTCTAAAGTCTCTTGTGTCGTCTCACCAAATCTTCACATTCTACTTAACTACCTCTATTGATCTCATCTAGTTTTTATGATCGAATTAAATATTTAGCGGGAATTTGTTAGGATGCCCCTAGCGGGAGTTGATATTTGTATCGTACTCCTAAACCCTAAAGTTTGCTTGATGCTGTGTCCAATGTGATGATGAGAGCGCTTCCATTTTAGTATACCGGTACTTGTATATCTTCGTTTGTAACTTCTATGTACCTTTTCTACCCGCCACTTTTGCTGCACATATTTTATCTGAACTACCACTTTCAGTATGAGCCTCCTCTGACACAGGTACCTTGAGGCCGCCCAAGAAAGGGGCACCGTACAGGTGAAGGTTCTAGACGCAGAAGTAAGCCGTCGAAAAATATCATAGGTGATGTTCTTGATATTCTAAACTGGGTACCTTCCCACTGCTGCACTTACAATAGCATTGGATATTACGCCTGGGCATATACTCGACCGCATACCTAGTTGTCTTTTCTGTAGAGTACCTACGAGCGCACATAGTTAGAGTAAACAATAAAAACATATAGTCACTGGCACAGCGGTCAATATAGAGTGCTCGGGAGTATCCTGGAGAGACACAAAGAGTTGGGGATACAGTACAAATATCAACTCCCGCTAAGGGCATCCTGACAAATCTCCGAATATTTAGATAGCAGGAAGCTGCGGGAGGCTATAGCTACCTTCTCCGGATTCTGCCGCACGAATAACACCTAACCACGAAACCCAGTCGCCGTCCCATTCTCTGTTCGGAACTGCAGCATCCCAATCATCTTCATCCAAATCCAGTCTCAGCAACTTTTCTGCAATATCAACTGCAAAGGACCCTTCATCACTCCAAACCAACTCTGTCTGTAACGCCGTAAAACCCCTGTTGCGCCTGCTACACTCCTGAGAAAAGCACGACACTTTGTGTTCCAACGGCCGAAGGACGAGAGTGGAAACGGTAACATCTCCTGGAATGTGTAAGCATGACTCGACGGGATAAGTTGGTATACACACCAAACCGTTTTCTCTCCCCGTTCCACAGATGAAGTTCCAGATCCACGTCGGCCGGAATAACAAGCGATTCTCTAGCAGCAACCGAGAGCAAGAGAGCCGTGTCCAGTTGCTTATACATTCTCCTCCAGTCCCGGTATTTCCCTTCTATGGGACAACAATCAAGCGTAGATTTGATGCACATCTTTCTCAAGCATGGGTGAGAAGTATCGAAGATCTTTGGACAAATCTGGTCGAGCCGAATATCAAGGGTTTGAAGATTGGGAAAGTTCTTGGGGGAAGTGAAGAATATGCAATAGTGTGTTGTTTGGCCTGTGGGAGCGTCATCATCGTTTGAACTGTAGTCTTCGTTTTCACCACGAATATCCACGTCAATGGTGATTGATGTCAAAGAACTAGCGGAGGCACGGAGAAAGCCGTAATCAGGGACATCTAAATCACTGTCATCAGATGACGCTAGTGAAATAGGTAAATAACGTACTGTCTTTGACGCCTTCCCTGTGATAAACGGTATGGAATTCTTTTAGTGTAGTTATTCCGGGTTGTCGCCAGATGTTTTTGCGCATATTCTCATAGTTATACCTGTGAAAGTAGCCGCTATCAGAAAAAGATAGCTTGCTGATGAATGGAGGAAGTCACCTCTCTTCAAACTCCATACCTCGAACACCAAAGCCCTCCAGCTTTGAGAAGAGGCCATCCGGGTATTGCATGCAATCGGTCATGTCGTGCAGGTGAAAACCGATGAGTGACTCCATCCTCCTTCCCCAGTTGAAGACAGAGCTCTCTGCAACATCGTTCCTCCGAAGTTCGAGAAAGTCGGCAGGAAGGAACCCACATGCAAAGAGTCCTTGCAAGGCATTTGGAAACGTCGTAATGTGAAGGTACCGCGTTCTTTGCACAAGGTCTGCAAAGAAGGCGCACGATCTTCGATGACTTGGAACTGGCTCTTTCCCCATAATCGCTAAAACCCGCGATGTTTCCAAAGTAGAATCGGTATCACGGGTTGTCTCGTCTTCATCACTGATCCTGTCGCTATCGGAATGCGGCAAATCCGCATAGAAGGCTCGATTTCCATCAAGGTCTCGGGTACTCCCAAATACGAACGCCGGGATGTCAACATAATTTGCGCATTGAAAGAGCTCTAAAATCGAGACTATCAATGAAGTGTGCCAAAGCATAAACTCCGAAAGCTCCTCAATCAGATAAACCAGAATCTCTGGGTCTACCCTTCGCTGCCAAAACTCGGAGGTTCCGAAAATTTTCATACACTCCTGCTCACATGCCACTCGCAATGGAAGTTCCAGTCCATATCTGCGTTGCGCTTGGGTGGGGATGCACCATTCGACAGCTGTGACAAAATCGACTCCTCCAGGGTGACTCTGGCTGAGTTGACACAACATGTCCAAGTTTGACTCGAGTAGGGGTATATTGTTTGGATCACCCAGGAATACAGCGCATCCAGAAATACCTGGAAACAGCTGAAGTGCGCGGACGATGTCCTGGACCTGGATGCCAAGCAATACCCCTTCTCTCCTCACTCGCGACGTGAAAATCATGGACCGAACTACTGCTCGCCACTCCCGCGACACACCAGCTACTCCGTACGAAGCAAAGACTGCAGCCTTAAACTCGACATAACGGAAGAACGGCGCCTTTACTGAGCTCGACCAGAGGTCGTTGGCGAAGGCGAGAGTTAGTATTTCGTGTAGAATCTCGAGAGGGAGCTTCGCTAGTAGTGTGGAGGAGTAACTGGTTGCTTTTTGATCAGGGTTGGAGGTGGGGTCTGCGGAATCAGGGAGCCGAATCAATTTCGGCAGTGGTTTCTCGTATTTGGGGCGCTGGAAAGAGCGTACCCCGCCAGGTCTCCATTGTCGAGTTCGTGCCATGGTGGAGTCAGTTGACAGATGAAAGAATGGGGTTGAAAAGTGTAATGCTCTAAGTATATGTAGGCGGCATTGCATGCCGCCGGCACGTCTCCGCATCACATGCATGACGTCCAATGATAGAGTACACACGCCAGTCATTGCGGCCGATTGCAGATCCTCAATTATGTGACACAAACCATTGGCTTGAGTCGACAGCAGCGTTCTTTTTGAATAACATAGAGTAGCTGAGAAACTGTCCTTCTCGAATACTAATAGCCATACGAACGACGACTCCTCACGTTGTCAATGCTTCTACTGATCCTGGCTTCGAATACAAGGGACCTAGATTACCCCAGGCCTTTATGCCGTCGTAGCTCTAGACATGGCATAGGTAGTCTTGCAAATGGGGTTTGTCCTTGCATTGTATTTTTGGGGCTACTTTATGTACTTAATTTTCGTGAATCTGGTTCGCGATATCTTGTCCCGTTTACAAATCAGGTAAGGGAGTTACCGAAGTGGTCAATTTTCTCTCGTGCCCAGACTTTTACAATTCACCACCTCAAGCATATCACAATGGATGCGCCGCCTGTGAAGAATTGGACGAACGGTAGGAACGCTCGGACTACGACGAGGAGGCTTTGACCAGGAACCTTAGCACTGTCGTTTAGTATCCTTTGGTAATTCGAGCAGTAGGCAATGTGAGTGATACTCTATGCAGCGTGTAATGTTGAAATACTGATTGCGAGAGAAGCTTGTATTCTAAACTACAGGAGTTTGTGTGATCTTATATACGGCGTTCAAAGTATGCCTTGTACACATGCATGCGCACTCAGCTGGCATCTCCAGCTGAGTCTGGAACGACCATCATCATCATGAGATCATGTTCCCCGTACAATTTTGAGGAATATAATTTGGCAGTTTTTCGTATAAAATTGTGTATGCGCGATGTGTGGGTGCAAGGTGTGGCGCTGGTGCTGGTGATGATGGTGATGGTGGTGATGGTGATGGTGACATGGTAATGTTATAGCGATAGTAATAATGATGTAGTAATATAATAGTGATGGTGACAGTGATGCACGTGCCATTCACGGTGACAGCGTTGCACAGCCAGCGATACAGAGCCCTCCTTCCCAATCGGTCGGAGCGGCAGAAGTGGTGGGATTTAAACAACATATCGTGTGATTTACACAATTTTATCGTGTGAATCGGATGACCCCGCCAATTGGCAATTACATTGAGGGTCAGGCTCCGCATCCATCGCCACTGAACACAGAGGCGAACAGCCTTTGACGCCTGAATAACCCCCAAATTACACCAACACCAACCCCTACGCAAGTGAGACGCGACCTCAGTAGAGCCCGGTCGCGAGGTTGAGCCTGCACAGCGACCTCGTTCATCAAGTTTGAAAACCATACACTGGTGAGTATGGTGTTCGGAAACCAAACATTAATGAACGAGGTCGTATCACGACTTCGCATACGGGTATTTTTGACGCAAAAAAGCTTTTATAATTGGGATATTGCAGCGAAACATTTGAGTAGGGCAAGGTCTTTTTAAACTATAACCTACAGTCAGCATTTTGGCGGCAAATTCAGAAAGGATAAAATGTATGCTTCCAGATATCGTACAGGAATTAAAGCCATGCCGCAGATTCGATAAAAACTGAGTGGCATCCTTTGTGAAATCAAGACAATGCTAGCATACGAGAATAGAAATTGAAAAATAAACTATGTTTTAGGAAGAAAATGGTTTAACGTTCCAAGTTAGTTTTCTTGGTATGACTTCCCTTTGCTAGTTTGTCTTTCAGTAGTTTCTTGGTACGACTCTTCTTTGCCAGTTTGTCTTTCAGTAAGTTATCTGCCCGGCTCTTCTTAGGACTAGCCGCCGTCAGCATCGTCTCAGTAGCAGAGGACATCCAACGACATGTTCAGTTGTGGGAGTCCCTATCGTTATGACGTATTAGTATGGGCAAGTAAGGAGTGGGTAGATGGAGGAGTACTTATGCCTGATCGTAATCCTGATCACCGGAATTCGAAGTCTGCTTGTCGATCTCATCGTCCTTATGTGAATCGGAGTTCCAACGTAGTATCCCTGAACATTTATGGGTGAGTTGTCGGATCCTAAGTTGTTGATGTCGACCGTCTGCTGGAGGAAGCCGTCTAATCTATTGCAGATCATGCGCTCCAATCCATCCTCCTAGGGCATAATTTCTTCAAGTAGAAGGGTACATGGAATGTCCAGCCCGGCTGATTTCAAGACAAGATAGGTTTCTAAGCCCGGCGAGCCGGAGCCATTGGAATAGATAGTAATCATAAAAGGCTCTATAGGTACGTGCGGGGAAGATATTGCGGGTCTTCTGGTCTCTTCCTGCAGCCAGTTCATCCTAAAGTCCATGAGGTCATTCTTTGTTCCGAGCACCATCTAAAGCCAGTATTCCCAACGGGCCAACAATTTGAAAAGCCCGCGTGGCTCGGCGTGGGCCGGGCATTTTTTGGAAGCCTGCAGGGCTCGCTCGCCGGTCTGCATATCTGAAACATAAAATCAGCAAATAATTATCTTGTATGGGTGGCTGATATTATTTTCGACAATAGAAGGTCAATTTTTGTTGGTAAATTTGCTATTTTTAGTAGTGGTATACAAATTTTGAGCGAGCATAGGTGGTCACTCGGCCTGTGCGGCGCCCGCAGGCCGGGCGGACTATTTCTCCAGAAGCCTGTATTAAGGGCGGCCGGCTTCAAAAGGGTGAAGCCCGGCCTGCCTGGCCCTTTGGGAACACTGTCTGAAGCAAAACTACCAATGACCCGGAGCGAATAAACTTGTACTCTTTCTGGTGCAAACACTTTTCTCGTGGTGCCTATTCTTCACTTGCACAAACAGTGCAGAGAGAAGATCGATTTGGATCGGCTTGGAGGGTCCCTATAACAAACAAGTACTAGGATGTCCCAATACCGTTGGTATAGATATAACTGTAGGGCGTAATTGGACCTGAGTAAATCGAGCAACAGGCCCCCAAATGATTGGTGTTGTATGAAAAATGGTTAAAATTTATCAAGCCATTTTGAAAATCGTGGTGCGGAACTGGGTTCTGGTCATTTTGCCGGGACGATGCGCGCAATTCAGATACTCCGGCAGAAAGTCCTTGCTGAAGAGGCTCGTCAGGTAGCGCTCTAGGGAAAATGGCTTGGAGAAGAAGAAATGTGGACAAAGCTCTAGTTCTAGTGGAAGAGAGTTGCGAAGGAAATAATCGCGGGCGAGAATCATGACCATCATCGAAAAGATCTCGCCGCATACCCCTTTATCCACTAATCTTCGTGACAGCAACTCGTTAATCGACGTGCGAATCGCCATTGACCAATTGCTCATGTGCAGATCGAACTGCTGCAGTAGAACACGGGCAAGGACATCGGCGACAATCGGTTCAGACGGTGTGGCGGTTTTAAGATACCCCGTCCTCATATCTCCGGTGAGAAATAGCCTAAGATATGAGTTTACTGCCCTTTGAGCCATACTTGTGCCACCCTGATTCATACAAGTATCGAGCGAGATACGTGATGCTAGCGCGGCGAACGCGTGGTCTGCATTGCCAGCACGGAATCCACCAAGATCCCCCCACCAGGAGCTTCGCGAGGACGAACCGTTGAATATCTTCATACGGCAGATCTTTGTAAGGCTGCTAGCACTCTTGACTATCGCTTCGCAAAGTCGTCGACGAATAACTGATCGAAGGTCTTTATCTTGGGTGTTATGGAGGAGGTCTTAATTTTCTTCCACCGGGAGGCCAAGATCATTTCACTTGTCCAGGACATGGCTCATGAAATAATTAGCCCCCCTCCATTTGGCCTCCGAAATTCTTGCGGTGCTGTTTCGTTACTGTTGAGATGCAATGATACCGTTAATTTCACGATCTAAACAAGCAGGCCAGGTAGAAACTTATCAATCTTTACGACGTCTCCCAGAAAGGAAGTCACAAGCATATGTTTCGCCTTGTTGCTTGAATATGTACTGCCTTGTTAAAGATAGCGGTATACTTCCCGATCTCTAAGGGGAAACCAGTCTCGCCCTTCTTACGAAGTGCAAACGATACCACGAACATCTTGGAACCCGTCTCCCGAATAAGACGCGATTTACCTGTTCCTGAACTTTGGATTATGTCAAAAACTTTGGCATAATAAGTGTCTCGGGTAAATATTTCCTCGCCGTGTGTGAGGATTTGAATGTGAGTATCAAGCGACTGTCGGTCCAATCCATCGTTCCAATGCTGACACAGTTTCATGATAGTATCGAATACAACAGCATCCTCGACTTCCTCGACGAGAAGACAGTTCTGCAAGGCCTTATACCAGTCGCCGGATTGAATAAATTATAGGAAGCTCAAGCGTTCCCCATCTTCGGCTAAGCGGATGTAGAAGTTAGGAGATTCGACAACTGAAACGATGAGCTGAATCGTGTCGGTGTCAAACGAGGGCCAGACGAGTGAAGAAAGTGAGCGGACGCTAGGCATTTTCGCGACTAACGGGCAACGTTTGAGAGCCGATTCCTCAACACAACACAGGTCAATTTGATTAAGAATGAAATAACAAGTAGTACACACATATAAGAAGCTCTACCATCATGTAGGACCACCATTGTTGTGAACCAGGGTACAGACCCATTTAGGCATGCCATCTATCCACCAGTAAATACACTCCCACAGTGACTCCTCCCACAACTGTTGTGCGACTACATTAACTTCCTCACGGCCATGAGGTCGTTGTTTAGGGTCCTGTATTGCTTTTCTGAAGCACGCTTTCCACATAGACCATACACTGATAATTGTGTTCCAGTCATTGACAATGCGATGAATGGCAGTTTTGTCCACTCCAGTTTTCTGTTGCATTTTGCAAAAGGAATGACCTTCAGACTTTAGCTGAATATTCCAAATGGGTTCTTCATATGTTGACTCTCCTCCTGCCATCAGGACCGATAGGCATGCCAGTGTGTGGAGTGGGAGCCTGGGAATGCGTCGGGGGTTGCACGATGTGAAACTAGCGCGGGTTCGCTCACTTTCTTCACACGTCTAGGGCTCTTCAACTCGTGTCGTGTCATACAACCAGTCAACGATAGTGCACCGAAGGAAACTGGGCGCTTTCCAGGCGTTGATGGGCGGCATCTTGCTGGACCCTTCGCCACTCCGCCGCCTGCTCGGTAGCGGTCTGAACTATCTATCAGGGCGCCTGGGAGATGTTCGGGATGTGTGCGAGACGAGTGCAGAAAGTGAGTTAAAGTTATCGGAACATAGCGTCAAAACGTTTGAGCACTCGGCTACTTGGAACCCTCAGCCCTAAATCACTACGGGAGGCTGAGATTCCGTTTTCCGTCAACTGAAGTCTAAGTTTGTCTCGCACCATCCCTCTTCGGGCTAGCAACACTAAACCACGCGAGTAAAGTGGTTAGCGTCGCCAGGAGTGTAGGCGGCTGGGCACACGCGGAGAGTACCAAGTTGCTTTGAACGCCGTAATCGTCCTCTTTGTCGAGATGAAGGAGGAATTTTTGAGTGAAAAGGGCTTGCTTTCCTAGCTCGCCCAGGTTATGGCGGAAGAGAGATGTATCTATCTTTGATTGCTAGCAAGATCCATTACTGACATGATTCCTAAGCATGTGACGTCTTCAACGATGTGAAGAAGATGTGGGTGTTATTCGTAGGATACTTATGTATGGTAAAAAGTTCACTTTGTCGAGTACTGTTCCGATACAGTGACGTGGTCAAAGTTGCAACGGGTACAAGGAGTGGACGGTGGACCGAGCACCGGTACTGAGTTTGCGATGTCTGTTAAGAAAAGTATTTCTATCATCTTCTCGCGGTTTTCAGTTTACTGATTGTATATATATAGTTGCTGAGTATTTTTTTGACATTTTGCTTCAAGATTACATTAACAGTCTCAAAGCTTTCTATCATCGTTCGCAATTTAGTGCATCCGAATCTATAGTAGACGGCATTTATGCGAAATGGCCGTCGACTCAGAAGGGGAATACTCGCTAAAATACGCTCAAGATACTCTAAGACACGGGAGAGAAGCCACGGAGATGGCGGAGTGAATTCGGAACCAGGAGAGTGACTAGTCTAGGAAACGTGTAGCACCCGTCGCTGAGGAGGAGACGGCTAAGGATGACGAAACCGCAGAGAAGGTGGATACACTTACAGAAAAGGCACTCGCACATCTTACCCGCAGGTACTCTTACTTTATTTCTAAATTTCTACCCTAAGATAGAGCTTCACTAAATTCAGACGTGCATACAGTGTGGATAATGTGCCGGACATCATGGAGCCTACGTTGAGCATCGAATGGGACGGGCACATGTTGCTTCTATGTTGATATATAGTGAGGAAAGGGAGCTTTGGTTGATAGGTTGTTGGTGTGTCAAGATCTAGCCTTCAATTGGCTATGTGATAGTAAGACTCCCGAATGCTAAGGCCAAGATATCAAAAATGCTCTGGGGACTTCAATATTTTACACTCTTGCTAGAATATCTAATGACTCGGAGTCTAGCGGGTTACCTGTATCTCTAGCTGGGGGGTGGGCTTGCATTTCTTTTTATTGGGGGGAGTCGCTATCTTAAGGCCAGGGTGGAGACACCTCGCGTGCAGACTAAATCAGACGCGACAAAAGTCCATGAGTTTCATCCATAGCAATTGTAAGGGTTTTCATAGCAGCATTTTCTCGCCGCACCACCCTCTGCACCAAGATGTCCCTGCCACCAAAAAGGGCATAAGCAGCGGATCTCTTCGGAAAAGTCCTCCTCCTCCACCTCCAAGATCTTATCATAAAAATACGCCAAAAACCCCGCCAAAAAGCGTTGCTACCCAAGATCAAGCTTCTAGTCAACAAACCTGTTCCCCTATACCTCCCGCCTCCGCACCCGCTGCAAGTCCACTATCGCCGAACCCGCCGCGCCAAAAGCAAAGAAGATCAAGAAAGAGAAGGTATTACACATACCTATATTCTCAGTATCCATGTTAGCTATACTTCAGGGACTGGATAGTGAATGGAAAATATGGAGTCAAGCTTCCATTCCCTGGAAGGGAAAGAAGACCTTGAACTATGATGTTGCGCTGCAGAAGGAGAGCACAATTACCTCTCTGAAGTTCAAGAATCTCAAAGTTGTGAGAGTAGAGCTGAAATGGTACCTGAAGGAAAGGGCCTGGCCCTTATTAAAGCCAAGCGGAAAGCAAAAGCATTGAAAGATTTTCCGGAAGTGGAGAATATGGTACGCGTTTTCTCACTAGCAGAAAAGAAACAAGTGCGTGTATTTTGGGCAACTGTGTACAGAGTTCCTGCTGGTGATACCAGTGATAGCGTCGAGGATAAGGATGAACCCTGAGTGGTGAAGGGCACCCAATCACCACAACCACTACCACCATCACTGTGACTGCGTCCACTGCCCCCAGTGGTGCGCCTAAGAGGAAGCGACGAACTGCTATATAAGTAGAAGAAGAGTGTGCCCGGTTAGCTCGGGCAAAGGAAAGAACTAGGTATTAGATCTCATGATACGGTGAAGAAGTGCCCGTAGTACTCGTCGGATTTTCAAGTAATGGGCCACCTAGAACCCTAACCCACAGAAAAATGAATTTGCCCAGCGCTTAAAATGACTCTTATGATGGCTCTGCTAAGGGTTAGGGTTCCAGGTGGCCCATAACTTGAAAATCCGACGAGTACAAATGGAGCACATGTCTGTCATTTCCTGATGAAACAGGGAATTGTAGAATGTTAAATGTAAACTTTCTCAGTCAATGGCACGATTGGATTAAGAGATTAAGAGAGGAGAAGCAATAATAAAAATGCTATTTGGTTCATAATTAGGGGTGAAAAGCCGGCATCTTCAAATCCTACACACCGATGAATCCTCAGGTTACGACCGTCCTTCCTTAAGCTCCCAATGTTTTCTTTGGCTACCCACCATTCTTTACCTCTCAGGTCATCTCTTCTACCTTCGATGGGGTAGCCACTTTTTTGGAGTGGAATCGCGTTGGTTTCTGTGTTCTCGCTTTTGTTCGAATTCTTATCTTCTGATTTCTCTATCATCCTGATCATCACGCTAGCCATCAACTCCCCCTCTTCAGACTGCCTCTTCCTACGCGTCCTTCATACCACACCATTCAAAATACGTGCGTTACTTCTAGATATTCTCTTGATCATCAACCCCGCTTCAACCCATCCACCTTATTAGCTTGCGAGATATACGAGCTTTGCCCTCAACTCGGTCATGAAACGTTCATTTGAGCGGAAATTGTGCACCTTATGCGGCGGTATTGTGCGGATCTAGACGCCGTGATGAAATGCCATAATATGCATTTGCCGGAAAGCAGTGATCTCGAGACCTATAACCAGCAGCGGCTGGGTACCGTGACTTCGTAGTTCCTAATCCAACTACATATGCATGGTCTCGTTCCGATTTTTTCGCTCACCGGGGCTCGTGGTGTTTAAGGAGAACCAGGCCACTGCACCGAACAGTATAACCTCTCTTCACATTTGATTTCAGGGGTTCCCCTGGCAGTGGTATACTTCGCATTTTACAAAATAATGCTACCAATATGGGAGGGCGGTGGTGGTTTCTCAGAAGGGGCAGATAGTGATGGGGTGGAGAGTTTGGCAGTCGGCCGCGTAAATTAAAGCCAATGGGGTTGACCGACCGTGAGTTTCTAGTGACCAGAGATGCAGACGCCAATGCCTATCGCGAAGCCAGCCAACAAAATTGTCAACCCAGCGTCCATCGACCCGTAGGTGGAACGCCGTTAGATATCCTTCCTTACAGGGAATACAAGCTTATGAAGCAAGTTGGGAGGACATACCAGATGTATGGTCTATCTTCTGCGGGTCAGCCAACGATGAAACTCCTTGAATTCATCCTAACTATTGACCCTTATGTGTTAAACTTTAGTTCGTCTTTCCTTGATCGATGAGGTTGAGTCTACCGTATTGATTCAATAATAAGGAAATGTACTAAAAAATGTGGCGATGTTACTGCACCATGCACTTTCTTATTTTCGAATCGATTGGGTACCCTACTCGCAGCTAGTGGCTACCACATGATTGTTCTTTTGGATGTACTGATGACCCTTTTGTTAGCCGACCCACGTGGTCTGAGGTTAGCCTGCATGGATGATGTATCAAATTCAACGCGTGAGTGAAGGCGATATATCGTGCGGCAAGTTTAGTATCCCGCGAGAGGGTTTATGGCAGGGAATAGAATCTAGCCCACGAAGCCGACTTTATATCAGTGATGGAGCTAAGAAAGGCTGGTGACCGAAGTAGGCATGACGAGTGAGAGGCGAATATATAACATTGTGAGATACATTGAGTGGCTGGATATCACAACTCGCTATCTCGGGGAGGTAGAGACATCAAGTAGCATAATATATGCTTGAAACGTCCCCGTTTAAGTAGCCGGGTAGTTCGGTCGGGTAAGTTCATGTAAGGTTCCATTCGCGACGATGGATAAACATGTGAAGTCATTGGTGTTCACGTTTATTGTTATGCCCGCACCGGCGTACGATAGTTATATCGAATCCAGTTACCGAAAGTGATGTTTCTACGGCTTTTTTTCAATTGTAGTTACTAGTAGAAGATACAAGTATCTTCTCTACTTGGAGACAAGATCTGCGGTATATTTTGACTACTGGAGTACGTACTCCCTTTGACAGCTTAGGGTTCGGGTGGCGAATATTAGAAGTCTAATATCTGATTGGGGGGATTGGTAGCATAGGTACGTAAGGGCAGATAGATGTACGGAATAATCTGCAATTTTATGTCTCGGGTGTGGGAGAATGGAGAAGCAAGCTAATGGAGCTGCATTGCACACATGCAGGTAGTTGCAATGCAAATCAGGGTGCACGCGTCGAATTGATATTTCATCATCCAATAAAAATTACAGGACCCGTAATGCGCCCACGCAGCGCTACCCAAGTTCAAGGAACCAAGAAAGCAAAAGAAATCATAGCCAGTTAGAAATTAACCAATGAAATTCAAGTCATTAAACATTATTGTCAGAGCCTGGATGAGTCTGAGTTCCCCGGGAATATCGTAAGGGAACTATTGAAGAATTAGAGGGAGACGAATTTATGAGCATTTCTGGCGATAAACCGAATTGTATTGAATTAGCGAATGTTGTTGGTGACGGAACTCCTGAGTCCGTCCGATTCCATCTCAAAATTGCCAATATAGCTGCCAGCACTATACTCTCCAGTATTAGACAAGATGGAATCAGAAGGACACATAGGGATGTACTTGCCTCCAGTTGCTGTGACAATATAAGAAGCAATGGTCCAAGCCGTCTGAACATCTCCGGTTTTTGCCATATATGCTATACCGACTATCAAGCTGGCTATCATGAGCAGCACTGTCAAAACAACTATTCTTGTTCCACTCCATCCAATAACCAATTCTAGGCCTAATCCCCTGCCAACTCTTGGGTCTCTCGAGCCTCCATTGAGGTTGTCATCGATCCAGGTAGCCCACGCAGTCCGTATGCCTGGGGTGTGTCTCAGCCAGGTTCCTGGTCGCCGGTATACCTTGAACAGCTGTGCCAAAGCAACCTCAGCCTCAGGATTGAGACGTTCTGGACGTGAAAGAGTTTCAAACTTTGGACCTTCGCACTGTTACCAGCGTTGAATGAGCGATATGAGAGGTATGATACATGTCAGGGTACAGATCAACGTACGCAGTAAATGTTAAAGCTAGACAATGACTTCAAGGAGAAAAAACGTCGCCAACCATAAAGCTTTTTATAACTATAACGAATCTGGGTGAATAGCTCTTGCTCACTGATATCTTCACGTTTGAAATCTATCCGTAGTTCTTTGGCGGTATGATGATGGTCAAAAATGGCGACTAAAATATATCCAAATCTCAAGTATTCCATATCTGTGGAAGCTTGAAGCCGGGTATGACGGCGGAGACGGGAAAAGTACCCCCAGGAAAATGGGGGTGACCATGACCGGGTTACCCGTGACAGAACAAGAGGCCTGGGAGGTCCACTGACGTGAAACATCGTTCCTGAGGCAGCATTATGACTTATCGTCTGGTTATGATTGGTTAATTGCGGGCGTAGGGGCAATTCCCGATGTATTTGACGACGAAATAAACCTTTGGCGGTGGCTAACTCTATAGAATCTCTCAGAGCTCCGTTTACCTGCTCCAGCCGCGCACCATAGTATGAGTACTTAGATATCTCACGTGGTTGGCCGTACAGCTCGAGAATCGCCCGATCTTCTGGAAGTATTTTCGCGTGGTGTCCACCATTGCCTGAGGGAAATAAGAGATTCAAGGTCCACAGCGTTTCCTCGAGGAATTCCGGCTTCAAGACTTTCGTGAATTGGCCCTCTCTCTGCGCGTGTAAGAATGAAACGTGATGAAAAATATTCAACTCGTGAGCCCTCCGATCATACTTTAGATGATCTGCGAGATTGTCCGTAAACACAAGTTTTACCCGGAGACCACCTGCGTTCTGTAAGCTGTGAGCGCAGAACTCATCAAGGATATCCTCCGCGGAGCTGGAAGCATTGTGCCACTCGGGCCTAGGATATAGGGTATAATTTAAGAATGAATCCAGAGTAGTGCCATCGTCTTCCCAGTTGGCCTGGGTGGTGCCAGTGACAAATTGAAGGTCCAGTTTCTCACGAGCGTTGATCATCAGCCAGACCCGAATGCAAAATGCGATCGCGTAATTTTTCGCAATATCGTCTGTTTCACCAAAATAGTTAAGCTGGTCAAGGGTACTTCGAATTTCATGTCGTCCCTTGTCGCGGTTCTCGTACAGAAGTCTGATTGTTTCGATGAGCTCCCGGTGCGTTCTAATCGGAAGTTCGACAGTTGGAAGTCCTAGAAACTGATGCTGACACTCTTCCTCATAATAAGAAAAGTAGGATTCAAAATGTTGTTCGGTTTGCGTGGACTGTTTGAAGAGCTCGTTCTTCAGGGCAGTTTTGAGCTCTGGCTCTAGCCCTTCCCAGAGTGGATCATCAAGGCGGTCGTCTGGACGCGATGGAGCAGCCATTCAGCGAGTGCAGTGGAATAGTTTGAATCGCAGTTTATTCAACTTGGAACTTTGAAATGCCTGATCGAAGTGGGGGGTACCGTAATTGGAAGAATAGCGGAGGACACCCAGCTCTGGTTCAGCCTCGGGTGCCCCTGAATGTATGTGTCAGCTCGATTCATATTGCCGCGGCCATCTGAAACTTGGCTCTGTTCTTCATACCTACCAAATATGGATAATATGTAACCTTTTCGGGGGTGCTGCATCATCCAATCATGCATTTTCATGCATACTTTATGCGAGGCTGGGGTTAGCACTGGCCATGAACACATTAATATTGGGCAGTGCAAAAATTGTAGGCCGAGTGGCAAAGTAATTGCGCCAAGGGTACATTTTGCAGCTTTTAACGAAATTTATCATCTCTGAGTATGACGGATTTATACTTTACCCATGTGGTTATTGATCGTCGTATTCCCACACAAAATTGATAATCGTGAGCACCCCAGTTCGTCATAGGAGTTTGTCGCGCCTCTAATGTCACGCTAAAGTAGAAGAAATTCTTGATTTTTGTATTAGTAAGTACCAATATCTCAATTGTTGCGCTATAATGAATGCCAAATACAAATCGTTCATACATGAACGGCCACTCACCGCCATTCACGGCCCGAAGCGCCCTTGGGGACGGATCCATAAAGTGTTGTACCCTACTATGATATCTTTAGTCTTGTCGTGACTACATGATGTGTATATGTAAAGGAAAGCCTGGAGGAATGGGCACAATTGGCCTTAGTAGTTTTTTTCTGTTTTGCAAGCATTGGTTAAGTACATTATCTTACTACACTTAAACGGTACGAATGGGATTTCCGGGGGAGATATTAACAACGAAGAACTATCCTTTTACCAGCCTCTTAATAAAGTAAGCTACTTGACAACTACTCTACTAGCTTGTAGTTTTCCTTTCCTACCAATACAGCTTCCGCCAACACAGCTTCCGCCAACACAACTCCCGCCAATACACTTTCCGCCAACACCGCTAACTCCTAGTAAAAGTATTCAAACTACCTTTGGTCTCGCCCAATCCTTAGCTAAAGGAGGAGAAATATTTGAACGCGCGCTTGAGAAAGATCTGTAAAACGGGGCTATCACATCATGTAAAGAGGAGGTCGAGATATTCACCGTGTTAAGAGAGTAGTGAGTGTTCGTGGAATCAAAACCAGCACTAAGCGAAATCCAAAAGCGATACTATTTTTATCATCCGTGCTCTATACTTGCCGATATCACGGACAGCGCCTAGATTGATTAGATTAGATTACTCATTACAACATTGAAATGAGTTCGTGCGAAATCTGCAATTTCTACATCCGGCCTCATTGTAACCAAATACAATTTACACTCCAACGCAAAGTCTCGGATGATTTCCCGAAATGGCGTGTCTGGGAGCTTTTGATATCGACGAGTACATAAGGCAACCGAATTTACCGCCACCTCTATAGCTACCGCGGGGTTAAATAGAGAGTTCTAGCAGCCACCGTCTGGTCTTTCTGGGCCTAATATTGCCGTCAACTTCGTGGCTGACTCGCTCGAAGGGGGAGGGTTATCGTTAGCACAAATATTTGCAGTTAAATGGTCTTGTACTGACTACTGTTGATGGAATATGATGATAGGGTATAAGTGACGAGGGCACTAGTAACATGCTCTTCTAGCTCACACGCCACTGGTTGCACACCACGGATCTCGAGGATAAAATAGGCGCAAAACTACAGTACTAGGGATTCTCGTATGATTAAGTGGCACGAAGTAACTTTGCGGAGATCTAGCGCTCTCTCTAGGTGGGTGCTATTACTCGACTGCTGGATCTTCATAGTCCTCGTTCTGAAGTTTCAAACTGACTTCTCAAGTTTTCACACTGGACAGACCTCGCGAACTGAACAGGAATGTCGTGAAATGGTGAGTTTTCTAACCTATCGGAACATATCTAACCCCATCCTCATCTCGATTGAATGATCTACCATGATCCATCGCCATGACAAGGCTGGAACCAGGCTATAAACGTCAAAACGTAGACATAAAATCGGTTTACATCACTACTCCCACAACAGCGGCACTATGGCCTGCGATCGCCACCGGTTACATACTAGACTCATCGTTCCGCACCGATCTGGGCCTAAGATCTCGGGACGGCCCATCCGATACTGAGCATACTGCCCACGATCTCTCGTGGTGTATGTATTACCGAGATTGCAATGTTCAACCACAGCCCTGTGCATTCAAAATCAACGACACGTGATGACGTCAATCCATTTCTTTCCTCCTCTTCATAAATCCAGCACTCCCCAGTTCCTCCTAGATCCCCCAAACTGTCATGCTCCCCACCATGGCCTCCCTCTTCTCCTCCGCCACCACCTGGTCCTGCTCCACCATCCCCTCGCTTGCAAACAAAGTCTACCTCGTCACCGGCGGCACCGCCGGGATCGGGTTCGGCATCGTCTCCAACCTCCTCTCACATAACCCCGAGAAGGTGTACATGCTCTCCCAAATGCCCCATCACGCCGACCTGGCCACACAGGAACTGGAAAGATACGGCGATCCAAAGAAGGTGGAATTTGTCAAGTGCGATCTTGAGGATCTCAAGGAAGTCGACGAAACCGCCAAAAAACTCCAAGGGAAGCTGGAGCGGATCGATGGGCTAGTCTGTAATGCCGGCATCGGCGTCGGCGTTTACAACCTCTCTAGGGACGGAATTGGTTGGCCCCCTCACCCTTCCCTGTGACGGTGCTAACGAGCGACCAGATACACACTTCCAAGTCAACCACCTCTCCCAAATGCACCTGATCCTAACCCTCCTCCCCAACCTCCTCCGCACGGCCAAAGCCCACTCGGACGCCCGAATCGTAGTCCAATCCTCAGACCTCCATAAAATGGCGCCCTCATCGACCAAGTTCGCTTCAATCGATGAAATAAACACCGACATCGGGCCATCGTACCTCTACAACCGCTCCAAGCTCGCGCAGATCCTCTTCATCCGCGGGTTGGTGCAGCGCCTAAACGACGGCCGCCTCGCAGCGGGGCAGGGGGGGACGCAGGATTTGTTTTGCAATGCGACGCATCCGGGAGCGGTGTCGACGTGCCAGCAGGAACAGGCGGAGGAGGCGTACGGCGTGCTGGGAAAGGCGGCAGTCGCGGTGGGAAGGCCGTTCATGAAGGATCCGATCACAGAGGGATGCTTGCCTGCGCTCTACGCGGCGACGGCGGGGGAGATCAAGACGGAGGGGGTGACGGGGAAATACGTAAGCTGCACTGGCGAGGCAGAGGGCTGGGCTAACGAGGCAGATTACGCCGCCGAATAGGGTTGCCGAGCCGTCGAGGCAGGCGCAGGACCAGGTGCTAGCGGACAGGCTGTGGGAGCTGAGCGAGAAGCTGCTGCGGGAGAGGCTGGCGTAGGGGCTGCGTGTGGTGTAGCGGCAATGTTAAGTTTGTGTTTGGGTGCTGTGTCTCCTCGCGCCCACACGCCGGAGACTGCACGTTGTCGTGCCCGCAGTGCATACGACTCTTGCGCGTTCCGAGACCCGGCTCGCAGCACAGACGCAACTCGTGCAGCATCTCACCCAACCATGGCGTCGGAACCCGGGCCGGATGCCGCTGCCCCCGGCACCGCATGTCGCCCAAGCGATCCGCCCATTGGCATGTGCAGCGACATCTGCAAGTGTGCCGAATTCCGGCGTCGGATCCACCCAGACGCATATCCCAGCCTTGATTACTTGCATCTTCTGTTATAACCAGGACGCCGTGACTCCAATGCCAATTCGCATGTCCACGTAGACCAAACACGCCCGATAATGCCCACTGAACCAAACTCTTCTGCCAGCGCTGAGGCCCCCCCCTCGATGGAGGAAAAGCCGTCCCACAGTCGCAATGCCCGCGACCTCGAGCTCCAGTCAGCCAGGCCGCACCCCGAAAGTCTCGGGCGTCCACGGTCAAACAAAAGCCCGGCCATCGGAGAGATCCCCGAGACGCCGCTGATGGATATGTCCAGAAACATCGTCGGGTGGGATGGGGAGGATGATCCCGAGAACCCACGGAACTGGCCGCACAGGCAGAGGATGATGCTGTTGACGATGGTTTCGATGATCACTTTCGTCAGGTTGATTGCTACCGTCCCCTTGCTCTGCTGGTTGGTCTGATATCTGTCACAGCCCCCTCGCATCCTCCATGTTCGCCCCCGGCGTCTCCATCATGGACAAAGACTTCCACAACACCTCAACTATGCTCTCCTCCTTCGTGGTCAGCGCCTTCGTCCTGGGCTGGGCCGTCGGTCCCCTGGTCCTCTCCCCGCTCTCCGAAATCTACGGCCGCCGCCGCGTCCTCGACACCGCAAACGTCATCTTCGTCGTCTGGCAGATCGGCTGCGCCCTCGCCCCAAACATCGAGAGCTTGATTATCTTCCGGCTCCTTGCCGGCATCGGCGGCAGCGGCTGCTTGACCATCGGCGGAGGCTTCATCAGCGATCTTTTCCCGCAGGATCAGAGAGGCAGAGCCTCTGCAATGTACGTAATTGGTATGCGTCCCCTACTGCCTGCTGTAGCGCTTCTGACTGTGTCTACGTAGGCCCCCTATTCGGCCCGGTCGTTGGCCCGATCGCCGGCGGCTTCCTCGCCCAACGTGCCGGCTGGCGCTGGGTATACTGGGTCCTCTTTGCCGCCGGCGGAGTCGTGACGACCTTCATCATCCTCTTCAACAAAGAAACCAACCCGCACGTTCTGCTCGCACGGAAAACCTTGCGCCTCCGCGCCCAAACCGGAAACCCAGACCTAATCAGCTTCTATGCCAAATCAACGCGCCCCCGCACCCCCACCCAGATCCTCCGTCGTGGCCTCACCCGCCCACTAAAACTCATCTTCCGCTCCCCGATCGCCGTGGTAATGTGTCTCTACCTCTCAACCGTCTACGGAATCTTATATCTCCTCTTCACCTCCCTTCCCCTCGTCTTTGCAATGCAGTACGGCTGGGAACCGGAGATGACGGGTCTGGCATACCTCGGTATCGGCATCGGCTTCTTTGTGGGCATCGCGGTGATCGGGCATACGAGTGACTCCACGCTAAGGAAACTTGCGGAGCGGAATGGAGGTGTGACAGAGCCGGAGATGAGGTTGCCGATGAGCGCTGGGTTCGCTACGCTCATTCCTATAGGCCTATTTTGGTATGGGTGGAGCGCGGAGAAGAACGCGCACTGGATTGTACCGATTATTGGAATGGTCCCGATTGGTGTCGGGTTGATGGGCGTGTTTTTACCCGTGCAAACGTAACCCCCCTCACCCTCCCCCCCGGGGACCTAAGTGCTGATGAAGGATAGGTACATGATCGATGCGTTTGTGGAGCACGCGGCGAGTGCGGTGGCAGCGTTGACAGCGACGAGGAGTCTCGTGGGCGCGTTTTTGCCGATGGCGGGAGGCGCGATGTATCAGAAGCTGGGTCTGGGGTGGGGGAATAGTTTGTTGGCGTTTGTAGCGTTAGGGTTGGTGCCGCCCGTATGGTTGGTTTATCACCATGGAGCAAGGATTAGGAAGATGCATCCGGTGGAGCTGGATTAAAAGGATAGAAGGGTTTTTGGGTAATGTTAAATGTTTAAGTTTAATTTGTACGATATTGTTTGGTTCTAGTAGAGGTTGATACTCAAATAGACAGTGGGGTGCAAAAAGCTGGGTGGTCTGGACCGCTGCAGCAGGGGAATGACAACTGTGCCCTGCAACACGATCCGTCCGCCTAACACAGCGCTGAACCAAACATCATGTAGTGCCGGGAAGCAAAAAACCTACGGCTTACTGATCTGCTCTGACTCGGAGCTGAACCGAGGATCTCAGCATTACATACTAGTGCTGCGCCTTACCAACTTGGCCACCAGAGCTGTAGCTGTCAGTTGAGGCCGTGAAACCGAGATTGGGAATACTAAACCAAACATTCTTGGTTTCATGCGTGGGAGGTACAGATTAGGGTGCGTAGCATTTCGTATGACCATGAGGTTGCACCGCCTGTGACATACCCAAACCGTGGGAATAAACCGAGCAGAGAGTGGGAAATCAAAGCAACTTGTATTGTACGAAAAGTGTAGTAAGGATGGAGACGAGAAAGAAGAGGATACGGTCCAGCCATCAACACCCAGTGATGAGCCGTATTCATATCCTCATATTTAAACCTGGTGTTGAGAATGGCAGCCATGACTCAATGCTTCACATTGGATTTTAAGCTTTTGTACCAGTCTTTTGAGGGCGGCACTCTGGGCCTGACTAGGACTGGCGCATCGCCGGCTTTGCCAGTAATTTGCGGCGGACGACGAGGAACTAGGCCACTATGATCTTTTGAAAGTCCGCTTTTACCTCACGCGGTTCGGAAGACCCACGAGCGTTGACGTGGGTATCGTGACTACACATCAAAGTTGGATTACTATTCGACACGGTCTAATCATATGGGAGTAATCGAATCACTGATAGGGTGTCCGGAGACTTGAAAACTCAACGAGTATATGTATACAATCACACTCTAGCACTCATGTAAACAAACATTTAACAAGCTGTGTTCGACTGTGCGGATTCAGGCGAGTCACAACGAGACTGGGCTCGCCCAAGGCCACTGGGGCAGTGGCCCGGCTGTACATATACCTGATGATTTGGGGCGAGCAAGATTTATCTGACAAGCCCAACACTAGCATAGATATGTATCTGATGAACCCGGGAATGAAATACATGTAGCATATCAAAATAAAAATAAAATAAAATATAACTCAATTGCAAACAAGTAAAGAAACTTAGTATTGCCCACTTCGTCTCAATCGCTTGTCTTCAGGCTTGCTGCTACTTGTGCTTAAGAACTTCATTGTCTTCTGATGTATCAAGTCCATATAACTCCATTACCTCATCAATAACAGCCCATACTCAGACCTCAGACGCGTGAACCCCTGATCATATACGTACTTCTGTGACTGTATTCAAAACCACTCGATTTGTCACAGTGTTAATTGGATGTTGGCCATCCAGTTATGTCGTGATATGCCCGGGCTCGCCTGAATCCCTCACCCGCCCTGCACACAACTAGAGGAAGCCATGTTTAACATATACGCTGAATGTTATCACCATTAGTTAAGGTAGAACTAGAAACTCATATTTGACTTCTGATCGCTTGAAAGAGTACCGTGGCTGACGGCTACAATATGCTAAATGTTGCTTTAAAGTGGTCCCCATAGTCTTGTTTATCTACACGTCCATCATTTACTCCAGGGATTACCGCAACCTCCAGACCGGATTTTCGCCAATAGCACTCGAACCTCCTTGAACTCTTGCTGCCAAGCAACAAAGCAATACGCCTGTACCGAGAGGAGATCTGGAAACTTTTGCTTGCCCGGATGTGTTGCTCATGGAATAAAACAGTGGCGCGACGTCAGAGCAGTACGTTAGATCGAGTTAAATGAGGAAAGGACTTTAACACGCTAAAAAGCAGACTGCATTACCACGATACTGTTCTCAGCGGATACGGTGCGGCCTCGGCAGGCATGGATCTATGCAGGTGATACGAATGTATTGAAGCTCGGCACGAAAAGATGGGCACAAAACTAAATTAAGAATGCTCTCAACAGAACGAGGGCGAGTGAGAACAATTGAGAAAAAAAGCAAATATCAAAACTGTCCCTGTACTCTAATTGCAATGCAACATAGTATAGCACTTGTTAACGTCGGCCTGCGTTCACACGGCACAAACTCTCACAGAAGCCCTCTCTGCTGGGTGGAAATAGGCCTGATAAAACGATAAATTGGAATCATTCTCCTTTCGCTGGATCCTGACAACTATGGCTTGATTCGTCCTGGTGAGTTAAATTTTATGCAGATGATCGCCCAAATTCTTGAGATCTCCAAAACCTCATTTTGGTTAATGTTGCCGCGAAATGTCAAACTTGAAGAACTCTAATCTTCTCATATCATTGGCCTTTGGTCTCAACATCCTGGTCTGCAAATCGACCTGATATCATTTTGTAATTGCAGTCTCAACCATTGGAATGATATGAAATTCCCTCAGCTGCATGCATGAAGTTTCACTGGACTGGTCGAAGCGGGGTAAGAATTGTGTTTCTACAAATGGTCGGTCGGATTTGAGTACAGGTATTGCCAAGACTACATCCTACATGGACGCTGATTATGCGTATGATCACCGCTTTCTAATGCAGATCAATCCCGATTCATGGACTTTGTTAGCCTGCTCTAGATTGGTGGCTATCTGGGCTGATGTATCACACTATTAGACCCTTGTAGAAATACTTAGAGCAGCGCATGGTTGGAAATGGGCTGAAGATAGTTGGATTGTTCTATCACTGCTTGGTACGGCAAATACACGATGCCTTTCTTTGGGTGACAGAGAATACTCCGTTTCGTGGCCTCGATGACAATGCAAGTCCGACTAGTCACTAGTGCTTCCACTTTTGCATCATTTCAGACAGCCTGCTCTCTTTCCCGTCGCTCGCAAGCAATTTGGCTGAAGAATGAAAAAAAGTCTGGGCAAGAGAGCAGGACTGGCCCTAAATCTGTTCAGATATTATAGTATATTTCGCACTCAACCCTCGAGTTTCATAGGCTATCTTCTGTATTCTCCCAATACCAGTCCTGTGTTTACTGTTTTAATTCTCGAGTTAGTTTATTGGTTGAGGCCTCATTGAGGGAACTGTCGACTAGTTAACAGAGTACAGATAATTGTGAGACATGGGCATGGGAGAAAATGCTTTTGATACCGTATGCAGGACTAGAGTCATGTTGCGCAGCAAGCTTTAGCTTACCCCGCTGATCGAGGCAACCTTGAACCCCAAGGCAGGCAAAAAAGCTGAAGTGTTTTCGGTGCACCCTAGCTTTCTGACGTCATGACTGATATGATGGGGCGTCAGGCTAATACAGCGAATGAACTACAGCAATTTGCTTGTGTCGGTAGGCTACCTTGAATGGTGGATCAACTCTTCAACATATCCTCAGCATCACCCTTGCACCTGCGAACAGCCGAATATGTGGACAAAACTTTGGGGTGCAAAGGAACCAAACGTCGATCGTGAAGTGGATCCCCCAGCAGCCCCGCAAGGGCAGCCACGGAGGCCGTCTGAAGCACCGCATCCGGAAGTTTTTGGTCGTTAGTCCCGCTAACTATTTCCTAGGTCTTCGGTCCAGGACCAATATGGCCTACGCATCATTCACGAACCACAAGATGCTACCGTAGAGTGAGTTACGGAGACTGTTAGACATAAAACTACTAATATTAGGGATATCAAATAGCATCATACTCGTACACGGATTAACTGGGAACCGGGAGACGACGTGGACACATGTTAGGAGAAGACAGACTACCTTTTGGCCGGACTTTCTGCCAGAGGACGTTCCAAATGCAAGGATTTCGACCTTTGGATACGATGCCGACATCGCTAGTGCAAGGCCGTTCGAGATGGTATCTACCAACACGGTTCACCGACACGCAGTGAATCTGTGCACCAATTTGGATCATATACGAGGAAAGGACGGAACGGTATTGAATAAATCGCTCTCTTCGCAGCAATACAATGTCGCTAACTTTTAACAGATGGACCGCCCCATTATCTTCGTTGCGCACAGTTTGGGCGGTCTTGTCTGCAAAGACGCAAGTAATCAGTTCCTTCTCACCTCAACCGACTAATTGCTCCTTACAGGCAATCTTATATTCCAAAGATAGTCCACGTGGCCATCTCAAGAAGATCTCAGAGTGCACTCGGGCGATGGCCTTTTTAGGAACACCTCACCGCGGCTCAAACAAGGCTAATCTTGGCCACATATTGGCGAGGCTTGCAAGCTTGATAAAGCAGACCAACGTGCCGATTGTTGACGTTCTGAGGCCTGACTCGGAATTACTTAATAGGATGCAAGAGCAGTTCTATGATATGCTTGGGAACCGCCGGAACGCTGGCAAAGCCATCGATATAACTTGTTTTTACGAAGAACTGGACGATAAGAGGATAGGTGAAGTATGAGTGTCACTTTCGAATTGCCATCACCCTCGACGACCAACTGATTTTTCGCTTCTAGATCGTTCCTTACGACTCTGCCACGATGCCTGACTACACCTCGATCGGGATTCACACGGACCATACGGGCCTGACGAAGTTCGAGAGTGACAATAGCGAAGGCTATCAAAAAGTTCTGGGAGAACTAACACGGTGGGTGAAAGCATTGAATAATGATGCTAATCAGGAGCATGTAAGGCCCGATCCCTACGGAATAACAAAACTTTGCGAATCAGATTGCTCTTTCTCATGTCTGCTATAAACGTTTGAGCACTGATATATAGCATAAAAAGGGAAATAATGAAACGCCAGAGGTTACGAAGCCATCATATACTACAGGTGCAAGTCATGCTATCCATCATGGAAACGTTTCGCATGGAGGAATTGCAACTTACGGCAATCAGAACCTCTCCGGGAGGGCTCAAATTGGTAGTTCAAGCTATTTCCGATCGATCGATATAGACCAGCTAACAATCTCTTCGGCATATAGGAGGGCATACATTTAACTGGGCCAATTGAGCCGGTCGTAGTGGGAGATACATATCCTCCCGTGTAGGTTAGTAGGGGTTTCAGCGGGCACATAGTATTCTGTATCTGCTACAGTCTCAACTTTTATCACTGCCAAAGATGCGTGCGCAGTGTCCTAGACCTCGTAAAATTTTGAAATTTGCCGACATATTATGCATAACTCATTGAAGAGGAAGTTGCTGGAAGTAGACTACCTCCAAACCCTACTACATGCATAGTACTTATGCCTTGCCTAATTTTGACTTGTCCATATCTTGGATGACAATGCACTCGTTTCACTCTCACCACAGGCGTTTTGTTCCGTAAATCATAGGCAGGCAACACCATCCTCATCTGCAGTGCTGCATTTCCTTAATAAGGTGCATGCAGCATCGTGCATGGAGAGAGTAAAGTACAGTTAGGTACAAGTACTCGTGGTAACGGGGTTTGGAATGCGCACTGGACGCATACATTTAAAGTACCTCTCTACAGAATTGTATTACCCGCCAAAGATACATGGTGGCCTATGCTGTTTATTTTTCAGGTTCCAGATAAGTACTTAAGTATTTAATAAGTAATTAACCCTCTTTAAACTTTAATTCCGTGTTCCTTCAAGCTCATCGATTTACCTACCCTAAGCAGTGTTCCGAAGCGGCCAGTCCGGCCAGATTCACCATTAATCTGGACCGGACTATAAAATGGGCGGCCAGTAGATTACTGACCTAGGCCGGTCACAGATATGGTGGACAAAGATCTGACCGGACTGCAGATATCTGGCGGCCGATGGTCATAAATCATGATATAAATAAACAAGGCGAAAGCCGCCAGATATCTGCCAGTTTATACAGATTATATGCAGAGTGATGTAGGCCAGTCAGAAGCCATCAGATATCTGCTGGTATATGCAGGTATATGCAGAGAAATGTAGGCCAGTCAAAGGCCGTCAGATATCTGCAGGTGTTGTGACGGGTCTGTTGTGCTGAATCTCTCTCTATTGACCTAAACTCACTGACTGTCTCTCTTAGTCTAATTGACATGTACATAAGAACTAAAGTGCATGCGGCTCCGCCGCGCTCAACCCTAAACCAACCCACGTGATGACCGCACTCAAATCTGTCCCCACACTCCTCCAGGGCGGTATCACGACCGTAAGTGCTAAACTCTAAAGAAAACAAAGATAGAGCTTTGCCTGAAGCTCCTCCCAAACGACACCAAGCCCAGAAGCAGGTATATGGAGGTATCTGCAGGCATATGCGGGTCAGGCAAAAGCCGTCAGATATCTGCAGTCCAGTCAGGCACCCTGCAGGTTGATCTTTATCTGCCCAGGCTTTGGGCGGCCTGCGGGATCAAGGACTTTATCTGGCCGGACTGCGAACCTGAAGTCCGGTCGGCGGCCGGCCGGGCCGCTTCGGAACACTGACCCTAAGTTGCAACGAAACCTATGCGGATCGACACAGTGCAGACCTTCAGAGTTCCCACGCAACGCACATAGTAATGTATAGTATAGCAACCATGAACGACGAAAATTCTGTATGCCTAGCAATTTCTGACTGGAAAAAGCGTGATTGGCAGTGCTGATTTTGCTAAAGGGAAGCGGCTCGTTCGACGATACCTCCCCACCATCTCACACTGCGGGTGCAAGCTATGCTACCCATCACGGAGATGTTTCGCAGGGAGGAATTGCAAACTACGGAAACTAGAGTTTTTCTAGTCGGGCACGACTTGTCAACCCCCAGTAGTGACTAGGTCAGGGAGAGAGGTTAAGACAGGTCATTTGGGTCAATAAATACCACCCACGGGTGGTTGGTTTCCCAGTCATGGGCGGTCACCCGGTAAAATACATTAACCTCTACACTATCTTTATAGTTTGCTTAGCTTAATCCCATGCTAGGGCAATTTGTAGGTATAAAGGTTTATTACTGTCATGTTATTGTGACAAGAATGTGGGATGCCTGCCACATCTATGCCAATGCTCAATGCTGCTCAATTGACCAATATTACCCCATTCAACTAAATACTCCATCATTTACAATGTTATATATGCTGGTATCATGCATTACTGTGGTATTTTGAGCTATTCCCCAGTAATTGGAATCTTAAATTTAGTAATATGCTACAATCACTTGACTCTGGGAGTCATGCTGCACTCGAGTAAATGTGGCACTGCAGTCACATCAAGAAACGGGGTTTTTTTGGCATAGTAACTAAGTACTCCAAGTTAGTTCACTTACCAACTCTAGCGAGAGATCTCAGTATGCCACACGGTCACTTCATCTACAGCTACCCGAACTCCTTCTTGTGTGCACCGATGCCTATTCACTACCACAGCGTCCACGTCGTCATCTCCCGAAATACCGCAGCTCCGCCCATCGCAATGGAGGGTAAGCCACAGCTGCCCACGCCGCTGAAACTGGCACTCCAATCTGCCGCCGATCAGCCCGTTTCTCTCCGTAACTCAGGGCAGGGAAACTCACATCGCCGTACGCCTTTTGCGCAATCGGCCCAACCCACCACACTTGATACATACTCAATATCGCGCCCGTCCACCCAATCGCGAACGCCGCGATCGCGGCCAACCCCACTGGGAGCTTTTTCGAATCGTTCCAATCCTCCCATCGGAAAACTCTCTTGAAGATAATCTCCTCCTCAAGATGTATCGTCACCCACTGAATAACCCAGTACCTGCTCGCTGGTGTTAGTGCAACTCCCAAACTCCACTGTAAGGTAACCAAACAAACCCCATCAGAGCGAGAAAGTTCTCAAACACTTGGAATATGTTATTGCGCCCAGCAATCGCGCAAGCCGTGTAGATTAGGATCCCGAAAACAGTCCACAATGCGCGCGGGATTCTCAAGAACTTGTGCGAGAGCAGCTGACATGATAGGGCGGAGGAGTAGATGCCCGGGATCGTGTTGCAGACTGAGCTTTGTTAGTGCATTGCCAGCGATCATGACGACAAACGGGATTATACTGGGCCCAAGTGCGAGGATGACGGCGCACAATTTTCCAAAGCCCCCAAGAGGTGCGTACGCTTCTACCATCAGGGACCCAGGGCCTATAGCAAATGCGGATGACCACTCAGGCTTGGAGGGCGCTCCCGATGCCAGGCCAACGCCTAGGATTTCCGAGTAAAATGTCCCAAGAAAAAGCCCAATGTAGGACATAGAGCCCATCATGATGCGCGATGTGTTTTCAGGGTAGTAGACGAAGTAATCAGCGGCGCACATGGCCCAAACAAATGCGTTCTGCTGCTATCAGTGGTGATCGGGGACAATGTTGGATAAAGAATACGTACGTTGAAGCTTATAAAGAAGAAGCTGATCTGGTTTCCGCGGATGACTGCAGAGGAACCAACCGAAGAGGAAGACGTGTCGAAGTAAGGGCCAGCGCTTCCAACCATGATGAAAAACACCATTAGCTGCGGGATCAAGGCGTATCTATTCACGTACAAGTCAGTGACGCATGAGAGAATGCATTGGCAACCGCAATATACCGCTCGTAGAGATGGAACACTCTCATACCAACAACACACACAATGAGCGTGATGATGGCCGCCACAATCACCCCAACCACGACAGTCATGCTCCCATTTTTGGACACGGCACTCAAAATCTGCCCGGTGATCAATGCAGACAACAATCCATAGCCCAAATCGCCAATAAGCTGGAGTACGGCACAAATCTTTGCCGGCCACCACCCAAACACGAACCGAAGAATCACCTTCCACTGTATTAGCACCGCATATCTACCGTCGGTAATCCCACTCACCATTGTCCTATTCCCACTCAGCGCATAAGTTGAGATATAAGCCGGCCCTAAAGTGCCAAGCAGATTGCCAAACAAGCAGAGTAGTGCCGAATCCCGAAACGACAGCGCAAACACGTGAGGTCCCAATAGTCCCACAAGCATGTTACTAGCACCAAGATTGATTGAGCACCAGGTCAATGCTACCTGGAGCGTACTAAGCATTGTAGTTTGGATACGCCCGTCGATGGGAACGCGCTGGAGTCCGCGCGCTTCGACTCCGAACCGGCCTTCCCATTTTTCGATGCGTTCGAGAATTGATAGAGAAGTTGATTCGGAGGATGCGTATGGTTGCGTGGTGGCTTTAGCGATTGAGGGAATGTGCTGTGACTGTTGCTTCTCTAGATCAGCCATCGTACGGATATTAGGGATTTGGATCCGCAGATTCCGTTGCCAAAGCCCGTCAATTATGTGTACTGGTGATTTCAGGACGCCACGCTCATTCACATGTAGTAAGTGTGGGTTGGTATAGAGTTAAGGTAGATCGAGGTGTCCATTTCATACCTGCAGACACCCAGTGATCGGGAATAGACGATAACCGCTCTTTAGTGCCGCGGCCCGGAGATATTACTTGGTGGGTAGTAGTAGGTAGCCTTATTGATGACAAAATCTAACCCGGGGGAAGTCTCGATGCAGGAGATAGGGTGTATGTCCGAGACATCGTGCGATGCAATTGATGTGTCCCAGTACCGTAAGATTAGTTACGTGGTTTTGTTATATTGGATTCGTCCAAGCGTCTGTTTGTTCCATGCTACTACTTGTGCGAGATTGAATCTTGGAGGGCTCTAAATCATGTCAGTGCGGGTACACGAGCCGGGATAACAAGGTATCCGCATGCCAGAATCCGGTTGTGAGAGCGATAATATATCAATATATCCTGGGGTTAGGGCCCGGAGACAATATAACCCCAGTCAGATCCAATATCTCCTACCATGCGGCTAGGCGTTTGTCACCCGACCGGATAGGTAATTACTCAGTGAGAGTAGTGAAACCTACCGTTGCATCGGCATAGTTCATTTAATTGCCATTGGAACGGTTGTATCGTACATACCGGGATTAGATGACGAAGGGAGTGAAACACTCCGACGTTGCAGCGCGTGCAACGGAGCATCCGAGGCATCTGTATATTGTACAGGCGCCTAGGCCTTCATCCACCACAGATCATCCAATATCGCATTTTGAACACCCCGTTATTGTGAAAGGTCAACACGTTCAGTTGACAATACACTACACACAAGCTTACGAGGTGCAATTAGCTCCTAACCCTTGAAACTCTTTCGGTTTAACTGAGTCTAATGGACAAATAGGGTGTTTATTACCATGTATATTAATGTGTTTAGTAAATTCTTGCATTGGATACAAAGCAGACGTAATCAGTGCATGTCTATTACCTTTTGTGTCTGGTGTGTCGGGCAACATAGTAGGCGATACGAGAAAGCATTGGTGGAATGTGTAAACGCCACCAAATATTCGAGTACCGAAGCTAGAGGAACAATTTTGAAGATCTGCTAGAAGCGTCGCACTGCATGAGATGGCGATCTTGATGGTACATACATCATGTGAGGATCTTCCATTAGTCACAGCGTACTCCGCCCAACAAAAGTATACCTGCTTGCACTTCACCCATTTTTCCAACCATCACCATACCTCAGTAACAATGCCAGTCACTTTTCAAGTCGCAGAACACACTGCCTCTGCGATTCCTCGCGGTCGCGATGAGTTCGATTATACATCCGCTTACATTACCACCACGGAATCTGTTAGTGGCGCTCTGCGTACGGTCGCCCCGGACGCTAGCTCTGCAATGGCAGAGATTCTTCAGACTACAGTCAAAGAATCCGACTTACCCGACGTGCAGCCTTCTCGCAACGGCTTCGTTTACTGCTGCATTGCAAGCTACAACACCCACCACAACCTAGTTCTCCGCCCCGACGATGTGTGGCATACCATCATTAGCCAGTTTGCCCTCTACGTCAATGCCAATAGCGACAAGATGAGGTCATATTTTGTCGATCACGAAGGTAAAAAGGAGCTTGTAGTCAAAGCCGACGGCGATAGATACACGGTGGATTTTGGGAAGCTGGCCAACATAATGGGCGTATTGCTGGATGTTAGGTCCCCGAAACGTTGTTTCTACTAGGCGTAACTAAATTGAAACAGGAGAATATAAAAGACAAATCGCTTCGTGACTGGGTTCTCCCCTCCTACTCAACATCCACCCCCAACGACATCGTTATTAGCTCTATTCTCATGATGTGCACATTAAAGAAGTATTTTTCATACAAGTAACGCTGTCCTCCGGTGCCAAAACCCACCTTCCGGCGTTCTAACTGTTTTCAGGATGGAACTGATGTGTGGGATCCCCGCGGTCACTCTGTTGGGAACACAACAGGATTGGATCAACTTGCGCACTCGGTTGGACAAGCTCCTTGAATTTGGTTCCGAGAGGGAGCATCCGAATTTGCACGCTTGGCATAGCCTTTTGTCACCAACAATCACTCACTTCGTTAATGCGTTCGATGCTTTTTCTCCCTACGCGACTGCCACGGTGGCATCTGCTCAAAAGGTACGTACCCAACCTTCTTCCAATCAAACTTTAGCAGTGGCCAAACGTGCCCAGGAGATACGCGATTTCTTCCAACGCATCTGCCATAAGAGCGGAGGCGGATCGGGTCCTAGATATGTCTCGGGATGGATTACATTCTTTTGCGCGTTCGACGAACACGGAAAGTGGCAACTGCAACATGCTGATGCCGCATCAACCGAGAGTGACGGAAGTTGGTACGGTTGGAACCCAAAGGTCAATATGAACGATATCCCACCGGCATATGGACAGGTGGATGTGCAGCTGAACGACAACGGAGAACTAGTTGATACTGTAATGATTGCTGGGGTAGTCGGGTTCAAGGTTTTGGGAGACGGTGAGAATAGGAATACACTGACACCATATTCGGGGTGGTGGATGTTTACTTTGGATGAGGAGAGGGAAAGGGAGTTGAAGGAGGAAGCGGAACAACAGGCAGAATGGCAGAGGCAGTGGCAGATGAGAATGATGGGTGACGTAAAACCGAGAGATACGGCTGAGAGGGGGTCTAAGAAGAAGAAAGAGAAGGTTCAAGCGGACGGTAGAGCTTAGCTCGCATATGGGATGTCCTTCTTCCATCTGGAACATCTCTAAGTACTCAGTAAACGATCTGTAGCTATTTTCTACAAAACTGGTTAAAGATTCGGTTGCCATACGTGCTAAATGAAATAAGCTGAGCACGTGCTGCAGTCCAGCTGCATTCGTGCTCTTTCTTGACTACTCTGCATAATGGTGCGCCAGAGGTGGGGGAGTGATGCAGCTTCTTCTATTTGGATACCTCGCACGTGTCTGCTAGCCACGCTATGAAACGTGCCACCTGGACTGCTCTCACACCCGCTAGTACAACTGCATAAGGTTTTTTAAGTGACAGGAGACATGCTTCCGCACCATTTGCCTTCTTCATACAGCGATTGAGATGCCCCTTGTATGTGAGGTGGGTGTCATTCCAATCTCTTAGCCACCAAGTTGTGTCTTTGTTAAATGTGACGAAGCCATCTCCCGCTCTGTTCATTGCACTTAACTTCAGCCGGATGTGTCTCCAGTGACCTCATCTGCATGTGAATAGTGCTGCATCAGTTTTTGTAGTGTCAAAAGCTAGACCTCGCCTATCGGCCCAGTCGACACATGCTCTTGCGCATGCTTCCAGAGACTTACACGGTTGATTAGCAAGCTCTACTTTCTGGCTGGAGGCTTTCCCGCACTTGAAATTCTGAACTAACAAGTGCTGTACTAGTGTAACATGGTGCAAAGTAGATCGTTAATCGATGAAATGGAGTGGCAGCTCCAATATAACTTGCCATTATTCTTATGGACATTACACTTAGCTGATTGACCTAGTTTGTTTCAATCCTTCTGCATTCATGCTAACTAGTGTATGGCCAATCCCTGCTACTACTCCGGATGGTTAGCTAGGTACGAGTAGCTCCCCTTTGTCCATCCTTCTACCCCTTCTGCCCTGTTAAGGAATGAAGTAGAAGCAAATTAATGGCTGCACTTGAAACAAAAGGAACGAAACAAAACACTGCTCAGTACACTCTTGGGCATGGGAACTCCTCAACCACTGTGGCTGCAATGAGGTCAATCGCGGCTTCATGGCATATTTCCTTTTGATATTTGCGGTCAGTTCTTCTCCCTGCTCTCTGTTTGGGGATCATTCTTGGTCTATTTGCCACTGAGACATAGGCTTCTACTTATAGTGTGCTTCTGCCACCTTCATGGACTGCATTTCAGCCAGATTCTCAGTCACTGGGTTGAGGTTAAGGCTAGAGTTCTGAGCTGAAAGTTGGAACTTTTGAAATGAGAACTACATCCTCTGACCAGAAGTTGGGAGTATATGAATCCAAGGGCCGGAATTTGAACATTTCTCACAACAAATCACATCATTCTCTGACCGGAAGTCGAGAATCTCTCACAGGCCGAGAGTATTCAATTTTCCGGCCGGGAGATAATCGTTTCAACCACTGTTGAATTAAGTCTTTCCAGTAGAATGCTCCCCGATACTGCTAGGTAGAACCCAATTCCCTCGCCTGAAATCTGAAACTTTCCCAACAGGAATTGCATTCTCTGTCCGGGAGTTGTGAATGTCTCGCAGGCAGGTAGCATTGAATCATTCGGCCGGAAGATGTTAGTTCCTACCAGCGTTGAACTGAGCCTTTCAAGTAGCAAGCTCTCAGGGTCTGCAATGTAGATTGCAATTCTCTGGCCAGAAAGTTGAAACTTTCCCAAGAAGAATTGCATTCTCTGACCGCAAGTTGACAATTTCTCCAAGCCGGGTACTAGGCAATCTTCTGACTGGAAGATGAGGGTTTCTAACAGTGTAAAACACAGTCCTACGACTAGAAAGGTTTGGGCTTCTGCTGCGTAGATCTCAATTCTCTGGCTGGAAATTGGAACGTTCCAATTGGCACAACATCCTCCCACCAGAAGTTGTGAGTCCATCAAGGCCCAAAATCATTCCTCTGGCTGGATCTTGAAACTTTCCCACTAAGAATTGCATTCTCTGCTCGGATGTTGAGATTTTCTGCCAGGTAGATCATATTCAATGCTCCAGCAAGAGGATGATAGTGTCTACCAGCATTGAACTCAGTCTTCTGAGTAGAAAGTTTTGAGCTTCTGCTAGATGGATTTCAATTCTCTCGCCAAAAGTTCAAACTTCGATAAGAAGAATTGCATTCTCCGACCAGAAGTTCTGAATTTCTCCATGCCAGGTAACATTCAATCACCCGGCCGGCAGATGATAGTTGCTACCAGAGTGGAACTCAGTCTTCCTACCAGAAAGTTTCGAGCTGAGGTTAGGTACATCTCAATTCTCCGGCCTGAAGCTGGAACCTTCGCAAACAGAATTGCATGCTCCGACCAGAAGTTCAGAATTTGTCTGAGGCAAATAATATTTCATCTTCTGGCTGGAGCATGAAAGTTTCTACATGTGATGAACTCAGTCCTCCACGTAGAAAGTTTCGAAGCTTCTGCCACACAGATCTCAATCCAGCGGTCAGAAGTTGGAACATTTCAAATCCGAACCAGATCCCCCAAACCAGAAGGTGGGATTTCATCCAAGCCTAAATCTAATCCTCTGGCCAGAAGCATAATCTTTCCCACGAGGAATGGCATCCTGAGACTGAAAGTTGAGACTTTCTCCAAGGGAGTTAGTGTCGAATCTTCCTGCCGGAAGATGATACTTTTACCACCATTGAACTCAGTGTTCTGAGTAGAAGGTTCCAAGCTCCTGCCAGATAGATCTCAATACTCCGGACAGAAGTTGATTCTTCACCAGGAAAAATGTGATTCTCCGACCGGAAGATGCGAATGTCTCTTGGGCAAATAGTATTGAAATTTCCAGGCGGAAGGTGATAGTATCTGCCAGCTTCAAACCCAGTCGTTCAACTAGAAAGTTCCAGTCTTCCGCTAGGTGGAACTCAATTGTCGCTCTGGAGAATGAAACTTTCCGAAGAATAATTCCATATTCTCCGACCGGGAGTTGCAAATTTCTCCCAGGCAGGTATTATTTACTCTTCTCGCCGGAAGATGATTGTTTCTACCAGCTTTAATCAGAGTTTGCCTACTGGAATGTACTGAGCTTCTGCTAGGTGGAGCTCAATTTGCTGGCTGGAAGTCAAAATTTACGCAAGCAGAATGGCATTCTCCTACAGGAAGGTGAGAATATCTCTTCAGCAAACAGTACAGAATCCTCCGGCCGGAAGGTGTTGGATGCTGCCAACTTCAAAATCAGTCGTTCGATTAGAAAGTTCTGAGTCAGTGTAACGTTGAGCCCAATCTTCCGGTCGGATGTTGAAACTTTCTCAAGATACATTGCATTCTCCGACCGGAAGTTCAAAATATCACCGACGCAAGATGTAAATAATCTTCTGGCCAGAAGATGCCAGTTTCCGTCAGCATTGAACTCAGTACTCCACATAGAATCTTCAGAACTTCTGCTAGGTTGAGCTCAATCATCCGGGTGGAAGTCGACTCTAGGTACCTCGTCAACCACGGGGGACCAACATGAAGTTGTATATGGCATGGTTAGTGTTAGCAATGGTTCCAACCCGCTAGAACGGTTCCGGGTTAGGGTTGGGACCGGAACCGAACCGTTGCAACAGGTTTTACCACACGAAAACCCGGACCGTTGCAATTGGGCCGGTTTTACCACCAAAAACCCGGCATTTCAACATCACCACTTTGGCTCCAATTAAGTATTTGAGTTCTGATCGTATCATGACATGATCAGTACGTAGATTGTGCAGTTTTAGACAGTGTTTCACTTCCCGGTTTCAGATTTGTGATCCGACCAATATCCGTGGAGGCGCTATCGAAAACCCGCGATTTTCGTGTAAAATTTGCCGTTATTTCACAGCCACTCCACGAATATTGGTCGGATCGCAATTCAAAAACCAGGGGGTGAAAGAGCGTCCAAAACTGCACAATCTACGTACTGATCATGTCATGATACGATCACAACTCAAATACTTAATTGGAGCCAAAGTAGTGCCAAAGTGGTAGGAACCGCAAAATGGAACCGCGGTGCAGGTTCAACCCGGCCAAAAAACCGCGGGTATATGTCCGGTCCGGGTAACAACCCCGCCAAGACAGAGCCTGTACGGTTGCTCAGCGGTTCCTGACCTGGACCGGGGGCTTCGGGTTGGTTCCAACCCGGACCAAATCCGGGTAACCCGGAACCGTTGCTAACACTAGGCATGGTCCAGAAACAGTTAACAGTGTGAAAATATCTTAATCCTCTTCCCGGAAGGTTGAGCATTTCACGCATGGGGAAATAAATCCACTGGCATGAAGTGCAGATTTGCCACCTGGCGCGCCAACGATGTCAAGCATGATGCTGCGTATAGTCATTTCTAGTTGTGGACGACTATGTGTAACTTGCTCAATCCTCTGACTGAAAAGATAATAACTATTCACGGCCAGATGGTAGTCAATCTTCCAACCGGAAGATGTGAGTTTTCACCAATGTTGAACTCTGCTCTCCGGATTGAGAGTTGATAATTTCTCCCTTGTCAGAACTCTCTCTTCCAGCCAGATGTTGGCACTTGGTACCTGGTCTACTAACGGAGACCACCTTAACCTCACCTGTGGCATAGTCTAGTTATGGGCGACAATGTGAGTCTGTCTAAATCCTCCGCCCAGAAGTTGCCAGTTTGGCACCTGGCATACCATCAGGACAGCCATGAAGTTGCGGATGGCATGGTCTATATGTAGACCATGATGTGTGGCTCTCTCAAACCTCCGAAAGAAAAGATGAGAATTTTCCCTGGCCAAGGTGGTAGTTGATAATCCGGCCGGAAGTTGGGAGTTTCTACCATCCTTGAACTCTGTTTTCTGACCTGAAATTTGATAATTCTCCCAGCCAGGACTCTCTCCTCCAGCCAGAAGTTGGCACTTGGCACCTGGTCTACCACAGGAGACCACAATAAAATGACATCTGGCATGGGCTAGTCATGGGCGACCTCAGGAGAATTTGGACATCCTGCGCCCGGAAGTTGAGTGTTTGGCACCTGGTGTAGCATGAGGACTACCTTTGATGTCGCATATCACAAGGCCGAGTTACGGACCACTATGTGTGACTTGCTCAACCCTCTGACCGACAAGATGCGAAGTCTCCCCAGCCAGGCGGTAGTGAATCTTCTGACAAGGAGTGGTGAGTTCTTACCAGCCATGAACTCAGGTCTCCGACCAGAAAGTTGATAATTTCTCCCAGCCAGAACTCTTTCTTCCAGCCGGAAGTTGGCACAAGGTACTAGGTCTAGCAATGGAGACCACCCAAAAATCATATGTGGCATGGTCCAGTTTTGGGTGACCAAAGGAGATCTTCTACATCCTCCAACCGGAGAGTTGAGAATTTCTCCAAGGGAGGTATCGTTCCCAATGCACTGGCCGGAAGTTGGAGCTTGGTACTTTGGTCTATCAACAGGATCACCATAAATTCAGATATAGCGCAGTCTGGTGATGAGTGACTATGTGGGACAGTTCATATGCTCTGTCCGGTAATTTGAGCCGTTCTCCTACCTCAGCTGAACACTATTTCCTGCCCAGAAGATTGCTACCCAACGGAATAACCTTGGTAGGCATGAATCTTCTACCTGGAAGTTGCAGCCTCACAACTGAGCCCATAGCTGAGCCGGATTCTGTACCCGGAAGTTAGACTATGAATCTATGTAACCCTCATTGATGTTCTGGGTTCCAATTCAGGTTCAGGTCAGTTACACCCATTCAGGACTTGGTAGTGAGAAACAATATATTGGGGATTCCTCTGGCCGCAAGTCGGGATTTACAATTGACTCTGGAAGTCTTCCATTGATGTCATGTCTGGGTCCTGTTTGTGTCCTGTTTGGGTCCTGTCCGGATCCTGTTTGGGTCCTGTGCGGGTCCTGTTCTGGTCCTTTTCAGGTCCTGTCTGGGTGCTGTCAGGGTGCTGTCAGGGTGCTGTCCAGGTGCTGCCTGGATCCTGTTCAGGTCCTGATTGGGTCATGTTCAAATCCTGGTCGAGTCCTGTTCAAATTCCATTCAAGTTCTTAGTTGCATCTTTCAGGGATTTATACAACAGTATGCTATAATTTGTGTTCAAGTTCAGTTCGGGGTTATCTACAATCAATCTCGATCCATGTATAGCTCTTATATTGGTGACAGCAAAAGTTCTCCATCTGCATCGAACCCCATCATATTGTACTTTCCAATCATACAGGCCTACCACCATTACTCCCTGGTTCACAAATCAAGATACGTTTCTATCATCATAGCCTGTTTTCTTCGGAACATCAGTAACAACTCTAATTTCCATCAGACACATGTGGGTGTTCCGAATGGCCCTGATGGCAGTGACAAAATCTCGTACACTGTGACGCAGAATTACACGTTTCCATTCGCCCAACCGACGGGTCGTGTTGGATAGCATCAGCACACTGTATTGTGGGTACTGGAAGCCTCCAGGAGTGTCTGAGAGGATGTGGAGTGTAAACTTAGATACGTCAATTTTAGGACAGTATCAGACCCTAGGAGGGCATTCCTGCCGGCCTTCAGAGTAACTGGGAGCACTGACGACAACCCAGGGAGCACCTGGGAGCATGTGCCTGGAAATCATAGCTAGTACTAATCGTTCAACAATTTTCAAAACACATGTATTCAGTTTGTATCCTTATCTATGTATCTATGTATCTAGATAGATAAGCATCTACACACGGTATATCTGGGCATGATCCAGGCGGTGTTTGAGAGTAATTCGATGTGCGCCTGGAAATGACTGTTGGGTGAACTCAAAAATACACTCCGAGGCCATGATTGAGTGAGTTTGGAGATGAAATTGGGGATTGAGATTGAGTGAACTCAGAGATGTGCTGGGAGCACATGATCGAGCGAGTTTGGAGATGAACTTGGCATCAGCAAAATGTATTGTGGCCAGTGGGAGCATCTGGGAGTTTCTGAGAGTTGTCGGACCAGAATCCCAGGGCAGTCAAATCCCAGAGAGTACTGGACACATGCGGTGGCCTTCGGGTGCACCTGGAAGCACCTTGTAGCGCTGATGACAAGCCTGGGAGCTCCGACGACAAGCTTGGGAGCAAGTTGAATTATAGCCAGATTTTCAGTCGCTGGGTCAAGGTTACGGATATACTTCCGACCGCAAAGTTGGAACTTTTGAAACAGGAACTACATTCTCTGTCCGAAGTTGGGAGTCTGAGAATCATCTGGCCGGAAGTTGAAAATTTCTGACCAAAAATTGCATCATTCTCCAACCGGAAGTTGAGAATTTCTCCCAGGCAGAGTGTATGTAATCTTCTGGGCAGGAGGGAGTAGTTTCTGTCAGTGTTGAAATAAGTCATTCGAGTAGAAATCTCGCAGATTTTGCTAAGTTGGTCCCAATTCTCTGGCCGGAAAGTTGAGACTTTCCAATGGGGAATTGCATTCTCCGACCAGAAATTGAGAATTTCTTCCGCGCAAGGTAGCATCGAATCTTCCGGCAGGAAGATGATAGTTTCTACCAGCGTTAAACTAACCCTTTTGAGTAGAAAGCTCCCAGGTTCTGCTCTGTAGATCTCAATTCTCGGGCCAGAAAGTTGAAACTTTCCCTAGAAGAATTGCATTCTCCGACCGGAAGTTGAGAATTTCTCCCAGCCAACAAGTAATGAATCTTCCGGCCGGAAGATGATTCTTTCTACATGGGTTGAAATTGGTCCTCCAAATAGAAAGTTTCCAGCATCTCCTTGGTAGATCTCTATGAGGCCGCAAGTTGGAACTTTCAACTGAGCGCAACATCCTCCGACCAAAATTTGTGAGCCTTTATGGGCCCAAAAACAATCCTCCGGCCGGATGTTGACACTTTCCCACAAATCTTTGAACTCTCCAGCCAGATGTTGAGAATTTCTCCTGGGCAGGTCATATTTAACCTTCCGGCCGGATGATGATCGTTTCTAGCCGCTTTGAACTCTGTCCTCTGACTAGAAAGTTCAAGGCTTCAGCTAGATAGATCTCAATTCTCCGCCCAGAAGTTGAAACTTTAGCAAAAAGAATTGCATTCTCCGACCGGAAGTTCAGAATTTCTCCCAGGCAGGTAATATTTAATCATCCGGTAGGAAGGTGATAGTGGCCATCATCTTTGAACTCGGTCTTCCGACTAGAAAGTTTCGAGCTGTGGCTAGATACATTTCTATTCTCCGGCCGGAAGCTGAAACTTTCCCAAACAAATTTGCATGCCCTGACCGGAAGTTCAGAATTTCTCCCCGGCATATAGTATATAATCTTCTGCCCGGAAGATCATAGTTTCTACAAGTGTTGAACCCAGTCCTCCGACTAGTATCATTGGAAGTTGCTGCTAGGCAGATCTCAGTTCTCCGGCCGGCAGTTGGACCTTTTCAAAAGAGTACAATATCCCCCGACCAGAAGGTGGGATTCTATCCAAGCCTAAACCTAATCCTCCGGCCGGAAGCTGAAACTTTCCCACAAAGAATGGCATCCTCAAACCGGAAGTTGAGCCTTTCTCCCAGGCAGATAGTATTGCATCTTCCAACTGGAAGATGATGATTTCTACCACCGTTGGACTCAGTCTTCTGACTAGAAAGTTCAGAGCTTTTGCTATGTAGATCTCACTTCTCTGGCCGAAAATTGAATATTTCGGAAGAAGAATAGCACTCTTCGATTGGTTGTTGAGAATTTCTCTCAGGCGAATATTATCGAATCTTCCAGCGGGAAGGTGACTGTATCTGCCAGAGTTGACATCAGTCTTTCGACTAGAAACTTCCAATCCTCTGCTAGGTGGAACTCAATTCTCCCACCGGGAGATGAAACTATCCCAATAGGAATTGCATATTCTCCGACTGGAAGTGGGGAATGTGTCCCAGGAAGGTGATGCTTAATCTTCCGGCCAGAAGAAGATAGTCTCTTTCAGCTTAATACTGAGTCTGCTGACCAGAATGTACTGAGCCTCTGCTAAGTAGAGATCAATTCTCCGGCCAGAAGTTGAAACTTAACCAAGCAGAATGGCATTCTCTTAAAGGAAGCTAAGAATTTCTCTTAAGCCAATAGTATCGAATCATCCGGCCAGAAGGTGATAGTATCTGGCAACTTTGAACTCAATCTGCCGTATAGACAGTTCCGAACTTGTGCTAGGTAGAGGTCAATCCTACTGTCAGAAGTTGGAACTTTCCCAAGATGAATGGCATTATCTGACTGGAAGTTGAAGATTTCTCTCAGGCATGGAAGTGTTTAATCTTACGGCCCGAAGAACCTAGTTCTTGCCAGCTTTGAACACAGTCTTCCAGATAGACAGTTCAGAACTTCTGCTAGGTTGAGCTCAATCTTCCGGGTGGTAGTGAACTGTTGGTACCTCATCAACCACGGGGGACCACCATGAAGTGGTATATGAAATGGTCCAGTCAAAGTTGACCATGTGCGAAATACTACATCCTCCGACCGGAAGGTTGAGCATTTCACACAGCGAGAAATAAATCCTCTGGCCGGAAGTTCAGATTTGGCAACGGGCGCAGGCAAGTGGTTAACCATGAAGTTGCGTATGGTGAGGTCTGGTTGTGGACGACTATCTGTGACTTGCTCAATTCTCCGACTGAAAAGATTAGAATTTTTCACAGCCAGGTGGTAGTCGATCTTCCGACCAGAAGATGTTAGTTTCTACCATCCTTGAACTCAGTGAGTCTCCGAACAGAGAGTTGATAATTTCTCCCTGCCAGAACGCTCTCTTCCGTCTGCAAGTTGGCACTTGGTACTTGGTCTACAAAGCGAGACCACCATAAAATCACGTGTGGAATGGTCTTGTTATGGGCGAACATGTGAGACTTTCGAAATCGTCCGCCCGGAAGTTGAGAGTTTGGCACCTGGCATAACATTATAACCCGATTGCCAGTCATTGGGTTGAGGTCAAGGCTATACTTCCAACCGGAAATTTGGGACTATTAAAACAGGAACTACATCCTCTGTCCAGAAGTTGGGAGTCTACAAATCATCCGGCCGGAAGTGTAACATTTCTCACAATGAATTGCATCATTTTCCGACCGGATGTTGGGAATTTCACCCAGGCAGATTGTATTTAATATTCCGGCCGGGAGGTAGTATTCTCTCTCAGTGTTGAACTAAGTCTTTCGAGTAGAAACCTCCCATATTCTGCCAAGTTAATTTGAATTCTCCGGGTGGAAAGTTGAAACTTTCCAAAGCGGAATCGCATTCTCCGACCGGAAATTGAGAAATTCTTCCAGCCAAGGTAGCATCGAATCTTCTGGCCGGAGGATGATAGTTTCTACCAGCGTTGAAATCAGCCATTTGAGTAGAAAGCTCCCAGGTTCTGGTATGTAGATGTCAATTCTCTGGCCAAAAATTTGAAACTTCCCCAAGAACAATGGCATTCTCTGACCGGAAGTTGAAAATTTCTCCCAGCCAGGAATCATTGCATCATTGGGCCGGAAAATGTTAGTTTCTACCAGCATTGAACTCAGTCCTCCGACTAGAAAGTTTTGAGCTTGTGATAGGTGGATCTCGATTCGCCGGCCGGAAGTTGGAACTTTCAAATCAGTGCAACATCCTCCGATTAAAAGTTGTGATTCTATCTAGGCCCTAAAATAATCCTCCGGCCGGATGTTGGCACTTTCCCACAAATCATTGCATTCTCCGGCCGGATGTTCAGAATCCCTCCCAGGCAGGGGGTATTTGATCTTCCGGCTGGATGATGCATGTTTCTAGCAGCATTGAACAGAGTCTTCCGATTAGAAAGTTCAAGGCTTCTGCTAGATGGATCTCAATACTCCGGCCGGAAGTAGAAACTTCCCCAAGAAGAATTGCATTCTCCGACCGGAAGTTCAGAATATCTCCCACACAGGTAATATGTAATCATCTGGCCAGCAGATGATAGTGGACACAATCGTTGAACTCAGTCATCCGATTACAGAGCTTTGAGCTGCGGCTAGATACAGTTCAATTCTTTAGCCGGAAGCTGAAACTTTCCCAAATAGAATTGCATGCCCCGACCGGAAGTTAAAAATTTCTCCCACGCGTATTATATATACTCTTCTGGCCGGAAGATGATAGTTTCTCCCAGTGTTGAACTCAGTTCTCCGTCTAGAAAGTTTCGAATTTTCTGCTAGGCAGATCTCAATTCCGCGGCCGGAAGTTTGAACATTTCAAATGGGTAATATATTCCACGACAAGAAGGTGGGATTCTATCCAAGCCTAAAACTAATCTTCTGGCCGGAAGCTGAAACTTTCCCACAAAGAATGGCATACTCAGACCGGAAGTTGATACTTTCTCTGAGGCATATAGTTTTGCATTTCCCAGCCGGAAGATGATACTTTCTACCATCATTGAACTCAGTCTTCCGACCACAAAGTTCCGAGTTTGTGCTAGGTGGATCTCACTTCTCCGGCTGGAAATTATATAATTGCCAGGAAGAATAGCACTCTTCGATCGGTTGTTGAGAATTTCTATCACGCAAATAGTATTGAATCTTCCGGCCGCAAGTTGACAGTATCTGCCAGCTCTGACATCAGTTTTTTGACTAGGAAGTTCCAATCTTCTGCTAGGTGAAACTCAATTCTCCTGCCAGAAGATGAAACTTTCCAAACAAGAATTGAATGCTCTCCGACCGGAAGTGGCGAATTTCTCCCAAGTAGGTGATATTTACTCTTCCGGCCAGATGAAGATAGTTTCTATCAGCATAATACTGAGTCTGCCGACTAGAATGTACTGAGCGTCAGCTAGGTAGACCGCAATTCTCCGGCCGGAAGTTGAAATTTACCCAAGCAGAATCCCATTCTCCTACAGGAAGTGCAGAATTTGTCTTGAGCAAATAGTATTGAATCCTCCGGCCGGATGGTGATAGTATCCGCCAACTTCCAATTTAATCTTTCGACTAGAAAGTTCCGAGCTTGTGGTAAGTAGAGCGCAATCCTGCTGTCAGAAGTTGGAACTTTCCCAAGAAGAATGGCATTGTCCAACCGGAAATTGGAAATTTCTCCAAGGCATGTAGCGTTTAATCTTCCAGCCGGAAGAAGCTAGTTTCTGCCAGATCTGAACTCCGTCTTCCAAATAGAAAGTTCAGAACTTCTGGTAGGTCGAGCTGAATCCTCCAGCTGAAAGTCGACTGTTGGTACCTCGTCAACCACGGGGGACCACCATGAAGTGGTATATCGCATGGTCCGGTTACAGTTGACCATATGGGACTTTCTATATCCTCCAACAAGAAGTTGGAGCATTTCACTTAGGGAGAAATAAATCCTCCGGCTAGAAGTTGAGATTTAGCAACAGGCGCAGCAAAGTGGTTAACCATGAAGTTGCATATTGCAAGGTCTAGTTTTGGACGACAATCTGTGAGTTGCTCGATCCTCCGACCGAAAGGATTATGATGATTCATAGCCAGGTAGTAGTCGATATTCCGACCGGAAGATGTGAGTCTCTATCATCCTTGAACTCAGTTCTCCGATCAGTGAGTTGATAATTTCTCCCTGCCAGAAAGCTCTCTTCTGGCCGCAAGTTGGCACTTGGAACCTGGTCTACGAACGGAGACCACCATAAAATCATGTGTGGCATGGTCTAGTTATGGGTGACCATGTGAGAATTTTGAAATTCTCCGCCCAGAAGTTGAGAGTTTGGCACCTGCCATAACATGAGGACTGCCATGGAGTCGCATATGACATAGTCTAGTTGTGGAATACTATGTGTGACTTGCTCAATCATCCGACCGAAAAGATGAGAATGTTTGCCTCCCACAGTGGTAGTCAATCTTCTGGCTGTAAGTAATGAGTTTCTACCATCCTTGAACTCAGTTCTCCGACCTGAAATTGGATAATTGCTCCCAGCCATAACTGTATCTTCCGGCCGGAAGTTGGCACTTGTTACCTGTTCTACCACAGGAGCCTACAATATAATAACGTGTGGCATGGTCTAGTCATGGGCGACCAGGAGAGAATTTCTAAATCCTCTGCCCGGAAGTTGAGAGTTTGGCACCTGGCATAGCAAGAGGACTACCATGATGTCGCGAATGGAAAGGTGTAGTTATGGATGACTATGTGTGACTTGCTCAATCCTCCGAACGAAATGATGAGAATATTTCCTAGCCAGGTGGTTGTCAATCTTCTGACCAGAAGTAGTGAGTTTCTGCCAGCCTTGAACTCAGTTCTCTGACCAGAAACTTCATAATTTCTCCCAGCCAGAACTCTCTTTGCTGGCCGGAAATTGGCACTTGGTACCTGGTCTACCAAGGGACATCACCGTACCATCACGTGTGGCATTGTCTAGTTATGGGCGACCATGGGAGACCTTCTAAATCCTCCGTCCAGAAAGTTGAGAATTTCTCCAAGGTAGGTAGCGTTCTCAATTCTCTGGCTGGAAGTTGGAGCTTAGTACTTTGGTCTATCAAGAGGACTCCCACAAAGTCACATATCGCACAGTCCTGAGATGGACGACTATGTGAGACTGTGTAAATCCTCCGTCCAGTGATCTGAGGTTTTCTCCTAAGCAGGCTGAACTCTATCTTTCGCCCGGAAGATTGCTACTCAACAGAATAATGTTGACAGGCCTGAATTTTCCGCCCGGAAGTTGCAGCCTTACAAGCTAGCCCATTGGTCAGCCGGATTCTGTACCCAGATGCTAGACTATGAACCTATGTAACCCCCATTCATGTTCTGGGTTCCAATTCGGGTTCAGGTCAGTTTCTCCTATTCCGGATGTGGCAGTGACAAAGTATATATTGGGGAATTCTCCGGCCGGAAGTTGGGATTTACAATTGACTCTGGAAGTCATCCATTGAGGTCCCGTTCAGGGTCCTGTTGGGGTCCTTTTCGTGTCCTGTTCGGGTCCTTTTTGTGTTCTGTTCGGGTCCTGGTCGGGTCCTGTTTAAATCCTATTGAACTTCTTAGGTTCATTCCTCCAGAGATTTATAAAATTGTTCGCTATAGTTTATAATCAAGTTCTGTTCGGGGTTATCCAATACTATCCTCATTCCGTGTATAGTTCATATATATGTGCCATCAAAAGCTCTCCTTTTCTATTGAACCCCATCTTATCATACTTTCCCATGTGACAGGCCCGCCACCTTCTACTCCCTGGTTCACACATGAAGATACATTTCTATTATCGTCGTCCTGTATCTGTAGACGTTAGCGATTCGTGACATAACTTTCTATATACTCCGCTAGGTGTCATACGTCAATAATGTCTACCTTGTTCAACACCTTGTGTACACTGGGATGGACATTACTGCCGCAGAAATGGAGGATATACATTTATGTTACGCGACCCATACCATGAAGTGCAAATGCTGGTGCACGGGAAAAAGAGCAAACTGATTCTAGTCTGACTTCTGTTTCTTGGATTTTTGTTTTCATGATTCTAGAAGCAGGTTCTTCTGTTATCAGATACTTGAATTTGGTTTCATTGACTGCAGATGATGTACATTTCACTACGCTTATTTTGATTGAGAATTGCGAGTACTGCACACAAGACGATCGCGCTCAAGACCACAAGCTGCATAGGAGCTTGAGACCGGGCATCTCGAGTCTAAAATGATGCCTGTTTCATGCTGTCCTTTGAGCAACGATTATCTCGCAACACTCTACAGTTACATTGTACTCCATGTCATCATTTGAAAATGTCTCTTCTTCCTCGTTGCCCACTTCCTCCACATTATCCACCTCCACCTCTACAATGATCTCATCGTTCTCGGGAGCTTCTCCTTCCCTGATAAACAGGTCGGTCAAATCAATTTCGGGGCTATCTTGAGTAGTATCCTCCATGCTATCCTCACCGGAACACGGATCAGTCTGCTTTGAAGCATCTTTGTTGTTGTTTAATAATACTGTATTCACTCGAATTAGAGTATGACAGGACCGTAATGACCCCCTCTGCCTCCAGGCGTGCCGGCTGGATGGTGGAGTTCCCCCCCCGCTACCCTTCGTCCCCACTGACAAAAGATGGATCCAGACAAAGACAGAAAGAAAGCAAGAAAGAAGGGAAGGAAGAGGGGTATGACCCCATTATCGCCGCCCCCTCCGCACCTGGGCTCTGCCCCTGCTCCATACTGCCATTTCTTGCAATTTAGGCAGGAACTTCCTGACATCAGTAGCCGCAAGGAAGTCTATCACTGCTTGGTCCCACTCTTCTATGGAGAACAGCTCAGAGATCTGCACGGGTCGGCATCTGGCCGCATTCCAGCCCGTCACCTGTCCCACGGCCTTCCATAGTGCTGGCTGCTGGTCTCTACACCGGTTGCAGTGGTGGAAAAGGTGTTCCCGTGTCTGGGCAGCCGTCCTGCCTGCGCCGCCGCACTCCCAGAATTTGTCGTTCTCTCGACGGCTGAACCGTTTCCGGTAAACTCCAGTGGGTGCATGCCCAGACTTGAGTCGGTAGAACCTGGGGCCAGCAGTTGCGCTCTTGCCATCGGGATAGGTCTCTTGGTCCCTGCCTTGCCCTTGAGTCTGTAGCTGAGGAGCTTGCTGCACTTGTTGGCTTCCCACATTGCCTTGGCTCCTGATCTCTCTCGCAGATTCGTCTAGCTCTGTTCTTGGCCGCAGTGTATTGCCGTTCTATCACAGTGTTTCCGCCTGAATCTCGGACTAAATTCACCTGATGGTCTGCTTCTTCGTTCCTAGGGATGCAGGAGTGCCCTGGGACCCAGTGGATCTCAGTTGCGATGACGTGGGCGAGGAGAGTCTGCGCCCCTCTGTTGATCAGGCCCGGAAGTATCTGCTGCATATCGGTCCACCGGAATAGGGGTTTCAGTGTAAGTCTTTTTGCTTGCTACTGCATGCGTCTGCGTGTCTCGCTGGGAATCACTGTTGTCTGGAGTCTAAGATCACAGGCGCAGTTGTAAGCCCTGACTCTCTCATAAGTGCACACCGTGGGGTTGTGGGCAGCGCACCCAGAATGGACCGGGCTGGAAGCATCTTATTGCCGATTTGCTTGATTGTCCTTTTGATTCGGACTCAGCCCATTCGGAGCAATTCTTCATGTGCTTCATTTATGATTGACATTACCAGGTGCAGCTGCAGAAAATTCAGTATTCGTGCCCTGTACGCCACCATCTTGGCCATGGCATTGCACTGTGTACTCAACTTCGATTTTGAAATACTTGGAGTGATTGTTTATGCTGAGCGCAGATAGATGCATGCATATCATCGATTAATCCCTGCACAGCATTCACCAAGTGTCAGCTCTCCCAAGAAACCTGTCAGCCCATGGAGTGTGTACTGTCCAAGTAGCAACATCCTTCGTGAATGGACTAGAACAAGTTTCAACACTTGACAGCCGAATGTTGTTAGGTCACCCTCGATCACTCGCCTTTACCAGAATACATTATGAGCAGGTCAATGGATTATAATTTACAATTGCTCCAATAACGAATAAAATACACCATAATTGCTGATTACGGTTTAAACGATAAAGTCTGATACAGTATCCATGGGGCTGCGCCATGCGGTGAAGTTCCGCCAGGAGCCCCATCACAGCTGGTGGCAGTATCAATTGAACATTGAATTTCAGTATGTATTCATTACTCCTATAGGAGAAAGCTAATCCACGGTATTCAATAAACAAGCTGTTTGGCTATAATAGGTATTGATTTGGATTACAGATTGTGGAGGCTGCCAAGACCCAAGTAGCAAGGAGTACAATCTACGTATTAACTCCAGAAGATAGTGGATAACTCAGTTTGGATGAGATTGCCCACCTTCCTTTCACCCAACTATTGTGATTCATCATAACATCATGCCGGGCATACGTGTTGGGTCAACAGTGGTAAGTTCTGTCGCCATTGTCAATTCGAGAAGTCAGCCGCTCGAAGAAATCCTGAAAGAAACCCGAATGGCCAATACTGCGATAACCCATAACTGGGATCAGATCAATGCTCTTCGGGAGTTCAGGAGCAGCAAGAAGAGATCAGAAATTGAGACTGTGGCGATTACCATTGAGAGAGCCTGTATTATGTGGCAAGGTTATAATACTGCAGGAGTGTTCCTGATGGATATCAACGCAGCCTTCCGAAGAGGAGGTTGCTCAACACTACAATGGCAATGTGATCAACAGAGATCTTGTGAGAGGAACCAACGGCATCCAAAAAGTCAGAATGGTCGAAATATTGTTGGAGAGAAACACAGTTGGGATACAATCCGTGGAGAGAGGAGTTTCTCACAGAGATATGCGAATCATATAGCTAGGAAGCCTTAGCAGTGTGGCGCGGACACGTTCAGGCTGCCATCCCAATGGTCTGTACCGTCCTGGCCAGCATGAATACTTATGCGGCACTACAGCAGTGGAATTCAGCGTCAGACCGCTGGTTCCTGAGTGTTTGGGCAGTCATGGGAATGAAGAAGTATATTTGCAAAAAAATACAATCCGTGATGGAGGTAGAAGCACAGTGTAAGTAGAAACCTACGTCTCCGCAGCAAATGGATCTAGAAGAATCCGCGAACAGAGAGCACCGACAACAACTGACTGAGCATATCCGAGTGACATATGCGAGGAAGCAGTGATTGACTACATTGCAACCACAGTGGTCGGTGAGTACCCATGCTGAAGAGTGTACTGAGCAGTGTTTCGTTTGGTTCCTCTTGTTTCAGGTGTGACCATTAATTTGCTTTTACTTCATTTCTTTAAAAGGAAGAAGGGGTAGAAGGATAGAAAGAGGGGAGCTGCTCGTACCTAGCTAAACATCCGCAGCAGTAGAAGTGATTTGGTATTCACTAGTTAGAGTGAATGCAGAAGGATTGAAACGAACTAGGTCAATCAGCTAAGTGTAATGTCCATAAGAATAATGGCAAGTTATATTAGAGCTGCCGATCCATTCCATTGATTAACGATTTACTTTGCACCATGTTATACAAGTTCAGGACTTGTTAGTTCAAAATTATATATACAGGAAATCCTCCAGCCAGAAGTTAGAGCTTTCTAATCAACCTTGTAAGTCTCTGGAAGCATGCGCAAGAGCAAGCATGCGCAAGAGCAAGCATGCGCAAGAGCAAGCATGCGCAAGAGCAAGCATGCGCAAGAGCAAGTGTCGACTGGGCCAATAGGCAAGGTCTAGCTTTTGACACTGCAACAACTGAAGCGGCACTATTCACATGGCGACGAGGCCACCAGGGACGCCTCCGGCCGATGCTGAGAGCAATGACAGAAGCGCGAGATGGGTTCGTCAAATTCATCACCGAAGCGACTAGGTGGCTGGGAGATTGAATGGACACCCACCTGACATTCAAGGAGCATCTCAATTGCTGTATGAAGAGAGCTAAAGCTGCAGAAGCATGTCTGCTGTCACTCAAAAAACCTTATGCAGTTGAACCAGCGGGTGTGTGAGCCGTCCAGGTAGCACGTTTCATAGCGTGGCTAGCAGACGTGTGTGAGGGATTCAAATTGAAGATGCTGCATGACGACCCCACCTCTGGGGCACCGTTATGCAGAGTAGTCAAGACAGAGCACGAATGCAGCTGGACAGCAGAGACCATGTGCTGGCCAGACCCTGGTAGGAGCCAGCAGTCAAGACTATAATACTGGACGACAAGGTTGCAGCTAAGAGAGCCGCCAAACAATGAGCGAGAGATAAGGAAGGAAATGCGAGATCAGGTGTCTGGATGTGGTGGACAGATGGCTCTCGAACGGACGATGTGAGAGTAGGAGCCGCAGCGCTGTGATTGAACGGAGACGGTTGGACAGTCTACCGCAGCAGTGACGTTGAGACAGGATGAATGAAGGTGTTCGACCCAGAGCTGTGGGCATTCGGAAGTGCACTTCGACAGTCGGAGAATTCACAGTAGGAAAGCCAATATACACCTCGGCCGCATACGGAGCCAGACGGACCTCTGAGTGACAATCAACGGCAAAGGCACCGTGGGAGGCCTCCAAGTGCGGCAAGCTCTGAGGTAACAGACTGAAAGGCAAGGCCGGACGCAAGAGACCCATTATAGCCAGATTGTCAGTTGCTGGGTTGAGGTTAAGGCTACACTTGCGACCGAAAAGTTGGAACTTTTGACACTAGAACTACATCCTCTGACCAGAAGTTGGGAGTCTATCAACTATCTGGCCAGACGTTGGAAATATCTGCTAAAAAATTGCATCATTCTCCAAATGGAAGATGCGAATTTCTCCTAGGCATAGAGTATTCAATCTTCCGGCCGGGAGATGATAGTTTCTACCAGTATCGAACAATGTCGTTCAAGTAGAAAGCTCCCAGAGTCTGCTGGGTAGATCTCAATTCTCCGGCCGGAAAGTTGAATCTTTCCCAACAGGAACTGCATTCTCCCGCCGGAAGTTGAGAATGTCTCCCAAGCAGGTAGCATTGAATCCTCCGGCCAGAAGTTGATTGTTGCGAATTCTGTTGAATTCAGTCTTCCGAGTAGAAGGATTCGAGCTTCTGCTAGGTACATCTCAATTCTCCGGTCGGAAGCTGAAACTTTCCCAAACAGAATTGCATGCTCTGACCGGAAGTTCAGAATTTCTCCCAGGTATATAATATTTAATCTTCTTCCCGGAAGATGATAGTTTCTATCAGTGTTTAACTCAGTTCTCTGACTGGAAAGTTTCACAGCTTCCGCTCGGCAGATCTCAATTCTCCGGCCGGAAGTTGGCACTTTTCAAATGTTTACAACATCCTCCGACCAGCAGGTCGGATCCTATCCAAGTGTAAAATTAATCCTCTGGCCGGAGACTGGAATTTTCCCTCAATGAATGGCATACCCTGACCAGAAGTTGAGAATTTCTCCCTGGCGGATTGTATTGAATCTTCTGCCCAGAATATGATACTTTCTACCACAGTTGAACTCTGTCTTCGGACTGGAAAGTTCCAAGCTTCTGCTTGGGATATCCAAATTCTCCGGCCGGAAGTTGAATCCTTCCCAAGAAGAATGGCATTCTCCGATTGGAAGTTGATAATGTCTCTCAGTTAAATATTATTGAATCCTACAGCCGGAAGGTGATAGTATCTACTAGCTTCGAACAAACTCTTTCGAATAGAAAGTTCCAATCTTCTGCTTGGTGGAACTCAATTCACTGGCCGGAAGATTAATCTCTCCCAAGATGAATTGCATATTATCTGACCAGAAAGTTGGGAATTTCGCCCAGTCAGGTAATATTGGCACTTACGGCCGGAAGATGATAGTTTCTAACAGCTCTCAACCGAGTCTGCCGACTAGAATGTACTGAGCTTCTGCAAGGTAGAGCTCAATTCTCTTGCCGGAAGTTGAAATTTACTGAAGCAGAATGGCATTCTCCTACAGGAAGCTGAAGATTTCTCACAGGTAAATAGTATTGAATCCTCTGGCCTGAAGGTGATAGTATCTGTCAACTTTGACATTGTTCTTTCGACAGGAAAGTTCCGCGGGTGTGCTAGGTCGGGCTCAGTCCTCCTGTCGAAAGTTGAAACCTTCCCAAGAATCATGGCATTTTCCGCCCGGAAGTTGAATATTTCTCCCAAGCAAGTTGTATTTGATTTTCCGGCCGGGAGAGGCCAGTTTCTGCCAGCTGTGAACTCAGTCCTCCAAATGGAAAGTTCAGAACTTCTGGTAGATAAGGCTCAACCTGCGGCAGGAAGTCAACTCTTGGTATGTTGTCGACTCTTGGTACGTCGTCGACCATGGGGGACCACCATGAAGTTATATATAACATGGTCGAGTTACAGTTGACCATTTGGGACTATTTAAACCCTCCGACCGGAAGGTTGAGTATTTCACTCAGGGAAAAATGAATCCTCCAGCCAGACGTTCAGGTTTGGCACCTGGCGTAGCGAAGAGGTCAACCATGATGTTGCGTATGGCAAGGACTAGTTGTGGACGACTATGTGTGACTTCCTCAATCCTCCGACCAAAAGAGATCAGAATTATTCACAGCCTGGTGGTAGTACATCTTCCGACAGGAAGATGTCAGTTTCTACCAGCCTTCAACGCAGATCTCCAAACAGAGAGTTGACAATTTCTCCCTGCCAGAACACTCTCTTCTGGCCAGAAGTTGGCACTTGGTACCTGGTCTACCAAGGGAGACCACCTTAAATGCACGTGTGGCATGGTCTAGTTATGGGCGACCATGTGAGACTGTCAAAATCCTCCGACCATAAAGTTGAGAATTTTTCCAAGGCAGGTATCATTGTCAATTCTCCGGCTGGTAGTTGGCACTTGGTACCTGGTCTACCAAGGGAGATCATCTTGAAATCATGTGTGGCATGGTCTAGTCATGGGTGACCATAGGAGACTTTCTAAATCCTCCGACCGGAAAGTTAAGAATTTCTCCAAGGCAGGTGTCGTTCCCAATTCTCTGGGTGGAAGTTGGAGTTTGGTACTTTGATTTAACAAGAGGACCACCATAAACTCACATACAGCACAGTCCGGTTATGGGCAACTGCGTGAGACTGTTTACATCCACAATCCGGTGAATTGAGGGTGTCTCGTACGCATACTGAGCACTATCTTTCGCCCGGAAGATTGCTACTCAACCGAATGACTTTGGCAGGCTTCAAACTTCCGCCTGAAAGTTGCAGCTTTAAAAGCTAGCCCTTAGGTCATCCGGGTTCTGTACCCGGAAGGTAGACTATGTATCTATGCAACCCCCACTCATGTTCTGGGTTCCAATTCGGGTTGAGGTCAGGTACTCCCATGCAGGACTCGACAGTGAGAAATTATATACTGGGGAATTCTCCGGCCGGAAGTAGCGATTCACAAGTCACTCTGGAACGCAGTCATTGAGGTCCAGTTTGGGTCCTGTTTGGGTCCTGTGTGGGTCCTGTTTGGGTTCTGGTCCGGTCCTGTTTGTGTCTTTTTCAGATCCTGGTCAGGTCCTGTTCAAATCCCATTGAAGTTCTTAGTTTCATTCCTTCACAGATTTATTAGACCATTCGCTATAGGTTGTATTCAAGTTCCGTTTGGGGTTATCTACAATCATCCTTGATCTGTGTATAGTTCTTATATAATTACCTTCAAAATCTCTCCTTCTCTATTGAACCCCATCATAACGTACTTTCCAATGTTACAGAGCTGCCACCTACACTCCCTGGTCCACGTATGACAGTATGTCTCAATCATCGTCACCTATTCTCTGTGGACGATCGTGATTTATGACATAAGTTCCTAAGTACTCCGATAGGTGTCATACGTATATAATGTCACTGGGAAAAATGACCTTACGCGATGTGTAACTCATAGAGAAGCTGTTCTTGGGTTGTTGATCCATAGCATATGTGACGCGTGGCAGTATGATGTCCTATGGACCTGCGAGTTGACTAGATTACTATGATATGCATGCGATTATGGTTGCTTGATACCATACATCATGCTGCATTCAATACAACTGTCAAATGCCCTTCATTGCACGATCCCAAGTAAGCTCTGAAGTGCACCCCTGAATACACTCCCAGCCTGCCTGATGTACCCTCCCAAGTGAGCTCTCAAGACACTCCAAGTACGCCAATAAACACAACGAGTACATTCTCATGTACACTCCCGGGCCTGCTCTCAAGGACACTCACAATTGCACTCGATGGCACTTTCACAGCCTGCTTGACAGTACGCTCCCAAGTTAGCTCTTAAGACAATCTCAAGCATACTCTCGAGTACACTCTCAAGTACACTCCCAATTGCACTCTATGCCACACTCCCAGCCTGCGGAACTATACACCCGCAAGTAAGCTCACCAGATGCTCCCAAGTACACTCCGAATACATTCTCAAGTACACTCCTGGGCATCCTCCCAAGGACGCTCTCACTTGCACTGGAAGGCACACTCCTAGCCTGCTTGACTGTACACTTCTACACTAGCTCTCAAGAAGCTATCAAGCACACTCCCAAGCATGCACTCAAGTACACTCCCAATTGCACTCGATGACACTCCCAGCCTGCATGACTATACGCTCCCAAGTCAGCTCACAAGATGCTCCCAAGTACACTCCAAGTACGTTCTCAAGTATACTCCCGGGCATGCTCTCAAGGACGCTCCCAATTGCAGTCGATGGCACACTCCCAGCCTGGTTGACTGTACGCTCCCAAATCAGCTCTCCGGAAGCTCTCAAGCACACTCCTGAGCACCCTCTCCAGTACACTTCCAAATGCACTCGATGACACACTCCCAGCCTGCTTGACTATACCCTCCCAAGGAAGCTCTCAGGACACTGTCAAGTACACTCCGAGTAGGTTCTCAAGTACACTCTTGGGCATGCTCTCAAGGAGGCTCTCAATTCCACTCGATGGCACATTCCCAGCCTGCTTGGCTGTACGCTCCCAGGCCAGCTCTCCGGAAGTTCTCAAGCACACTCCCAAGCACGCTTTCCTGTACACTCCCAATTGCACTCGATGACACACTCCCAGCCTGCTTGACTATACGCTCCCAACTAAGCTCTCAAGACGCTCCCAAGTACACTCTGAGTTCGTTCTCAAGTACACTCCAAGGCATACTCCCAAGTACACTCTGAGTTCGTTCTCAAGTACACTCCCAGGCAAACTCACAAGGACGCTCCCAATTGCACTCGATTGTACACTCCCAGCCTGCTTGACTTACGCTCCCAAGTAAGATCTCAAGACGCTACCAAGTACACTCCGAGTGCGCTCCAATGAACACCTCCGAGCATGTTCTCAAGTACACTCCCAAGCATGCTCTCAAGGACGCTCCTCATTGCACTGGATGGAATACTCCTAGCTTGCTTGGCTCTACGTTCCCAAGTACACTCTCAAGAGGCAAGACACTCACGATCTCGTTTGACAATATGCTTCCATGTATGCTCCCAGGTGCTCGATCCAGAGACTTGCTGAGTTGCAGGAGCCAGGCACCACCAGGCAGGGGGTGGGCGGCGGGTGGCGGGTGGCCGATTGCGCATGGCTTATAGTGTCTGAAATCGTGACACTGGTCGGCATCATAGTCTGAATATTATCTGTAGCGCACACACTGTGACAAGATCTCACGATGCCTCATGGTCATGGTGTTGACAATTGTAGCCTTAGATTCTACAGGAATGGTAGATAATTCGAACTTGGGGAGAGCAGATCTCCCACTCAGATTTTCCAGCGGAATCTGGTGCCCCCTTCCCATCGATTGTGGGTGTATGGGTGCGCATCCAGTCTGAGGCTGATGGGGACGATGGCGACGGCGATGGGAATGGCAATGGCAATGTCGATAGTGATGGTGTTGGTGATAGTGATCATAGTTCAGAAGTACTTAGACAAGTAGGTTGGCTACGTCAACATCAGCATCAAAGCTTCCACAGACTTAAAGCCTTCTACTAGCCAAAGCCTCCACAGACCTAGAGCCTTCTATTAGCCAAAGCTTCCAGACTTAGAGCCTTCCATTAGTCAAAGCATCCAGACTTAGAGCCTTCCATTGGCCAAAGCTTCCACAAACTCAGAGTTTGCCCTTGGCCAAAGGCTTCCAGTGGAGGAGAACTCTACTCCTCCCGATGCGCGGCTCTCTCAAGCAGACTTTCAAGCAGCCTCTCAAGCAAGCTCTCTAGTAGGCTCTCAAGTAGGCTCTTGAGCAGGCTTTCAATCGCCAGCGGGCTCTCATGCAGACTCGCAGCAATAGTGTGTACAGTACCAGTATCACTGCAGGCAGTAAAGGCAAGTACAGGTCCATCTCTGGCCGACAGCAGTATATAGGTCCATAGGCCCACGCGCACATCGCTATGAATCTGCTATAGATGACTAGAGGCTGCGCGTCGCGCAGGGGTCCATGGGAAGCTTGCTATGAGCTGCCCACGTGCGGCTGTGCGCGTAGCGCACCCAATCGTCGGTTTGCACTTTTGCCGATGATCTCCCTTGTGTAACACCTTGTTTACACCAGGATGGACATTACTGCCGCAGAAATTGATAATATACATATATATTATGCTAACTATACCATGTAGTCCGAATGCTGGTGCACTGGACCAAGAGTAATCAGATTCAAGTCAGACTTCTATTTCTTGGATATTGGATTTGAAGATTCTAGAAATAGGTTCTTCTGTTATCCGATACTTGAATTCCCTCTCATTAACTGCAGATGATGTACCTTTCACTACGCTTATTTTGATTAAGCCTTGCAAGTATTACGAAAAAGACAATCGCGCTAGAGACATCAAGCGGCTTTGGAGCCTCTGACCGGGCATCCCGAGTCCAAATTGATGCTTGTTTCATCCTGTCTTTTGAGCAACAATTAACTCTCGACACTCTACAGTTGCATTGTACTCCATGTGGTCAATAGAAACTCTCTGTACTGCCTCGTTGCCCTCGTCCTCTAGATTATCCACCTCCACCTCTACAGTGATATCATCCTTCCCAGGAGCTTCTCTTTCCCCAATATCCAGTTCATTCAAATCATCCTCAGGGCTATCTTGAGTAGTATCCTCCGTGCAATCCTCACTGGAACAGGGATCATTCTTCTTTGAAGCATCTTCTTGTTGATTTGATTGAAGGCCCTGTTGATTTGGACTCCGCCCGTGTTGAGGAATTCGTTATGTACATCATTGATGATGGATATTAGCGGATGCAGTTGCAGAAATTTCAGTATTTGTGCCCTGTACGCCACCAGTTTGGCCATGGGAATGCAGTGTGATATCAACTTTGATTTTGAAATATTTGAAGTCAGTTGTTTTTGCTAAGCGCACATCAATGCATGCATATCATCGATCAATCCCTGCAGAGCATTAACCAAGTGTCAGCACTCCCAAGATTATGGTCAGCCCATGCAGTGTGTACATTCCAAGTAGTAACATCCTCCATGAATGGACTAGAAAAAGTTTCACACTTGACAGCCGAATATTGTTTAAGTCACCCTTGATCACTTGTCTGTACCAGAATACATCAAAAGCATATCCACTGATCTCAATTTACAATCGCTCCAACAAACAATAAACTACAACATAATTGCTGAATACGGTTTGAACAATTAAGTCTGATACACTACCCATGGGGTTCCGTCATGGGGTGAAGTTTGACCAGGAGCCCCATCACAGCTGCTGGCAGTATCAATCACACATTGAATTTCAGTATGTATTCATTCCTCCTAGGTCTATGGAGTAGTGCAGGTCATGCAACCTGCAACTGCATGCTATGTGTTGCATGCACGTTACACCACCATAGCATGCAGTTACAGGGGGTGCAAACAGGGGTCTGACCTGCCATAGAATGCAGTTGCATGGGGCCTGACCTGCTGCCATAGCATGCAGTACAGGGATCTGACCTGCAACCATAGCATGCAGTACAGAGGTGTGAAATACTCCTGCCTATCTGGGATGCATTCAATCTAACCACCCACACTAAAAATTATCGCCAGCCTTGATGAGATTCAATCTCATACTGTACTATTTCTCCACAATTGCACAATAGAGAGAAGAAATAATTAAAAGGGATTAGAGATAAGTATGAAGAGAGCATGAGAACAAAATTTCAGACTGAGAATTGCATTATTGATTGAGTAGTAGTTGACTATGCCCAGGAACATGAACAAATATAACAAAAAAATGCGACAGGGGATGAGGTGGTGTGAAACCCCACGCAAAATATA
>Ga0307512_10000243_pt1 | contig 77297 bp, 58 predicted proteins | sample 14_EM_MG_FD_200267 | JGI IMG/M metagenome (GOLD analysis project Ga0307512, IMG submission 200267) | Populus trichocarpa ectomycorrhiza microbial communities from riparian zone in the Pacific Northwest, United States - 14_EM | ecosystem: Host-associated > Plants > Roots > Unclassified | place... | reverse complement strand
CACCATCTCGCCGCTTCCTCCGCGTCTTCCAACGTCTCCGCCTTTCCGTAACACAATTCCTTGCACACCTTCCATATCTTTCTTCCATATTTCCGAAGTACCTTCGTACCTTCTTACGCCGTGACAGGCACCTTGTCAGTCTGACAATAAATATAAAAATAATTCCTCCCTATGGACATATAGTACCTGCCTCCACATCACCCATCTTAAAGTTGTGTTGTTCTTAGTCAAGCAGTGAGCAGGCATTAACCATTCCCATTAAGACATCAATGTCTTGCTATTTGTATATCAGGTCAAGTTTTACACCAATCTGCATAACTACACTACTGAGTACAGAATTGTGCACTAGTCTGATCTATTGCTGGTAGATATCACTGGTAGTAAAGAAAGTCTAGGGGACTTGGGTAGGCTATGCATTGATAAGCCAGTATTTAGGGCACAATGTTATTCAATTTTCACTATCTATGATCCTTTGAACAGGAAATGGCAGCCAGGTCTTCAACACTGTCCAGGAAGGGATTATTAAATGAAGCCTTTCTACTGATCATTATGGAAGCTTGTCCCACAAACATCCTAACCCATGGATTATTGAACTGGTTGTTAGCAACTGATGTCTACCTTCAATTACAGTTGGTGTACTCTGGATGATTGAAACGTGTATCAGTTGTACTACAAATCCATCGGCAACATGTAATGCAGTCTAGAAACCATCTGTGATCATCCCAGACACTCTGGTTGACCTCACCAGTGCTCCCAGGTAACTCCAGACGCTCCCTGGCCCCCCTAGAGCTAAACAGAGTGCTGTCAGATACTGCAAGAGCATTCTCAGGTGAACCTGACATCATCTGTAGTTCTGGAGGTGCATTCAAGCTGCTACAATATTTGACTTATAGGATAGCCAAGTTTGGGAGCAGCTAACACCACTGAACAGGGGTGCAGGGAACATTGAGATCAGTTGAGGATGTTCTGCACTGGGCTGCGGGAGATATCAAGAGCACCTATTGAGACCTCTGTACTGCTCAGTAGGAAACATTAAACTTGGTGTGGTATTCTCACATCAGTGGTTCTTGTACTCTTGCAACCACAAGCCATTTTATCTCTCATATTTGTATTTGTTACTATTACAAGAAAATTAGATACATCATAATATGTCACATATTATCTATCTAAGTCTGGCTATTAATCCGCAGGCAGTAAATTTTGCTACAGATGGTACTCGAGCGCAATCAGAGAAGCACCACTGCACCAAGAGAGGCTAATTGAGGACACTTTGAGATTCACTTGGATACCGTGATCACGCAGGTTTAGAGATGCACTTGAATGTAGGACATGGTTGAGTGAACTCAGCAATGCACATGGATGGTGAGATTGAGTGAACTCAGAGATCCACTTGGAGGCCATAATCAAGCGAGTTTGGTGATTCACTTGGAGGCCTAGATAGTCAGGACTCTAAGACACACACGGAGAAAGCCATCATATACAATGGGGGGTTGAATAGGAGGTAATGGATCTGGAGGTGTTAGATGAAGAGGGAGGTGAGGCATGTGCAGAGACTCGATTCATTGGTTGAAATGTAATCCTGGGATTGCAGAGAGTAGAGTATAACAAGGTACCCCAAGAGACAGGAGATGAGGGTTGAGAGACTGGTTGGAAGTGGGAGACAGTCCATCTTGTGTTGAGGCTGTACTCAGTGTATGCTAGTCCTTGGTATATTCTGTTACTTTGTGTATATGGTACTTGGTGTTAGCTCATGATTGTTTCAGGGAGAGATAGAAAGGGCTGACTTAACTGCATGTTCTCAGATGATGTTAGAGTTGAGGATGAGAAAGAGAGAGACAAGGGGAGATTGGGGAAATCATCATGAGAAACTGGGACTTAAAGAGAATTTTGTGTGTAGATCAATTAAGTATGCTTAATATGGCAGGAATGACTCCCAATCTGGTGGGTCAGCATGCTGATACACCGTATTCTAAATACAATTAGACAAGTGGTACCCCTGAATCACCACTCCGCCTTGTATCCTCCATATCGTTCCCATCTTCATCTCCCATCTTGCTGTCTTCGCCACCAATCTACCATCATTGCAGCATATTAAGTTAAGTCATCCCTCTCTATCTGGACATGCCATGATCATGAGTTAACACCAAGTAACAGTATACACTGAGTACAACATCCACCCAAGATTAACAGTCTTCCAGTCATTCCACGAGTACAAGTTGACCCCTCAATGTAGCTTCTGCTTTGGGAATGCCTCCCTGCCAGATCGACTGCCACCAGCCAGATCTGCAACAGAGCTCAATGGTATAGTCAACTCATCACATTTCCACAGTTATGTGTTAACTAATGGATGAATCGAGTCTCAGCACCCCTCACACCTTCCAATTGACCTCCTCCAGAAAAACAACCTCAATGTACTCCTTCCAATCGACTCAATCATGGCCTCCAAGAGCATCTTTGATCTCCCCCAACCACAGCCTCAGAGCACATCTCTAAGTTCACGCACTCACAGCCTCCAAGTGCATCTCTGACTTCACTTGATCCCAGCCTCCAAGTGAATTTCCAAACTCGCTTATTCATGGCCTTCAAGTGAATCTCTCAGTTCACAAGATCACAGCCTCCAAGTGCATCTCTGAGTTCACTCGATCCCTGCCTCCAACTGTATGTACAATCACTCAATGATGGCCTCCAAGTTTGCATGATCATGTACTCCAAATGCATCTCGACACTCAGCTGATCATGGTCCCTACTCGCATCTCTGAGTTCACATGATTTTGGACTCCAAGTGCATCTCCGAAGTCGCTTGATTATGGCCCTCAACTGTATCTTGAAGTTCACAAGGTCACAGCCTTCAAATACATCTCTGAGTTCACTCAATCCCAGGCTCCAAGGGAATCTCCAAACAGTCAATCATGCCCTGCAGGTTTGCATCATAATGGCAGCAAAATGCATCTCGACACTCGGCCGATCACGGCCTCTAACTTCATCTCTTAGTTCACTCAATCTCACCCTCCATGTGCATTTCCAAACTCGCTCAGTCACAGTACCGGATTTCATCTCCAATATCATTCGATCATGGCCTGGAAGTGGATCTCGGATTTCACCCGATGTCAGCCTCCAAGTGCAAATCCAAAGTCAGTTGATTATTGCCTCCAATTGCATCTTCAAACTCACTCGATTACAGCCTCGAATGGCATCTCCAAGCTTGGTGTTAAGCTATTGGTGTTACAGCAATATTTCCGGGATCATACAAAATCACTTGATGATCCATATATTGATACTTAATCTGGTATCACGAATTATCACTCGGATTTCTCTATTGGATCTACCTTCTGGATATGTTCACCTATTAGTCATACATCCATTACCCGACCTTGGTATCGACTGATCCATGACTACAGTCAAGCCAAGCATGAATGGGATGTGTATCATCTTTGGATCAGTACTGGTTGTAAGTTCTCCATTCTCAATGGTCACTCTTTATTGGCCGGAAAGCATAGTCCTGGTCACCGACCAAACGACTATTTACTCATGCTCCAACGGTACGTTCCTAGGGAGATGAGGTGTCATCAATATCAGACTACCATGGCATCTCGAGATATGCAGGGTCATATGAGAATGAAGTCATTACCCAAAAATCGATATATCATAGTCCTGTCGACGGAATGGACTTATCAGAATCAACCTTTGGTTCGACCACACTCTTTGTGTCAGGGTGAATAGGACTCGGGATTTACATGTCCTGAGTGATGCAGGATACTCTTCGTTCAATATATGGAAAACTACTCAGTTGCAGATCACTGTATATCTGGCTCCAATAAAGTGTAGTCAAATTCAGTGTTCTGTCGTTTGCCACGGTTGTCAAACCGTTACATATCTGGCGGGTATCTGAGTGGGCACTCTCACTGGCTCTTGGTGACATGAACAGATTTGTTGATAATTGGCTTCACATAAGCTCGTATCCATTCCAGGTATCACCAGTAGCAATAGTGTCGCAATATAAGCACATTACCTTGATGATGAAGATAACACTCCTGGGAGTTAGAACTCAACTATCAATGGCAGAGGCAAAGGATGATGAGGCAGTTACGTATGTGAACTCCAAAGCAGGCTTCAGTAGTCTTAGGATTGTTAAGGGTGTAGATCATCTGAAATATAGTCAGCAATACGGACAGGGAGGAAGGACATCAATAACATACTATCTACGATAAGATCTATCTATAGATACCTATTGACCTCCTCAACCTGGAGGTTAAGCATTGACTTTGGTCCCGTGTATTACCTATTAGTTCCGCATCGAAGTTAACGAGGATAGTTCTCTTTCGAAGTCCAGAGTTGTACGTGCATTAATCAGTTCTATATCATGGATATAACTATCACCTTCTCATACTCGGCTATTCCTAGTACCTTCGTCAAAGCAAGTCGTTGATCAGGAAGTGGGCAAGACTATACTTGGAGTCAGAAGGAAGTCCAAGGATCAGCCTGATAGCGTGGTGATTCAGAAGATACTTCTGTTAGAATACTCTTGAGTCGGCACTACTCCTTCTGTTGACACGAAACTACTTTGCTGTGTCTTATAGACAAGTCGATACTTGGAGTCGTTGCATTCATGGACAGTCTTCAAGAATAAGTGCTGGGTGCTGGGACAATACTCTTGAGTCCAAAGGAAGTCTGAAGAATAGCACGATAGTGTGTTGGTTCAGAGGATCGTCTGAGTAGGAGACTTTTGAGTCGTGTACATCACTATACTGATAGCTTAAAACGATACTCTTGGGTCGATACTATCTATTGGAAGCAGAGAACAGGACAGTTACCATGTATCTCTTTGGGTGTTAATGCTTATACGCATCCTGAGTGAAGCCTGATTCATCGTCTTCTTGATCAGTCCGGAACTAATTAGGGGCTGTTATTGATTATGACCTACGGTGAATCTCCCAGTGTTACACTTGCTTGCTGATGACCGCGAAGTGCATCCTTGAGTTCCCTCGATCTTCCACTCCCAGTGCATCTTCAAACTTGCTTCCATCACTGCCTCCATGTGCATCTCTATGTTCATTCAATCGCCATCTTCAGGTGCACCTCGCACTTCTCCAGCACCAGCTGCAGCCAGTCCAGATATACTGTGTGTAGATGGATAGCTATATAGATACATTGATACATAGATGAGATTACAAAATGCATACATGAGTTTCAAAAAGCATTCAACAATAAGTAGTAACTACAATTTCCAGGTGCACCTGCAGTGTTCACAAAGAATATGTTGCTTTTCCCAGACAGCTCTATGGCCATTCCAGGTGCTCCCAAGCTTCTCGCCCATGCTGCAAGGTGTGTTGCCCATGATCCCGGGTTCATTGCCCGTGCTCCAAGGCTTGTCGCTGGTGCTGCCAAACACTCCCGGTGACGAAAACACGTTTTGCTGATGAAGTGATCCATGCCATAATATACAAATTCACTGTTCAGGGAGATGAGGACTCCACAAATGCAGATGGGATTTCAGTATAGTAGTGCCCACATTCGGAAGGAGGGATTTCTTCGTCTTACTGTTTATCTTCCTTTTCTTTTAGCACTCATGTTGATTGGCTGATTGCTTGGAATTTGGCCACAGCATTGGTTCTGCTTCTCAAAGTGTGCTAACTTTCCATTTCCAAGCTCATGAATGTGGTGTATAGAATGAATATATTAGAAGGTAGGAGAAGAAAGAGTGAGTTTGCAGGGGAATCCACTCATCGTAATATATGTATCTAGTCGGGGTCTTAACCTTCAACATATGTCTGTGATTGACCACACTCCTAATTCTGCTAGAGGGAGAATTTGATCCAAATCTCTGTAATCGAAATCCTACTAGGCATACACTGTGATCTCTGTAATGTTAATGCTACCTGACCAAGACTTTCACCCAAATTACAATGACTTCAATTCCACTGGGCAAATACTTTTATCATGATATGTTTATTCCTGCTAAATACATTCCTTGATCTAGATCTCAACAATATAAATTTCACTAGATGAGCCCAATCTAGATTTTCATACCTATAGTTCTCCCAGAGGGGTCTTGTAGGCCGCTGGTAGTAACATACAAACCATTGAATAACAATCAGATACGATCTATACCGACGACATATACCCTACATGTATGGTAAGGAATGCCAACTGACAACATCTGAACATGATTCAAAAACTATATGAACCCAGGTAGCCAATGAAATACGATCCAAATAGCACATTAACAGCCCTAAAATACATGACAGGCAGACAAACCAAACAAAACCCCACAAATTGCCTTCCAAATAACATTGACAGTGGCCTGTAATATGTAACCATCAGAGAACCAAACAAACACCCTGCAGGCTATCATGCAATAAGAGTAATCCCAAAAGCACATGAACCAATTTGAAAGGCATCGTCTATTATACTAGCCAGAGGAGGTTCATCAACTGGTTGAATGCTGTTGGATGCAGTACACTAAAGACCCACCAAACTTAGGCCAGGAACCTATCAACATTGACATCCAACGCTGCTTATGGAAATACAAGGATGATCAGATTTAGGATACCTTCATCAGAGGTTGATTGAGGCGAAATTAAGATGTCAGAATTCTGTACATTCATAACCATGCCCTCACGAAGACATGACCGTGGAAGCCCACCAGCCAGACACTGTAGGCCAATATATCTTGTACCAGGTCACCCAACAGACTCATATCTGGCAATATGGGCTCCCAGCTAATCCAACATCACCACAGATAATCCAGAATCTGGATAGTATTGTTATCATCAGAGTGGTATCTGACCCAGATGCCAATATACATTGCATGGTAGTGCCAGATCATCCAACTTTGTGCCACCCATTTTGAAGAACAGTTGTGAGCATCATAATATCACAAATGGCCACCAACCATTCCACTTCAGTTATCTGCGACAGATGGAGCACAGAAGTGAAGAGGACAAACTGGAAGTGGACAAACTGGAAAAGTGCAAACAGGAAGAGGGCAAACTGCAAAAGAGCAAACTGAAAGAGGGCAAACCACAAGAGGGCAGACATTAAGAGGGCAAACCCCGAGAGTGCAAACCCCAAGAGGGCACACCGGAAGAGGGTATACCTCAAGAGGGCAATTCGAAAGAGGGCAAACCTGAGGAGGGTAAACCGAAAGATGGGAAATCCAAAGATGGCACACTGAAACAGGGCAAACTCAAAGAGGGAAAACGGGAGGATAACCAAATGGGCTTTCGACAACCGGACAAGTGGAATCTGAATAAGTGTAACCAGGAGCACTTGCACTGATGGGGGTGCAAACCCTGTGGAAGGGAGTGGCTGCAGGCCAATGATAGACACTGGGAGCAGAATCAACCATGGGAGTGCAAATCAAGAGTCAGCAGTCAAGGGTTCCAGTTGCCCAGAGGGTCCCAGTTGTCCAGAGGATTCCAGGTGTCCATAGAGTCCCAGTTGTCCACAGGGTCCGAGTTGCACAGAGAGTCCCAGATGGCCAGAGTGTCCAAGTTGTGTAGAGGTTCCGACATACCCACAGCGACAAATGATTTTCAGAGTATGCTGGATGTTCTGAGTGCTTTGGTTGAGCAGAATATCCAGAGATCATTGGATTCTTTGGGGTTGGCCAGGGGGTATCATCAGTCTTCTACCTTGTGTGCTAGCTCTTCATCGGCAAAATGTAAATCGGTCTGGAAGCCACAGGCAAACTTTCCAGACACTCTGGTCAATTCCACCAGTGCTCCTAAGTCATTCCTGATGCTCCCGGGCCCCCCTTGAGCTTAGTAAAGTGCTCTCAGACTCTTCAAGAGCATTCTCAGATACTCCTGAAAGCACCTGCAGTTATGGAGGTGCATTTAGGATGAGATGACACTTGACTTATAGGATAGTCAAATGTCAGAGCCGCTGAAACCTCTGGGAAGGTCTGCCAGAGACTTCAAGAGCTGCTTGAATTTCTGTGCTGTGCTGTGGGAGACTCTAAATTTGTTGTGTTATTCACACTGCGGTGGTACTCACGGTTCCATAACCACATGGTATTTTGTCCATCCTATCTGTCTTTGTTTGAGTCACCAGATTTGCTACATCATAATATGGCATGAATTATCTTTTTAAGTTTCTCTCTATGTATACATACGGTGAGTCAGGCTCCAGACGATACTTGAGAATCATTGGAGGAGCTCCTGGAGATGCCAATCAAGAGAAGTTGGAGGTAGACTAGGAGGTCATAATGGTGCAAGGGGTGCCCTTTGAGGCCATTGTGGTGGGCACATCCATTTCTCACCACCACCACTACCGCTCAGCTTGGCAGGGGGAAGCTGGGAGGGGGCATACAGAGTTGCAGGTATAATGGACATGGACTGAGTGATATGGGGGGGTGTTTGGAGATCGATGGAAAATGGAGATGGACTGAGCAACAAGGGGGCGTATGGTGATGCAGGGAGAAGTCAAATGGGCTGAGCAACAGGGAGCATAGGTTTGGGAGACCCCGGGGTAGATAGACCTCATCTCATCATACAACTATAGTCACACTCTTTCTTTCCCAGCTGTTGGTCACATTCACCCTTGTGAAGCTTCAATAGATCCACACACTGTGTGTGGTTCCTCATGCACTCTTGCCGAGCCTTCATAGATATACACAATTTGTGTAATTCCTCATGCACTCTTGTCGAGCCTTCACAGATACATGCAATGTGTATGGTTCCTTGACAGCTGGATAGGCTATCACATCCATTTCTCTCCCTACAGTCCTGGAACCAGAACAGCTCTGGTTCACAAATTCCCTTTGGATGTTGTGAGAGGTGCAGTGGAGCGTTGCTGATGGGCTGACTCTCCGTTTGCTCCATCGTGTCACCTCATGGTGATCGAGCAAGTGGAGAGATTGAATACCATGAAGAAGTGAGTTTGATGATGCATTTGGAGGCCATAATTGTGCGAAGTTGGAGGCGGTGATCTACACAGGTTGGAGATCCAGATGGAACCCATGATCAATCGAGATTGGTGCACCACATGGAGGTGGTTGATCAGGAGGCAGTAGATTGGAAGGGGGGTGTGACGGCAGCTGAGACCGTATTCATTCGGTAACTCGTAATCATGGCAATGTAGAGAGTTAAATAATATGTGGTCTGCGAAGAGATGAGAGATGAGAGATTAGGGACTGGTTGGGAGTGGGAGACAGTGGATCTTGGGGAGATGCAGTACTTAGTGTACACAGTACCCAGTGTATGCTGTCCTCAGAGTATGCAGTGCTAGGTTTATGCAGCGCTCGGTGTATGCAGTGCTCGGTTTACACAGTGCTCAGTTTATGCAGTCCTCGGTGTGTGCAGTGTGTGGTGTATGCTGTGCGCAGTGTATGCAGTACTCACTGTATAAAGCACTAAGTATATCCAGCACTGTGTGTATGCATGACACTGTGAATGCAGTACTAGGTGTCTGCAGTACTACGTGAATGAAGTGCTCGGTGTATGCAGTACTCAGTGTATGCAATACTCGGTGTACGCAGTATTCGGTGAATGCAATACTCGGTGTATGAAGTGCTCAGTGTATGCAGTACTCCGTGTATGCAGTGCTCGGTGTATGCAACACTCGGTGTATGCAGCGCTTGGTGTATGCAGTACTCAGTGTATGCAGTACTCGGTGAATGCAGTGCTCGGTGTATGCAGTACTCGGTGTATGCAGTTTTCGGTGTATGCAGTACTCGGTGTATGCAGTACTTGGTGAATGCAGTACTCGGTGTATGCAGTACTCGGTGTATGCACTACTCGGTGTATGCAGTACTCAATGTATGATGTACGCAGTGTATACAGTACTCAGTGTATGCAGCATCGGTTTATGCAATACTTGGTGTATGCAGTATTAGGTGTATGCTGCACTTGATGCTGACTCATGATCATGGCATGGAGAGACAGAGAGGGATGACTACATTTTGTATTCTTAGGTGTTGGTGGAGTTGAGGATGAGACAGAGACAGATGACAGAAATTGGGAAAAATCTTCATCACATGCTGGGAGATAAGAGAATTTTGTGTGCAAGTGAATTCATGATTCCCAAAATGCCAGTTATGAGCCCCAATCTGACCGGCAAGAATTCCAATACTAGGTCGTCTAAACCCAATTAGGTAAGTGGTACCCCTGATTTCTCATATCCACTCATATCCTCCATGTCATTCTCATCTTCATCCCCATCTCTCTTTCTTATCCACCACTCTATCATCACCCCACAACACAAAGTCATGTTATTGCTCTCTATCTCTCCATGCCATGAATATGAGTTAACACCAAGTACAGCATACACCAAATAGAGCATCAAGCCAAGATTGACTGTTTTCCCTTCATTCTCACGATTATAAGTTGACCCCTGAATGTAGCTGTAGCCTCTGGCGTGCCTCCCTACAGATTGACTGTCACGAGCCAGCTCTCAATAAGTGCTTCAAAGGTAATGTCTTCTGCTCATATTGCAATGGTTGCGAGGTGACTAACCGATAAATAGAGTCTAGGCACCCATCACACCTGCCATCGACAGCCTCCAGATCAACTACCTCGAACAGTTACTCCAATCTCACTCGATGTTGGGCTCGAAGTGCATCTCCACACTAGCTCGAGCATGAGCTTAGGGTGCATCTCTAAGTTCTCTCCATCAGGGCCTCCAAGTGTATCTCCATACCTGCTAGGTTACAGTCTTCAAAATTGCACCATCATAGCTTCCAAGTACATTTCCAATCTCACTCTATCATGGCCTTGGAGTGCATCTATCAGTTCACTCGATTATGACCACCAAGTGTATCTGTAAAGTCGCTCCATCACGGCCTCCATGTTTGCACAATGATGGCCTCCAAGTGCATCTTCAATCTCATTTGATGATGCGCTCCATGTGCATATGTATCTTTCCATGATTATGGCAGTGAAGTATCTCGAAGTTCACTCAATCGTCATGTTCAGATACACCTCCAATTCCTCTCATGCACTGCCTGCAGCCGGTCCAGATATACCATGTGTATCTGGGTAGCTATATCGATACATAGATACATAGATCCATAGATACATAGATACATAGATGCATAGATACATAGATACATAGATACATAGATACATAGATACATTATAAGTATATAGATACTGGGTGTCATTATATGCAGTCATCAAGAAGCATTCTCATTGTTTGACTGGTGGTATGTACCTTATTGTACCATGCATCACTGTCCAAATCCACAATTTACCTCCAAATTAAGTACACAAGTTTTGGTCTGATCACAAAGTGTTCTATACATGAAATGTGCACAACTATACATACTTTCACCTGGCGCTCTCCAATTTATAATATCTACAATATTTGTTGTGTTGCTGTAGATTTAGCTGAAAACAATGCTAAAAATGGACCATTTCGCACAACAGAACAATGGATATTGGAGATACTGTTGATTGGATTCAGAGAGGTGAAAGCATGCATAGTTATGAACATTTCATGTATAGAACATATTGTGATCAGACCAAAACTTGTGGACTTAATTGGGAGGGAAATTGCAGATTTCGCAATTTTTGGCGCCTCACCTGAGGTATCACTTGCTCAGCCTTGCTTCACTAGGTTGGCCTCGCTACCCTTGCTCAGCCTGCACTTATTCAGCCGTCCTACACCAGCTCAGGATAGAGTGTATAATTGGTGCATGATTGGTAGGTAATCTGTTTTGTATATATATGTTGGCTAGCCCCAAAGAATATACATTGTACACTATTCACTATACAACTTGATAATATAGCAGTGAGGAATATAACCAAAGTTCTATTAAGTAGCAATATATATACACCAGGGAAAATAACTGTATGTAATGCACATGTGGTACTTTGGGGTTCTTTTGACCTCTGTATTAACAAAATTTCAATGATACACATGGACTATGTTTGCTTGATACTATACATTATATTTTATTTAACTAACTAGAAATCTATCGGCACATAAGCACTTCATTGCATGCTCCTACATATTCTCTCAAACATACTGTCAATTGCTCTGAAATGTACAATATCATCCTGATTATAATAGATTCTCAAGTTAGCTGCAATGTTATGGCTCCAACTGATGTGTCCAGAGCCTGATGACAAACCCTTTAGATAGTCAGCTCGCTATGAGTCAAACATTATTAGTGGCAATTATATCTTTAGTCAACTCTACAATGTTGACATCTATATTTGCAACTGTATCTACTCATATATCTTCATTTGAGTCCATATTGTGGCATAAGCTATTATACAAGCTGTCAAGACAATTCTAAGGATGCTTTGAGTATACAATTAAGTATACTCCTGAGCATGCTCTAAAGAATACACTAAATATCACCTAATCAAACACATCCATCCTGCATGAATGTAGACTCCAAAGTAAGTCTCCCGGATAGTTCGCAGTATATCTATAATTACATGCAGTAGTTGAACCTCTGTTTCTGCTCCTCAGAATACCTTGAAGTATACATTCAAGTGTACAACGAAGCTTGCTTCCAAAAACTCACCTGAGTATGCTTCTAGATATATATCTAAATGCACTCCTTTGTGGCCTACCCACAAGCATAATTGAACAGTTCTCAGTAAGCATCCATCAAGCTCCAAGGTATTCCACTGATTGTATATCCTCAAGAAACACCCTTATTTGGTCCACAGGAGACACTAGTATATTATATCAACTTGACATTCCAGTATGGTTCTACATACCCTCTTAAACATGCTCAAAATTAGACTTCTTTTTTATACCATAGCATACTTCTTGCCTACCTTAATCACCCCCATTTAAACTTTCAAAATGCTCCCAAGTGTACCTCTGAGTACACTTCTATATAGAGCGATAAGTCAAGAATATGATAAATTAACAGTATAAGATATATTCTAGAGTGTATAGAAATCAATATATGATACTATTTAGAATGTCACCAATATTATATGTCAAATTGCAAAACAATACATATGCAGATTGTTCTCAGAGGCTGATGCCATTACCAATACAAATACCAAAACCAACTACAAAAACAATACCTGAAGTACTGAAATTTAATGTACCTTGTGGTACTTGGTATCATAATATGATTTGAAAGACAATATGATACAAATGACTATCAGATAAAATACAAAGTAATTAACAACATACCATCTACTGACAATGTCACCTTCTGGTTTCCATAATACTGACAGATTGACATGATACTGACTGATTTATACACTGAGAATTATATAGAATATAAAATACTGTCAAATTTGCAACAAAAGCTGAGCTGATAGATTGTGGCATAGCCAGAGATCGTGCTGAAAGTAATGCCATGTATTCAATCGGAGCTTCTACGTTGGCTATATGTGTACATTGTAAGATTCTGGCAGATGAATTGGCCTTGCAATGATTATTCCGAGTATTGGCTTTTTGGAAAATATCTTTGTTCATAGAAAGGAGTCAATATGTACGATAGGTATATTATGGGTGGAGAATGTTTTTTGAATACATATCATCGCTACATCTCCAATATTAGACTGTACATACATTGTATATACTATGTACCCATACTATAACTATATTTACTTACCATAATACTCCTTCACGGTGTAATTATTATTCATTATATTCAAATTTTTGCTATACTCACACAAGCTCAATAGCAATCTTTACCAGACAGTACCAATTCCAGTGTAAACAAACTATAAACAGGATTGATATTTGGTGAGTGGTACCCACTGTCATTGACATGAACCTAACTGAACTCTTCTGTGTAGAGCCAACAGCCAGATGCTAGACACAGAGCCAATAACATGTAAACTAGAGACACTATCATCCAAGTGTAGAGGCATACTATAAAAGTAAAGCACAAATTATACTGGTAAGCCAAAATTGCTCCAAAAGGGCATAATCCAACAGCAGCTAACCACCTCATCTACCTTCCTCTGAAACTCTTCTTCTTCCCATGGTGAGATATAATATGCTGAGCAGAATGGTGATTTGCCATTCAGGATCTGTTGGAAGTGTAATGCAATCACCATGGTAGTGCACCTTGATCAAAAAGGCCAATTTCAACTGGTGAGTCTATATGTTTGTAAGCTCCGTCTTCTCTATGATGTGAATCTACATGACTGTGGGCTGCTCTGCTATTTCTTCATCGATGTCCAAGGGGCCTTTGCCAGGCAAGTTGTGCACTCAGCGATTCTCTCTAACCTCCCATAGAATATTGGCAATCCATATTTTGTTGGTGTCATGGTCAACATAATATTGGTGCTTGATATCATGTATCCATCTTTTGCCTAGCGAGATATCGAAGTCATTGATGTCAGAGACTGCAAATTCTGCCTCATACACATATGACACACCAAGTCGTATTTTCAATTTGACTCATTGGCACTGCTCCATGCCATCCTCTGTATTAACATTGGCCATCTCCACAATCAACCATCCTGCATCCTTTGTACTCAGTGCTGCCCCTTGGCATTTTGGGTCATCAATGATCATCCAACCCACATTGTTCTCTGACGCACTATCATCCTTCACTACTCTTACCTTTTTGATGCTCAACCATCCTCCTGTAGTTTGGTATCATGTTTTTCCTTCGAACCTTAGTAGATTGACCACTGAGTCATCTAGTTTACAAACTTTGAAGTGGTGGTAATGGGTGAAAAACTTGAATTGACTATCTGGCACCCATTTGCAACCCATTTTCGATGATACTGTACATAATGATGTGTTTATGGAAGGGGCAACCTCTGCTACTGACCTCCTTTGCGATTTCCTGCATCAGAGTCTGAGTCTGAGCAACTAGCCAGCTCGCTCTCCTCCTCACTGTCCGGCTCCTGCTTAGCCTCTTTCTTCTTGGCAAGCTGTCCTGACTCTTTTCCAGTGCATTATGCACCTCCCAGTTTCTTGTACTGGTGTGGGCATCCAGATTTGGCTTGTGGGAATCTTTACCAACCACAGCTTGTTCGAGTAGCTACTTCATCAAGTCGCCATTTGGGCAATTGCAAGAGATATGAACATCCTGGCCACATATATAGCAGGTTATACCATCGTCTTTGGCCGTGTCAGCTGTGCCAGATGTACCACCTGTCTTGGAGTCCATTTTCCTGGATGAAGCTATCATAGTTGTGTCAGTATTTGCACTGGAGCGATTTCCTGGATGAGACTTGTAGTGAGACGTGTCCAACTTAGTAAGGTGCTCCATTTGTTGCGTGAGGGTTAGAGCGCTATCATGCATGGGACACCTGGAAAAATGAGCTTACGCAATGCGTAACTCATAGAGAAGCTGTTTTTGGGACGGTATTTCATAGCATATTTGATACGTGGCACTATGAATGTCCAATGAACATACAGGTTGACTAGATTACTATGATCTGCATGCGATTTTGTGCGCTGGATACTACACATCACACTGCATACAACAAACTTGAAAGCAAGCTGCCAGATGCACTTCATTGCAAGCTCCCAAGTACACTCCTGATTGCACTCAATTGCACACTCCCAGCCAGCTTGACTGTACACTCCCAATTGCTCTCGATGGCACACTCCCAGCCTGCTTGACTTACGCTCTCAAGTAAGCTCTCAAGACACTCTCTAGTACACTCCCGGGCATGCTCTCAAGGACGTTCCCAAGTGCACTCGATGGCACACTCCCAGCCTGCTTGACTGTACACTCCCAAGTCAGATCTCAAGACACTCTGAAGCATACTCCCAAGCACGCTCTGAAATACACTCCCAATTGCACTTGACAACACCTCCCAGCCTGCTTGACAGTAGGCTCCTAAGGAAGCTCTGGAGCAGCTCTCATGCACACTCCCGAGAACGCTCTCAACAACGCTCCCAATTGCACTCAATGGCACACTCCCAGCCTGCTTCAATATACGCTCATAAGTAAGCTCTCAAGACGCTCTCAAGCACACTGCCGAGCATGCTCTCAAGGACGCTACCAATCGCACTTGATGACACTCCCAGCCTGATTGACTGGACGCTCCCAAGTACGCTCTCAAGATGCTCTCAACCACACTCCCGAGAACGCTCTCAAACACACTCCCAATTGCACTCGATGGCACACTCCCAGCCTGCTTCACTGTACGCTGCCATGTAAGCTCCCAAGATGCTTTCAAGCACACTCCTGAGCACGCTCTCAAGTACACTCCCATTTGCACTTGATGACACACTCCCAGCCTGCTCGACTGTACGCTCCCAAGTAAGCTCTCAAGACACTCCCAAGAACACCTCCAAGTACCCACCGAAGTGCACCTCTGAGTTGCCCTCATATACACTCCTGAGTGCACTCCCAATTACACTTGATAGTACACTCTCAGCCTACTTGGCTCTATGCTTGCAAGTACACTCTCCAGAGGGAATCTCACCTGATTATGCTCCCACGTATGCTCCTGCATGCTCGATCAAGAGACTTGCTAAATTGCAGACGCCAAGCACTGGGATGGGTGAGCCTGGTAGCGTATGGCGGGCAGTGTTTGATGTGCGGTGGGTGGCGTGTGGCATGCGGCATGTGGCAGGTGGCAGGCAGTGTATGTTAGCCGAAATCATGATGTTGGTCGATATGGTAGTCTGAACCATATCTTTAGCACAGCCAACATGACAAGATCTTACAATGCCTTATGGTCATGGTGTTGAAAAGTACAGGCTAAGACTCTGCACAAAATGTAGACAATTGGATCTCGGGGAGAGCAGATCTCCAACTCAGTTCTCTCAGGGGACTCTGCAGCCAGTTTCCAGTCGATTGTGGGAGTATGCATACGCATTTGGTTTGGGGCTGATGGTGATGATGGTGCTGGTGCTGGTGCTGGTGCTGGTGCTGGTGCTGGGGGTGGTGATGGTGATGGTGGTGGTGATGGTGATGGTGATGGTGATGGTGATGGTGATGGTGATGGTGATGGTGATGGTGATGGTGATGTTACCAAAAGCACTTAGTCAAGTAGGTTGGCTACGTCAACATCAATGTCAAAGCATCAACAGACTTAAGCCCACTATTGGCCAAACCATCCACAAACTCAGAGTTCAATCGGCCCAAAGATTCCCCGGGAAACGCTACTTCTGCCGAAGATCGGCTCTCTCAAGCGTGGCTCTGAAGCAGGCTCCAAAGCAGGCTCTTATCCACGCTCTCAAGTAGGCTCTCAATCACGCTCTCAAGCCGGCTATACCAGACTCTCAAGTGGGCTCGGAAGCGGCCACGCAAGATGCTCTCAATGAGTTTGTTAGCACCAGCGAAGCCTACCGGTAGTCAAGGGTGGCTGAGGTTTGTCAACTGCCAGCTGTATATAGTCCCATAGTCCCCGGCACAGATGTCTATGAACCGACGATGGATGGCTATAGACTGCGAGTTGCCCAGGGGTCCACGGGAAGCCTCCTATGAGCTGCACATGTGCAAGTCTAACCATGGAACAGTCTATAGTCGATTTGCTCTTTTGCCAATGCAGTATAATGAACCGAGTCATCATATACTGCCTGGTTGTCGTGTTCGATCTTATACGCATAAGAATTGTCTAACATTTCTGCTTGCTCAGGCTGCTGTGGGTCCAACTTCGAATGGAGGCGACGGAACCACATGTTCAACTCTGTGCCACCTTCTGACTTCTGTAGGCTCAGATTCTTCCGTATGCGGTTGTCCAGGTCCAACGTGTTGGACAGAATAGACTTAACTATCCACTCCATGCAAAGGTTAGACCATTCAATGGGCATACTTATTGGGAAACGTTGCATGTCACAGACTGCTAGATCGCCTTTCACACGTAATTCCGCTTACCCACCCCAACCGATTTTACCAACCCATCCAATGGCCTGAGCTGCATTCTTGATGTGTTGTTCCAAAGCCAAAAGGAATGTGCTGATATGTTCCAAAGTTCCTTTCCACTCATATGCTGGAAGGTTAGATGACACGACAGAGAAGCCACTGCGTCCAGATGGGCCAGGGGACAGTTCCGAGGAGCCATGGATTACAATTAAGCCTGGGATCAGTTCGGACAACCGATGGATCTGAGAGGAGCCTGTGGGCAGTTATGAGGTTTTTTGCCCCAGAGTCCCATGCACTTGGTCAGTCATTAGTCATTGTATCACTTATTGAAATGCTCGAAACCCTGATTGTAGGCTGCTTTTCCTCGATGAGAGGTCGTTTACCATGTGCAGCAGCATGTGTTTGTGCAGCCAGAGCTGTGCAAAGTATGTATGTTGGTGATCATAATGTATTTGGCCATGTAGCGGCCACAGCTTATGTATATTATCCACTGCCTGCCCCCAAATTCCCAATTACTTTGTTGGGGATTTCAGCCACTTCACAACATTGTGAAACCGGCACCCTTTTTAATGTCTGGGTACTATCCCCTTTTTGCTGCAATGCAGACCTCCCTGTGACACTACCCAGATCTCTAACAGGCTACACTGGAACCCCTCCACTGGAGACAAGCTGGTTTCCACATCTATCTAAATTTATTGATCCCCATTCCTTCAAATCTGTTTACCCCACATAGACATAGCACTATCAAGAATTCCACCTTAATGGCCACCCAGCATTTCATATGAAGTTATTGCAGGGGAATGCCCCAACCGAGATTGAAATCTCCAGACCTCATACACAGCACACTGATGATTATCCGGCTAAGCACTGGTCGGTGAGCAGATGTTTATGGCGAAACTCTTATTCATACTACCAGCACATCACAAATGGGTGTTGTCCATCATCATCGTTCGGAGTGTTTGAGTAGTGTGCGCTGCAGTCAGACCCACCTGCATTGAACTGGTCATACTTTTGTAGTTTAAGGTTATATTATCCATATCATGTCGAATTGCTTTGATATCTGGCATACAATATCTCGAGCAGGCGAGTTGCATCTGGGATTACCGGTCAGTGTCAATGCTGAGTAGCATTGAACAGTATAATCGAAGCAATATAATTGCTGCCCAGGGGACAAAGAGACCCAGATGGAGAAACGAACTGGAGATGAAGCCAAAGTATGACGCCGCACCCCCCAAAATTGCGGAAAGCTTGTCAAAACCAGGTGGGGAGGTGTGTTGTTGAAGTTGTGCAAGCTGTGTGAGGTCTGTCTGTTCTGTTACCTCCAGTTTCGACTTACACTTGTGGAGCTGCCTCTACAACCTAGCAGAGCACCAATACATGACCTGGAGCTCTTCCTCAAACCACTCAATCTCTTGGTGCGCAGCCGCTAACTCCTTGCTCAGAGCATCTTCGATGGGCTCAGTAGCCTTCAATTCCTTGCCTGTAGTTGCCAAGTTTTGCTGAGATCACAAATCTTGGCAAATTTCTCTGCTTGTTTGAGGCTCTCCCACAGGTTCGCATTGATCATCTCTAGTTGGGCTTCTTCCATATTCCTGACTCAGTTAATCACTTTGTCCCAGAAGGGCTCAGGGCTATAGTCGATGACATTCACTAAGTTTGGGACATATTGTGTTGTGCAATGTTCTGTATGTTGGAATCCCATGGTGGCTGAGGTCTGGAACCTGCTGCTACATGTAGTTGACTTGGCATTCTCCATACTGTCAGTGAAAGAGACATCTTCAAATAGTGTGCATTGTGGGCATACTGTGTGTTGTGCATAGCAGTAAGTTTCACGAAGCCAGAGGACTCATGTGATGTCTCTGAGCTGCCAACCTTCCACTGGTTGGAACATAAACGAACTTAGTCAGCCATTGTGCTTTGTGTCTCAGTTGCATCTGATACTCATCAGGTGGTCAGAAGTCGAGTATTGCAACCGATATGGGTGAATAACTTCTGTGTACAGGTAGAAATAAATGGTATTGATGAGCAAGCTGACATTTCGCCAGAACTAACTACTACATGAGCCATCCACAATGCCGCAGCAATGCTGCAGAGCTGCACCTTAGCTTTACTATAGCCATCCACCTACCTCAAGTTGAAAATGGGAGAAAATTTGAAGATATAATTGATAGACATGAGGTGAGCTACAGGGATGGAATTTACAGTGCACATAATTAGACCGGGTAATATAATTGCTGCTATCTGTATTAATGTTTGATATACCCAACTCCTAATCAGTATACATAGAGTTTGGAAGGTACCAAAGAGGGTGGAAGAGTGGAGGGAGAGGAGGAAGGTGGGAAAGAGAATGGTGCTTGTATTAATGTAAGTTCTGATTCAAAGAATAGAATTGATAATGTTCTACAGATAAATATTCATTCAATGCTTGCTTTGCTGTTTATTACCTAACATTGCGATGAATTTCAGAAGAACTGGAGTATGAGCACACCTGCCCAGCTTATCTCAGACCAACTGAAAGAGATCATTAAGGTCAAAATGAAAACAGGCAATGGTGAAAGAGAGGCACAGCAAAAAGTGGAGGAAGGTGAGAAGGTTATCAATCCAGATAATACCAGTTCAATACTAGACACAGTTCTCAATACATTAAACAACAAATTTGCACCAAAGTGTGTTGATGAGGTGGTCAGATTGCTAAATGCCCATCCAATTTGTCAATCAAGAACTGACTGAGTTTCTGCTAACAATTATTCAATTACAGCACTGCCTAGAAACATATTAATGGTGCACCTGCTTTAGGCACACTGGTTAGTTATGAGGAGATGGGTTTGGGATTTCGATATGCAAGAAATACTTGTGGCAGATGAAATGGGTCTGGGCATGACTTTGACCACAGTGGCAGTGGCTAAGATATGCAAATTACCAACTGAGAAGGTTCTTAAGGTGTTGCCGTTGTTGATATTATTAGTGAATGCATTTGAGCAGGTGGTGAAAATGGTGCAGAATGACAATCCTGGGATGATCAGTGATGAATGAGAGTGGTATCCAATGCTGATACTGAATACAGTGCCCCACCTCCATTTAGAAATCCCAGAAACTCCACCTCTGAGAAATCCAGCGGTTACATCAGCACTTTAACCAATACTGTTGGTCCCAATGCATGGAGTAGCAGAGATATTCAGGAGTGTCATCAAGGTAATGACATATGGGACTGATACGAAACTGCCGAACTTGGTGGATGCAGACACTCCGAATCTCACCAAGAATGATCCGAACAACAGTATAGACAAGCCACAAACCTAATGACATGTCCTCCATTTGTCATCTGAGACTGTAACATCAAGAGCGAAACAATCAAGCAATGGCCAGCTCTCATACTAGTCCCGGAGTGTTGGACTTTTTGATCAGTCCCATTAGTGCAATAGGAAAATAGTATTCGCTGGCAAATTTCGATCAAAGCGAGAATTGGAAGCAACCTCCATGTCACAGCTATGCTCGAATTCCATTCACTGTATGACTGGTGTTACCAAACAATGTGGCTACTATCAGGTCAGTCTAAAGATCCAGATGATGATAATGCGATGGAACTGCTCAGTGCACAGGCACTTCATTCCACTGTGAACTGATTAATCCATGCTATCAGGACAAAAGATGAAATGGTTCAACATGATGTGACACACTGTATGACCCGGATTGCAAAGCATTGGTCGATAAAGAGGTGAGCAGAACTGAATGATATGAATGGAATACAACTTGGTCGCTTACCAAAGGAGAATGCACACCTTGTTGATCTTGTGTGAACTGAGAAGAAGCAAAGAAAGCCGAAGACCCTTGTGTGAAGATACACTTCACAAAGCGCTTGAGGAGCAAGGAGAGTTCATAGATCGCAGCAAGCGTGTACTTGGTTAGTGTTGGATGTAACTGCTGATTGTAATGATTGTGCAAGACAATAGTATAGGGAATGTCTACTTGCAACCCTCATGGAAACTTCGAATCTCCAATGGCTGAGAGAGACATATCTGCCAATCCTAATCAACATACCTGCAGAGTACCCTAAACCTGATATAGATGAGACAGAAAGTGAGACACACTGTTACAAAAAAGAGCAACATGTCAATGTGTTCCCCGGTGCATCTCCACACAAAAATGTGGTGTTTCCTTGTCCTTATCCTGGACCTGTTCATCATTCAAAGGGTGGCTGACAGAGAACTCTCTGGATCATGCGGATATGTTAACCATTAATGCCGGAATAGGCAATCATGAACGTATGGAAATGCAGCTGAAACTCAATGATTCATGAGATCCATCTGTATTGGTAACTACAACTGAAGAGGACTTGACAGACCATAATGTTATTGAAACAAACAATGTACTAATAACACAGAGATTCTAGATACTGAATGAGCTGTGGCCGACATTTGCACCCATTGCCTGGATAGGGCAAAACAGAGTTCCCCAATCATGGTTACCGAATATGTGCCCCAGTGGCTATGATAACTGCACAACTGATCTCCATCAACACTCTATAGTCGCGCATATGGGAGTACTACAGGGTTTGCCAAGTTGACTGAACATTACAAGACTGATTATTTACTGCAATCTGGAGTCTCGTAAGGACCATATGAACTGGCTGACAGATATTGCAGACACAGAGCAGTCAGATAAATCATCATCATGAAATGTTGGTACCATGAAATCATGGTATGCCTCGTTTGACATTCAACTAACCTACTCTTCTCAACTGATACACACAGTCCAAACAGGTCATTTGTAAGACACACTCCATGGCATAAATCAATCATGTCTTTCTATCATTTTGAAGTAAACTAAGTTCTGATGTAGAAATTGTTGTTTCTTGAATCAGGATTGGTTAAAGTTGGATTACATTGGTATTTTGTATTATTATCAATGACAAATATGAAATGAAGTAAAGTGATAAGCCAAAATTACAAGTTCCAGACTAGCCTCATCTAAGTACAATTGGCCTTATTCAACTTAAGAGATACCATTCAGCCAAGTGGTTGGAAAATTTATTCAATGGCGAACGTGGGATGTGTTGGAAACCCGAGGCAAGGTACTAATTTTAAAGTCAACTGATGGTGAAAGCATATATCAACCACCTTCAAGTGCACCGGAAAATGATCAGCATATGTCCTGTGTCTCGGAATAACAGATTGAGTACTGCATATTTGCCTATCACATTTTTCACTACAGTCAGCCTATATGATATTTTGTAGCAATGTCACAGTATGAGACATGACTCGTGTATTCATCGTAAAGCTGCATCTTCTGCCAGAATATGATCAATCTTTAAGTGCACTGGAGCATCCTTGGCTGAGGTCTTGAGTTTCCTTATGACAGATCGCACAATGCATATATGCCAATCCCATTTGGCAATCAATACAATCTCCACGTTAATCAGTACCTGCGTTGGAATATGATACAGCTCACATATCTGTTCCAAAGCCACAACTTTTGCTGGCATATACTAGATGTTCAGCTACACCTCAGATCCGCATCCCAGAGTGTGAGATGATGAGAAACAGCACACTGAATAATTGCTTTGGTGCCGGGATTGCTTGGGGGAATTTCGTTGCCTAGGGTGTAACTTCAGGAACACCTGCGATCGGCAATCAGGTCATGTATGAGGTTCTCGATGTATGTGGTGCCACCATGCACATGTTGCAGTTCATTATGGATGTATCACTCCAGCCCAGGTACCCCTCAGAGTGACAAATATGCCACCGAAACGGATGTACCCAGTTCCAGTGTGGCTTGAATATTGTAGTGTACTTCATTCTCATTATGTTTTCTTTGACTGTAAATCAGAAGAAGCAGCGCACACAGATCGTCAACAATCCAGACAGTTCACATTCAGGTGCCGGTGACTCATCACACTTGGCCGCTGCTAATCCATAGATCTATGCTTGATCAGTATATTCAAGGCCACTGCTAAAATACGTTGACTGTTAAGCTCTGTGTCAACTGTCAGCACGAGGAATGTAGCCACTGCACACTGAACCACAAATGATCAGCCATTGCCAATTGGTAACCTCACTTCACTTGATATTGACTAAGGAGTATGTTTGGATCTATGCATTCAAATCCCAAATTGGCTTGTACAAGTTCAGGCTCTGTCAAATGAACTGGAGCTTGAGAGCAAGAAACTCCAAAGACAGATTCATCATAGCAACTCTTCAGATGGCCGGCAACTCCGGCTTACCATGTAGTGCACATACTCAACAAAGTCTAACTTCATGATACTTCTAGTACAGACTGAACTGGATTCTGACCAAATGTATGATTGGCCTGCCAAATCTGATATCAGAAAATAGATGATGTGAACCAATATCAATCAAGATGCAGTTCAAAGTGAGAGAATCTTGAAAGCTCGAGTCAAGAAAACACAGCTTTGCAGAGTGCAATTGACTGTCAGAGTAAGGCGAGCCTGCAATCCCAGCCATTGAATTCTACGTAACTATTCAAACCTCAGTGCACCTCCGTTCCCTGGAACTTCCATCCAATTATTCCTCTGCCTTCTGTGTAATGACATTTCACTATGCATTCATACCATTGTATATAGCTTTCAACCCTAACATTTGTATTAAGTTAATATTGTAGTAGTAGTGAGGCTCATAATGAATGAGTGAATGTGTGATTAATGATGTGTATATCACTTGGTATTAGGTGAAACATCAAAATGTGAGTTTGTATTTCTGACCCATTTCTTAACAATCTTGACATTGATGAGTGCTTGAATCAATAAGATTATCCCTGAATTATCCAGCATACCTTACCATTCTCTCTCTTACTCTGTATATCTTCTTTGGGTAACAAATTCTCTCCCTCCACCAGTAACTGCAACATTATTGTGAAGGTTCATCTACGGACATGGCCCACATGAACACATGAAAGGGAAGCTATGCTTATTTTATTGCCTTATAGACTGCTAAGATAGCTGCAGTATTCTATTTCAACACAATATCATAAACATAAACGTGTCCTTCTGGCAGATGAACCTCATATGCCGATTCATATCTCACCTCTGTCAATAACACACAAAATATGAACTGTTTGTACTCAACCATCACTTCCAAGGTCTCAAATCTATCGTGGTCTTCACATTGTCAATGCCACAACAATTGTATGGCATGCAGTCACCTCAAATGTTCGAACTTTTGTGTATAATCACTTCATTTGGAGGAGTCATATGCTGGGGCACATGTTCTTATTCTGGTTCTCAGTGCTCCATCATTTGGCCAGCACCAAGAGCCAGTCAATATTCTAAACAATGTTGATGTCATGAGATTTCTTCCAGTGCACTGGATTAAACTAACCTCTAATTCTGGCATCTATACACATTATTGTTGATATGGTGCTAACATTCAACATTAGGAATCCATCTATTCTGGCACACCTGACAACATCCTCAATTGCAGCACCAGACTACCATCCATGAGATAAATATGAACACATGATGTCATCATGCATGAACTTGTTTAATCAGGGACTCAAATTGCATCCTCCTCAATCATTATAACTTCTTGCCCCATTTTTTGTCATATACTGTTGCACTGAATCTTATATTCAATGCTTATTCATTGTCTTCTACATTCCCCAACTCTCTATCTTCAATTCACCAAATAAATCCTATACCTAACCAGGTGGTGAATCACTATTCCCAAAAGAATCAAGTAGCACACCTTGAGAGAGCACTTGTCTGCAGGAAACCAGCCAATCATCACTGTCCATCAAATGTTTGCCTTCCAATCATCCGCCTTCATGTATCGTAATAAAGATGACTAATGTCCCCATTGACATTAATGTTGTGGGATGACGATACTGATCAAGAGATCAATGTTGACAAACGTAAGGACAGTGGAGTTGGCACATTGTCATCATATATTGAAGAAGACCGATTGGATGATCATCAATGGGAGGTTCTACTTCTAAGGCAGGTACTGCGTGACAAGGCATTACTAACAACAAGGTTTCCACTGCCAAAGCAGCAGAGGAGTGCTGTATTGTCATTTAATGCCCTCCACTTCCAAATTCCCAAAATTCAGCTCAGGCAATGCCACCACCACTGTTCACATGATAATAGTCAACCTTCCTCCACACCTTTGCTGAGCCTCATGGTGCAACCACCCAGGTGCTCCCACTACTCAAGTCCATTGGAGACAAGGATATTGCACAACCAAAGGCCAGTAGATATCAGAATATTCACCAACACCAAATGGCTATGTTGAAGGTAGCGAAACACTTCATGGAGGCAATCACATTGCAGATCACTTCTAGGCCAATATTATCGGATGAGAAGTACTCGATGGTTGTTAAAGCTCGAAAACTAGCCATTGAAGCTCAGGATCATCAGTGGGCATTTGCTGGTGCTCCAGCAGATACACGATCTTTGTGTCAATTGCCTGGTCGATCATGTCTCAAAATCAATTGGCAAACCTGAGAAGCTGTAAATCTTGAATTCTGTTGTTATCGTCTCCATCGGACTTACAATGTTGACTAGACTCCAAATTATATACAGTTAAAACTGACGATTAGTACCATCTGACGATGGATGGCAGATTGGGTTCATCTACCTCATCTACATGGTCATGAGTGTGATTTGGGCCTTGAGACTGAGCTTTGGATCAAGGTTAAGGAGCTCCTGTTTGATAATACTTTACTCTCAAAGGTTAAGGATGATAAGAAATCATGGTACACCTGAATGGCAGTTCTGGGTTTATTCTAGCATCAATTCTTCTTCACCATCAATGGCTTCGGGCGCCAGTGTACTACATTCCAATTCTTCAAACCTCTCGCTCTGCAGACTTTAGCGCTGCTGGCCACAGCGCTTCATTATGTACTTTCTGAATGGACAAATGGAAAGAAGGCAATGGTTATATTTTCTCAAGACGAATATCGAGGTATATTGTGCCCTACCCCAGTGATCAAGCTGACCCTGGAGGCCACTGCTCACATCATTTGCAGTGTAAGGGGGTAACTTCATACCCTCCCATTTTTGCAGCTCATCTTGGATAGGTAATCCTCAAGTCCCCATCCCCACTTCTAGGCTGAGCATGGCTCTGCTTGATTTCATTCCACTCTCAATTCTGCCTCTTTCTGCGCTCCTGCACTGAACTGGGTGCTACTTAATCCCTGCCCACCCTCCTGTAATTGATACCACACTTCTTACTCCCAATCCACTTTTCGGTGCTCTTCCACTGAGATGTGCATGGCTTCCTCCCTGTTTGTCCTCCTATAATTCACTCCCTGCTTCTCACCCCCCCTTCTTGGCGCACCTCTACTGGGATGCACTCTTCTCAACTGTAGTCTGTGCATTTCGGCCTGGATTAGTGCTATTCTATTTCTTTCCATGCTCCTCCATCACCTTTTGGGTACTATTTCCTTTCCACCAAGAACACCAAACATGCTTCTCCTCTCTTGCTGGAAATTGCTCGCCGGTTTACCCGAATATATCATTCCCTTTCAAATCCCGTTTAGTTTCACAGCTATCCATTATCTCATTTCACCTTTGTTAGATATCACAAGTGGAACCAAATGACATTGAAATTCAATTTCACCCACTTGCCAGATACAAACCATCCCCAAATTCAGAGAGAGCCTCCAGCTTTGTTACAGAATTATGAAAATGTAGTTCCTGCCTTCGTGGCCCCTGATGAGATAGGGGATGTAGTCAATGACATTGACTGCATGTCTGATTGGTACCATTGAATCTCGGAGTCCGGCTATTGTTTCGGTGTACCTGGTTTTCTTTTTAATCACTCATCTTCTTCTGTTGTTTCTTACAGTAGCGATGTAAAAATTGAATGTTGAGGATATTAGCTAGTATTAGTACAATTGAGAAATAAGAATAATTTAGACATAATTATGAACAGTAATCTATGCATCATATTGGCCATAGAGGGTAAACGATTGCTCATGTGTATCTGGAGAGTCTCATATTACACCTCAAGACCTCCCAATAAATATTCATAAAACCCGGAATCTCTGTGTTTGTTTGCAATTCCCACATTGGTTGGGTTACTCTCCGAGATACTCTCAAAGTGCCCTCAATCACTTTGACAAGCTTCCAAACCTATCACACTAACTACGATGACACTCCTGTACTATTAATCAGAGATCCAACTGACTTGGAGGGCTGTCTGGAATCCACTCACAGAGTTTGATCCTTTCCTGAATTAGACACTAGTTAGTTTACACTCTGCCTCTTCTCACACATTACTGGAGGCTCCCAGTGACTGAATTACATTTTGCTGATGACAGTATCAACATGTGATTCTGAGGTCCTGACTTTTGTTATCAGTAATATCCTCATTAGTCATTTTTTGATTTCTATCTTATTTCATATAATATAATAGGGGACAATGGTAAACAGCAGGGTTGGCGGTGCCATATTTGATGGACAATGATATTTTGCTGTCTTCTTTGATGCTAGCACTCTGTCAAAGTGTACTTCTTAATGAATTAGTGAGTAGTTCTTCCTCACCTTGTTGGCCATAGGTTCCATGTTGAGAATATAAAGATAGAGTTGGAATGTAGAAAGTCAGTCAATAAGGGTATATATTATATCAAGTGAACTTTAATATGTGGTAAATAGTTCAAGAAAATGGCCCTAGGTGGAGATGGATGCAATTCAAGACTAGGGATGACAGAGCCCAGAAGTAATATTTTTAATTGCTTTTATGTATATTATAAATGCCAGAACTTTCTAATATGTTTGGTAGAGTCTAATACAATGGAAGAGATAGATTTCTAATAACTATTGCTGATTGTTACCAGTCTAATTCAGTATGCTATTAATACATGAACAGACAGTATATACCAACACATTTCAAATTGAACAGAGGTACTTGCTGAACTCCTTATCCTAATGCGGTTGAAATACCAACCTACCCTTCAAAGCCAAGCAAATTGAGCTCTAAGAAAGTGAGTGATGAAAATAGTGGCTGAATTAAACTTCTTTAAAGGCAGTAAATATGCCTGTAGTTTATGTATCTCAGATTACGGTATGCTATAGAATCCTTAGCACATTGAGAGTGTACGGAATAGAATTGAGTGATGACATTCTACATCGTAACTGTTCAGGTAGAAGAGAATGAACTGAGTATAGGAATAATAGGGGATAAATATGAATCTCTCTGGGTGCTGAATCTACTGAAAGGACAAACTTTGTTTATGACATTCTGTTGATTAAGGATTCTGCAGATATATTACGAGTCAACATGACTATATTATATGTATAATTTCACTGTCATGTGTATCTGGGTGTTGCCTGCAGACTATCCTCAAAACAATTATACACTAACTGGATGTGTAAGAGAATATGGGTGTACAAATTTTATATACAATTTAGTGAATGACCAGTCCAGTATAATCTGAATTCAGGGCAATCTAATCCATTCAAGTTTATATCAATGCCAAGGTTGCTAGCAAAGGGTTGTATATACTCAGTCATAATGATATTTTGTGTCTGATATCATCTAACAAGCATTATATTCAATCAGAAATTGAATACAAGTTACATTGCTACTTAGTTGACTTGCTATAAACATTGCTATTGAAAGCTTCGAATAAGACAATGTCAATACATTGTGAGGCATCATCTCACAGCAGGCTACCACATAATTGCATGTAGTTGTGGGGAATTTCAATGTACCAAGCATTGAATCGGTTTTGAGAATTCAATACAATAGCTAAGATTGCACGTGCATGTTACACTTATTCTCGCAGTCACTTCAACTTACTTCTGATATCGTCTCTTGACTTATGTTTTCTTGACAATTGTCATCTTCAGGATATTTTGGAATGTGAATGGTGACAGAAACCATCTCAGTCTGTTTATGATGTACAAAAACACAGACTTTTAAGCATAAGTAGTCAGAGAAAATTGTAGGGTAGGCTTTGAGTGCAGTCATCACGTGGTGTTAGGGTTGAGCAGGGGGGCCGCTGTCACTCGACTTCTTGTGTACGTGTCAATCAGATGAATAGACAAGTTGACGTACTCTTACCTCTGCAGCAGGATTGGTCCAACTGGTTATGAGCTCAGTCGCATCGTATTTTTAGTAATTACGAATCTTGACCGACAGAGGAATGTGACATTTGGAGATGCGTCTTGATTAGCAGCGGAGTATAATTGACGACTTGGACATTGACCTCCTCACAATGACTTCTACCGCCATATCGATTGCAAAGTTCAATGGGTCGAACTACAAGCAGTGGTCAGTGGAGATGGCGTTTCTCTTCGACCAGCAGTGGCTCAACGGTATTGTGACAGGGGAGGATGAGCGGCCCGAGGATACACTGAGGATGCCACCGCAGCGGAGAAATTGCTACATTGGGCTGCAGTCAAGGAAAGCGTAAAACAGCATGGTACTGCGCGATCGACGATCCTGCTCAGCGTGGAGCCGAGGCTGCAGGCATTGTACCTGGAGATCACGGAGGCACGGACACTTTGGGAGAAACTGGCGACAGTGTACAAGTCAAAGTTGAAGTTCAACGTCTTTGAAATTAGGCAGGAGCTTGTAGGGATAAGACTTGAGGATTGTTACGATGTTGACACTTATGCTTTACAGATCGACCAGAAGGTGAAGGACTACAATTTCTGTACCGAATAATGGTCATCGGATGCGACAAGGTCTTTAGCAAAGATCACTGACGAGGGGCACGTATCTCTTCATCTGTGCGGAATACCGCTCAATGATGATTGGCGGTTCTTTCTTGAGTTGATGATGGACAGAAATTCGACGGCAACACTCACTCCTGATGAGATGGTGATCAAATTGGTCAAGAAGGAGGCCACGATCAAGCGTGAGAACGGCCTAGGGCAGGAAGCCCTAGTGTTCGCAAAAGGAAACACCAAAGGAAAATGAAAAGTCAAAGGCAGGATGAGCTGGAAAGGTGACGAGAGTGACAAGGTTTAGGATTGCAAGGGCAAACCCTGTTTATATTGCCATATGGAACGGCGGAAGGTCTGGAACTGCTAGAGCATGAAACGCGGTGAACCTCCCATTATGAAGGAAAGCACCGAAACCGCAGGAAACCCCAACGATGATACCATCACCATCGCCAGGGATCCGGCAGAGATGACCACTACAATCGAAAACTACTGGGTGACAGATACCAGCGGAAACATTGCCCTTTCAAAGGAAAGTTGGTACGTGGATTGTGCCTCCACCTCTCACAATGGTGGAGATCGAAGAAACATCATTCGGTGTACGGGATTCACCAGGAAGACCACCTGCGAATTCCCAATTTCACCTGCACGGTAGCAGGGAAAGCCATCGGGCATGGTGATGTTCGATTGAGGTTTCGACTACCTGGAGGCCTTGACAGCATCAATGAAGTAGTTGTGAGGGATGCTCTACATGTGAAAGGAGCACACAACTCGCTCTCCCAATCAGGGCTTATGGATAGGGGATTACAGATTTTCCGTGTCAATGGCTACGGAATCAAGATATATGACAATCGAGGTCAAGGAAGTCCTGTTGCCCAGGCACCACAGGTTGGAGGTGTATTCCGGTTCAAGGTGGATGCTGGAGGAAAGGGTCGTCGGTCAAGAGAATTATCGGGAGGGAGGAAGCGACATACATCACCGAATACAATTCCAAATTAGCACATCTATTCGGACATCTTGGAGCCGGAGGAGCCAAAGACACAGGAAATATTGGTACCAATCGCATCGACTCCCACTATCAACCGATCACTGGCAGCAGCCAACAATAATTCCCAGGGTCGAAATCCTGCTGGTAATTCCAACAGTGGCAATTCGAGCGGTGGTTCTGCAGGTCAAATGAACGATCGTGCGGGTTCTAACGATGAGAGTGAGGATGAGGATTAAGAAGATCCACCGGTAGTGATCGACAAATCCAAGGAGTCCTTATTCACATGGGAATTGGCAGGCCTCGACGGGAATCTCAGAAGTGCATGGGAAGCACCTGTGGGCTCTCATCGGAGGAGGAGCCAGACTGATAATCGCCATCGGAGGAGCGGTTGACAGGAGATCGCGCGTGCAGAAGCCGACTCACCAGTCCAGGATGACATTGTGCAGCGAATCAGATGTGATTTCGGAGATGGAATCTTGAGTTTTTTTGATCTTTGGGAGGATAATCGTTTCAGAGGAGCTCCAGGCTTGGTAATGCTAGGGAGGAGCTCTGGGCATGGCTGATTACATTGGAGGAGCTTGGCACGGTTTATCTCTTTAGGTTTTTGTAGTTTTACGGTGGTGATACTGCCCTGGAGGAGTGTAGGGTAGGCTTTGAGTGCGGTCATCAGGTGGTATTAGGGTTGAGCGGCTGAGCCGCAGTCGCTCTACTTCTTGTGTACATGTCAAATAGATGAATAGACAAGTCGATGTACGCTTCTCTCTGCGCCAGGATTGGTCCAATAAAAATTTCCGGCAACCTACAGAGTTGATAAGCAGAGACTGTGATTCATAATCTCTCTCTTTCAGCTCTTTTCATAGAAATCTGATCATGTTATTCATTCTAATAAATGGTAATTGGCAGCCCAAACTGACAATTCAGCTAGATTCCAGTTAAGTCTACATTAAGAGTGTTGTGAACTTAAACCCATATATTGAATTGTGGTATATGGAGTACACAGAAATCGGCAGTCATCTATCATATTACTAAGTCAAAATTGCCTTTTTAAAAGATGTCTCTCCACTACTAGCAGCAATCGTGCAATGTGAACCACTGAAGACATTTCATCATTTTGCAGAAACAGTTCATATATACAACTTAGTAAATATTGATTGAAGTCAATTTCCTGATATGATAGGGCACTGTATGTCAGTCTCAGTATTCGGTTGTAATGATCTGCCCAAGAATAGTTCATATATAGTATATCACTGAATATATTTTGGAAGATGATCTAACATACCAGTCAGATATAGATCCACATATCGGCATTGATTGAATACAATGAGTGGCTTATGTATGAAAGCATAATGTCTGACAGATGGCATTGTTTGTACACTGTGGTCACTGTTTCAAAATGTTACTGGTGGAAGATAATACTGTCAAAATGCAGCATAATGAAATATCAGATTGTGGTACAAACTAGATGCAAGCTAGTTAATGGCTGATTTGTGAATCACTGATCATCAGGAATGGTATTGTTACAACTATACAGAATTTGTAATGGGCAGGGCTAGGCATAGGTGATGTTGGGGACAATGATGTAATACCAGAAACAAAACCATGAAGTCGAAGTCCGTTTTGAGAAAACATGAAACGATAAGAGTCAAAGCTGTCCAAAGTCATCCGTTACTTTGGAATTCAAGAGAATAAATAAAGAGAGAAGAAAAAGAAATGGTCCAATGACAAACAACCTCAGGTGATATACACCTCGTCTGTTACCCTCGAGTCATTCTTCAGGCTCCAATGTATCATCAGAATCTTCTCTCATGATCCTACATACAACCAACAAAGCACTTTTCAACACAATCCACACCACATCATCGGACTTCCCAATTCCTCAGACCACTTCCTCATCATACCAAATAATCCCGCCACCACCACACATTCTTTCCACTCATCTATCACCATCTTCTGTATTTCTTGACACCAATTCATTTGCGCAACTCCTGTAAGCACTCGCTACCTTAACCTTGTACCACCCCCTGCTTTCCTTAGCTGTGACAGAATTCCAGTTCATCAATATTGTTTTGATAAACAGTAATGCAGTTGCTGTAACAAATATGATTATCAAACCTGAGTGGATTGTTGATCTGATGGATTGCAGACCTTTGATTATGAGTCAGATAGCACACTACTATACAAGCGCTGGTTGAGCCAGGAATTCCAAGCCATATCTCATATTCAGAAAATAGAACTGGATATCACAGAGAACTGTATTATTTCACAGTATGATTCAAGTTTCCTGTTCTCAATCTGTTATGATGAAACTCATACAGAATGCTGCATCGTTTTGTACAGCTGGTAGTAATTAAATGAATCTATTTGATACATTGAACTTTCCAATTTCTACCTGGCCTCAGCTTACTGATATATTGCAAATTTGTCATTGAAAAATAGTTTGAATTCATGTGGCTAAAGTATATGTATATCTGACACCCTGAGTAATAATCATGAAATGGAAATAGTTTGGAGTTTTGAATTATTGCCACCCCTGGGAATATTATAATCATTCTAACAATGACAAATATATTATCCAGTGGAGATTGAATTTGTCAAATGTTGTCTGCAAAGTATTTTCAATATACTTTCCACCTTTTGAGCAGCTTGTCTGCTCTATCCCCGATCAGATTGTCTACAAAAGGCTGCATTTCAGGTTATGACTTCAGCTCTTATCAATTGACTCTATCGTGTATTCATTACTAATAATTGAGTAATCTCAATGGAATCCTAATGTAACTAATACTTAATCAGATAACAACAATGTGCATATCAACACATGGTAAACTTTAACATGGCAAAGCGAAATGATTTATCTATACACTCAGGTACAATGTAAAAAGTACCATATAATAATTGGACATCAGCTTACAAGATTGCATTGGTGAAATATTTCAAGAGAAATTTCAAGACATTACTGTACTAAGTATCTAGTATTATCATTCATTATCTTGATATCACTACATGCAGTTATCTTGCTGTCAACACAGATTTATACAGCCTGTATATGAGTGCGAAATGTTGAATATAATCGCCAACCTTGGGCAAGGTCAGGTGATTCAATCATATAGGACTTTAATGTTGATGACTGCAGAATGTCGGAGGTGGTCACTTGTATTACTACTATGACGTCCAATTTGTAGCCATGTAGGTGGAACTCTGATTACCCCAGCCAAAAACCTGAGCAGATATCTGGAACTACTTATTTAAAATTCGGAACATCTGAATCAATACAGTATGGTTTTGCCCCTGTACGATTAAAACCAACTCCACCCACTTCAGGTGTAGTTACAAGTATAGAAGAATTTGGTGAATTCTGGAATTTGAGCCGCATTTCTGCACAATAATTATTGCATATTACTATATACATTTGGACAATATCTATATCATTTGCAAAATGTCTGCATAGCCCACACATTAACTATTATCCCAGGCCAGATCAAGCCCAAAAAGATTCCACCAGTGCAGGCATCTTCATGTCATTTACATTACTAATGGACTATGTGACACAATAATTCAACTTCATTGGGTTTGAAGCATTCCACACCTTAATTGACAAGAAAAGACAGAAGTATATATTTCTACCGTTGGAAAATGAGAGTATACATCCTGGTAACTTGTAGCCATTCTTGATACAATTGTCCAGAAAGGTCTTTGCAATCCTTAGTACATCCCAAAATATTAGAGATATATGCAAGCCACCCACCAAGTACCCTTTAGACTACTGGAGTATAATAAAAGGTTAAATTTTCCATAATTGTCAGTAATTTGGATTGCTCTTCCTTATTTCATCTGAGATTAACAGGATATGCATTCTCTATTGCAATCCAAACTGGTAGTTGTCTATTTGCTCAATTCATTTCTCAGCCTCTCCAAACCATCTCAGTGTAAGGAACATTTGTCATTGGGCATGCCAATTATTTCTAAACTTTTCTTTGTTTAATCTAGATGGCATTTATCAAACCCGGTAATGCCAAATACAATGCCTTAGTACCAGACTTTTCCATATCAATATCTTTCTCTAAATTTTCAAGACTATCTGAAAACAGCTACATTGTCTGGCAAATAAAATTCAAGAGTAAATTGGTCTTTGGCGTAGGCATAACAAGAAGCTTATTTGCCCCTCTAGCATTTATCACGATTTAGCAGCCCATACTGTTTTTCTAATTTTGCCGACAGACTCAACCAAAATTCCAAAAGTTTAAGAATTTTTGTTGTGTTAACAAATGCTTAATAGTTTAGCTCCAAACAATAAGGTATTATATAAAACATTATGGATAATTTTTCAGTGTTCTGACTAATCAATTCCGTCATTCATATTAGCATGGTGAGATTAATGTGTTCTGAGTGTGATGGGTTTACCAGTTTGAAATTGGTTCGATATGTCATGTTATTTGATACTGCTACAAATTTCTCTCCATCTTGGGACATTCTGACAGCCAGGATTGACTAAAGTGCTGATGTAAGCACTGCATGCTATGGAGGGAGAGTTTTTGGAATCACAAAAAGGTGCTAGAATACTGCATATATTGTCAACTGTGAATATCAAATTCATTCTTCGCTGATTATACATGGCATGTTGTTCGCAGTAATATTCACCAATTCGTCTAGAGTGTATCTACATAATATATACAGCGGCAACTCAACTACTACCTGCTCAGACTGTTCTTTGCATATAATAGATGCTGCAGCTGATGTAAAGGTCCAACCAAGATATAATTTATCTCCCACCTGCACTCCAGGAGGGTCTGAAATTAATCTTTGTTATCAGAGTCTATAATGATTTTGCTGGTAAATTAAATGCGTATTTAGCAGCTTAACCATCTTATCCAGATACTAATGATTGTATAAATTGTGGATTTGGTTGAGAACTGAGCAGAGTACTGCATTTCTATTGTTTTCATCAAGGACATTCTTGCCATCCAGTTGCTCTTTATCCTCCATAGCGCAAATGGCTGCTCTCTATTTGCCCTCAAGAATCTGTGTCTGTCAGTTGAAAGTCTGTTGTACTGTGTAACTGATTCTACAAGACTACTAAAACTCATTGTGATCATTGGTATTTCACACTCACATATTTGAAGACACCAATATATGTATCATATTATCCATTCTGTTCTGTCTGTCAGAACTTCTACTAATACTACTAGCAGTCTGTTGTATACCATTCTTTACATCCTTGATCATGTCATGTTTGTCTAAACCATTCACAGTTGATATATAATGATTTACAATTGAGTTTATCTTGCATTGACATCGCTAGCAGGCATTTTCCTAACTGGTCCAGTTATATGCTCTGTACTCTACTTCCCTGCAATATCCATTGCATGTACCAAGAAGTGAGTCAAATTGTGCCACAGCTTTATCTCTGAGAGATTTAATAGAGAACCATTGTATAAATTCTGGCCATAAGTAATTCACTAATTATTTTCCCAGATCTTAAAGATCTCATATACTGTTCACTCAATTTATCCTACTTTACGATGCACTTGCAGGGTGCTGTCAGATAGTACAGCTGATCCGGAGAATAGTATATTTCGATTAAATCACCAGGCCTCTACCAGTACGGCACATCTGTATATCAGCCTTCAAATCAATTGCAATATATCTGGTCATCATCATGATTCTATATGATGCAAATTACAATTGCTAAGTTCTCGTTGGCAACTTTGAAACAATACCTCTGGCATTCGTCTCTGGACTCTGTTCCACATCAGTATTTGGCCACCCATTGCATCATCTTCCCTTCTATATCACCTTCCAACCATCACTTGCATATTTCTTTCAAGCTTTGCCTGTGTACTCAGAGTAAATCAATTCTGCATTGTTGTGGTTTTCTGATAACAGCCAGTTATTGAAAGATTTCAAAAAATCTCCATCTGCCATCTTTCAGTCTTGGAGTCCAGCTTACACCTGTTCTACAAAGTTCTTTCCCTGACTTCTACCACTATGCTATTTCTCAAAAAGCCCAGCCACCTATACTCTCTCCAGCGGATTATAGGTACTGAAGTTGGGCTGACTTAGACTTCAGCAAATTGCATTTAGCAGATATCAGTAGACTTGAGTCGCATTAAAACTTTGCCTTCAGTACTATCCAAGTCCAAAATATGATCACGTTCATTGTCTGCATCCTATTTGTCATCCGCAGGTATCACTATTAGAAGTGAGTTCTCAACACCTACACCATCAGATTTTAACAATTCTTCTCCTGGCTGTCATTGTTAGATGGGAGACTGATCAGGGGTCCAATTGATGTATCGGAAGCAGAAGATGCTGGAGTAGCACAGGATGACATCAGCTGTGAAACAGATTTGTTTCCTGCCACTGCTGGGAGTACTTGAGCTGCACCTCAAGATAACAGACATTGTCCTGAAAATTGATACAAGGGGAACATTGGATGTTCACCATAACCACACTGGGAGTATTTATATTTTTGCCACTGTTATCCCAATGCAAGAAATTCTTGGCTTGAACCAGTGCTTAGTTGTCAATGTGATATCTTGTTGAATTGTAATAGTTGGTACTCCAGCAAAATGTAAAACAGTTCAGAAGCTACATGCAAACCACCCAGAGACTACAGCCAATTTTACTGGTACTTTGGAGAAAATCAAGATACTCCCAAAACTGCCCGAATTAATTGAATATGCTCTCAGATTCAGCATATGTATTCTTCGCTGCTACTGGAAGCATTTGCAGTTGTAAATGTATACACAAAATGCGACAATGTTAACTTGAAGGACAGTCACATTGGGAAGCAGCTACGGCCATAAACTTGAAGTACTGTACTCTCCCAACAGTGGTTCATATATTGCCAGATCTCATAACCAGAAGCCATATTGTCTATCACCATCTTGAGTCAGGGATTATTGTTTCACAATTACAAGCAGATCCACTACATCATATTATAGGATGTATTGTTAGACCAAGTCTTTATACAGTATATCATCATGTGGCTTGTTGCTATGTCTGGCAGTGAGTATGTAGGCTATGTGTCATCTAATATTTAGACTACATCAATCATCATCAGACATTCATCACAATAGGTAATAATCCTGGCTCCAACTATGGTCCAGACACAAATGTTAACAGTGTCAATAAGGAATATCAGTTGAATATTGAACCACTGTGCCAGCTAGTTTGCATGATTCCAGATACATTCAAGACATGTCAGACATAAGAACCCTGATACCATAGAGTCTGAAGATGACAATTTAATGATTCTGAAAATGCTCCCCCTCAATAAGATGTTACACCCAACCTCTTACACAACTGAGCATGTGGTCCTGGCTGGGATGGGCATGGTGCCATGTTCTATGTATAAATGATATTCTGGTAACTAAATGACAAATGGAGAGCTTATGTTTGTAATAAGCCCAGTCCATTGATTGGCAGTTGTGTAGGATGAGTTTGTGTCAAATCTGGTAATCAGTGGTATGGAGGAGTTGTAGTCTGAATCTGTGGGGACATTAACTTACTAAACAATGAATTGTCAGAACATGTTCTGGCTTGTTTCGAAAATGGGTTAATAGGTAGCTAGCTATGCTGTCCATCATAGAGTATGGTATCATGATTGGCTATTTGCAGTGTATGGAATATATACGATGGGTACTTGCCAGCTGTATGCTGATAGACATTGAATCCCTGGAAGTACAGAAGATAGTCGACTACAGCGGACTGGGTAAGTGCTTTGCGCAATTCAAGAAACCGGCAGTGGCCAGAGTGGCCATGTACCTATCAACTCCATTGAGTCATATACGGTGACTGCACACAAGTCTTGGTTATTCAGTCTGTACGCACCATATCAAATGTATGGGGTTGCAATATTGAATGCTCACTACACCTCTCATGATGCCTCCAACTGCCCAGCGAGAAATATCTCTGACAGGGAAGGGGGCAATCATCATTCTCTTGTGCTTGAGATACTCTGTTACAGCAATTTACCTGATTACAGCATAACCTTGGTCTACAGTCTCCAATTTTGTTGCTCATGCTACCAACTGCTGATTCCTTCAAACCAACCCCTCCAACAGCAGGTCATGTATTTTGACTTGGCAACAACATATATCTAACATGCCAGCAGTCAAAACAGACAGACCAATAACACGAACCAAATTGCCTGATATGGACTCATACAATGTATCACTGTCCACTATTGATCGGTTCCTGCACCAGAACAACTATAGGAAATGACTTGGGAAGAAAAGACCAAACCTTGAGCACAGACATGTATTGCAATGGCTAGAATGGGCACATGAACACCTGGATTGGACACATAAGAAATGGGAAGGCGTTATTTGGAGTGATAAACACTCAGTGGAGAAGAGTAATTCAGGGCAGCAAATGTGGGTCTTTCGACAACCACCCAAAAGGTGGTGTAAAGACTGCATTGCACCAAAACCATAGGACAAAGGAGTTTCCTTCATGGTCTGGGGAATCTCAAGGGGCAGGAATCATGGAACATTCTGCCCTCTCATTGTCAAATCAGTCTACAAGGGTGTCTATATCAGGCTTCCTGAGTATCTTCTTCTTCCAGTCCTTAAATGTATCCATGACACATTAGGGAATTCCATCTTCCAGCAGGACCATGCTCCAGTACACAAAGCAGCTGTGGTTATGGATTTTTTTGAGAATACAACATCCAGGTGGATGACTAGTCACTCTGTTCCCCAGACCTCAACCCCATTGAGCTGATCTGGGTAGAGCTCAAGCGCAGGCATCATAGAGAATTCCCAGAAAATGGAAACACAAACGGAGGTCCAGATATGAAGAAAGCAAGGTTGGCTGAAGTCCTACCCATGATCTGGGAGGAGTTACTGTAGGGATACTTTTATAATCTGTGGAAAAGGATGTCTGACAGGGTGGCTGCTGTCATTGATGATACAGGATTGTATACAATGTACTGAGTATGTAATTCTATTCGATTGTTTTTCTCCTTACTCAGACATCATCATAAGTAACTGGACACTTTGTAGTGTTGGTTTGAAGACTGGATCATCTTTGATTGCGGTGGGATATTGTTATTAGTTGCTGGAGAGTGTGTTTGCAAGGGGGCCCATGGACAGAATCACCAAGACTTTTGCATACTGACTTTACTTTGAAGATGAGAGAGAAGTGTTTTGAGCTGATCTGTGTATACCTTCAACCCTACACAGGAAATTAAGACGATGCCATTCCTCCCCACAGGAGATTGCATGTTGGGATCTGCTCTCTATGAGAATCTGACCACATGCAAGACCAGACAGATGGGGGATATAGGAGCACAGTCTCCAAATCAAACTGCACTCATCAAGAAGAGACTCATATTTTGATATCAACCTTGATACCATTTCGATTTTTACCATCACCAAAACCAGCACCAACACCAACACTGACACCATCACCAACACTAACACCAACACTAACACCAACACTGACACCAACTCTGACACCAACAGTGACTGCACAAGCCATCATTAGACCAAGTGGACTTTGATGTAAATCAACCATGCTGCAGCCGGTTGAAGTAGTAGCTTTGATATAGTGCATACTCACCATCCCAAGTTAATATATATTCTTTAATGTGATTCAAGTATGATGCATGTTATAGTGGATTTTCTTCAAAGGAGCACTTCACTGGAGTCAGACAGAGCAGAAACCAACAGTGCAATTTGACAACAAGAGCAGCCATGGGCTGATTACCACCTTCAACAGGTGAATGTGTTGGAAGAGCACCTCATAAGGTGTTTCTGAGGACAACCAGGATGCGTGATTGCATGGTAACTTCAGGCGCACTGTATGGTTTTGCTCTCTGTGTGTATCTTCACTCGGTTTTCAGTCTGGTGAGGCTATATCTTAGTATTTTACCAAGATAATTGCACCCTGGAGCAGTGTTATACTGAGCCATTGTACAGTATCTAATTACATGCCATTAAGTTAGGGCAGACAGCTCCTTTATTCACAATATGTTGTCTAAAACCTGGATGTAATTAATTCAATCATCTCAACAGGTTTGTTACAATATATATTGTTCATATATATCACTGTATATATGTACTTACAGTCATTCTGGCTTCAGATATTACATAAGTGTGATTTTATGACGTACCAGGCAACTATATTTGAGTCTACTTTGCCATGCACGGGGAGACTATAATTGTGCAACCATGGCAGCAATGATCATATGCACATATTGATGTACTCAGAGGCCATCATAGTGCCTACTTGGAAGCTGTGGTCAAGTATACTCAGAGATACACTTACTAACCTTGATCAAGTGAACTTGGAGTTGCACTCATGCAGGTGGTAATCAAACCAGTATGGAGAAGTACTTGCAGGAGGCAATCCAGTGAACTTTTCAATATAATATGGTGGCCATCACTGGCTGAACTCAGAAATGCACCTTAAGGTTATCATTGTGTAAATTTGGAGGCACTGATTGAGTATACTGGGGGCTACAGTTGGGAGCCATAATATTGCAAACTTAGAGACAATAATCTAGTAAGTAGAGAGATGCAGTTGAAAGCCATGATTGAGTCAACTTAGAGATACATATGCCAGGAGCAATCAAGCAACTTTGGAGATGCATTTGGTTGCCAGAATAAATCAAAATTAGAGATTAACTTTGAAGGCCATTATCTGGTACACATCAAGATCCACTTGGAGACCATGCTGTAGTGAGATTATAATTGCACTTGGATGCCATAGTCAAGTAAGATTGGAAATATACTTGGAAACTGAAATTCATGCTAACTTAGAGGTCATAATCTAGTAAACTTTGTAAATTCACCTGGAGGTAATTATTCAGCAAGTTTAGAAATTGACTTGGAGGACAGAATTGTATCAATTTGGAAATAAACTTGGAGTCTGTGATTTGAGATGTTGGGAGATGTATTTGGATGCAGTGATTTAGCATAATTGGAGAAGCACTGGGAGGTGGTTGACCTCAAGTCAGTTAATAGGGAGGTAGACAGAATTGAAGCTGGGACACTAATGATTGCTAAACAGGCAATAATATGAATACATTGAGTTAAACAAAACCGATTGCACATGGAAACCAGATACAGGAGATGTATGACAGAGTAGGAGACTGATGCATTTGGGCAGAAGCAGTACTTGGTATTGAGCTTATCATTATTAAATAGCAAGAGAGTGGAAGAAAAACTGAACTTTGTATTCTCAGATGATAGTAGAGTTGTGGACAAGAAAGAGAGAAATGGATGACATTGTGGAAATCATCATGCAATACTGGAAGATAGAGCAATGAGTAGATTGCAGTAAACTTACTATACTCCAGATTCCGAATACAATCTGAAATGTTTTGGGTATAGGCACCAATGAGCAGAATTTGAAATTCCATTGGGTAAGTCATACCCTCTATTGCCCACATTACATTATATTCTTCGGAAACTTGACTTTTTCTAATCTGTTTTCCTCATTGACAACTCTACCATCAGTGGCAAATCTGAAGTTACATTATCCCATTTACCATTCCATGTCATGTTCATACGTTCCCTCCAAGTACAGCATCCACCCATAATTCACAGTCTTCCACTTACAATCTATCTCCACTTATTCTCATCATTACTCATGAACTTCAGAAGTTAGTCAACTTCTGGCATTCAGCCTTGGAGATTGACCACCTTAAACTTTGCATTTGTGCAACTGTCCAGTCAACTCTTGTTCCATTTCCACAGTTCAATGGTAATACAACAACTAAAACTCAGGTCTTGGCAGATTATCTTTCTAAGTAACTATTGCCAGGTTGACAGCATCTATACTAACTGCCTCCAGAGCAACCTCAAGCAAGGACACCACCAATGCTGCACAATTACTCCCCCCGGGTGCATCTACATCCCCCCTTCAAAATTGTCTCCAAGTGCATCTCCAAGTTCACACAATCAAGGATTCAATGTACTTCTTTATGTTCACATGCTTACACTCACCAAGTGAATCTGCAATTCCACTCAGCAAACATCTATGGCTTTGCAGAAACACCATGTATAAATTAATACTTCTATTGATATATAGCTAACTTGATATCTAGATATGTAGATACATAGATATGTAGATACATAGAGGAGAATACATACTGAATACTATAATTTTTGTGTGCCTCAATAGCATTGTCAAAGAATATGTCATTTATTCCAATCTACTCAACAGTCATTTGATATGTTTCCAACTTTATTGTCTGCTTTCTGAAGTGCTTCCCAGAAGATAGTCTTTTTTCATTTGTTGTCTCTTTATTTTTCCTGTTCTCTGAATTACACCTAAAGGCCACTAAATCAGTTCAGCCAACTCCATAATGTGACAAATCTGGGATTTAGGTCAGTCATCTTCTACTCACTTCCTAAGACTAATGCTAACAAAAATCATTTTCCCTGATTTAGGTATCCCTTTGACCGGTGAGACAAGTGGAAAATTGGTGCCATGCATATGCTAACTTATTGAGGGAGGATCGACACCGAATGTCAACATCAGTTCACGATCGCATGGTCGTCCGAGTTGGCCATCTATCTACACCTGTGCCATGTCTGCAAAGTGAGCCCGAAAGCCCTTGAGCGATATCTCAACGAATGCCGTGCCCAATCCAAAGCGAAGGAAGGTTGCGCCAAAGAAAGCCAACGTTGTCGCTGCCAATGCCGACAATGCAGTCACGGTTGACGGTCCTCAGGCTGCGCGAAGTGGGAAGAACTGGAAGCCACCAGCCGTGATAGCGATGCCGGAAAGCTTTGTTCGTCTCCATTCAGCAGATCCACAACATGGTCTTGGTCCCAGTACTCGCATTCCCTCAGGCTCGGTAACTAATTCAGAGCTTACACCATACACTATCTTCTCACTCTTTTGGGATGATGCGATCCTACAGCACATTGCGGAGGCTACCAACAAATATGCTGCAGCAAAGCATGCAGAGTTGCGCACATCAAAGATTGCTTCGCTCCAAGTCCAACTCCGGCTGCGACCATGGAGGGCAGTCGATGTATGTGAGCTGCGGCGGTTTATCAGTGCAACAATATTTATGGGATATGCAAAGTCAACCGTTTCCCTCTTTATAAGATCCCGCAGAGGTACTATTCTACCGAAATGTACCATAAGCCATGACCGCTATGATCAGATCAAGCGGTATCTGCACATCTCGGACCCTGATCTTAACCCGGACCGCAAGCATTGGTGCAGAAGGCTTGAGCCGCTATCGTCACACCTCCTTACCTGCTTTCAAACCTTTTACAGTCCCGGTTCCCATCTTGCGGTTGATGAGATGATGTCGCTTTGCAAAGCACGCACAGTACACACAGTACGGATACCTAGTAAGCCAATTTCAGACGGCTACAAGATCCTTGCTGTATGTGATGCTGGTTATACTTTGGACTGGCTGTATACCTCACGTGTAGAAGGCGTAGCTGGGCTTAAAAAACACGAGGAACTTACACCGACTGGTTCAGCTGTGCTTCAACTATGTGAATCTGTTTGCGGCGGCTTCGGCACAACGGTTTTCATGGATAATGCGTTTTCAACAGTTCCTCTATTTCGCATTTTGCGACGGAAGGGGATTGGAGCGTGTGGTACCGCACAACAGAATGCTGCTGGCTGGCCTGAAGAGCTTCGCAGTGAGCGCCCAGAGGAGGAGTGGGGCGATACACAGGCTATCGCTATATGCCCACCTGCGATTGACAAGAACGGGAATACCATTGTGAGCGATGGTGCAGATGTGCTTTGTATGCGGTGGATTGACAACAACATTGTGCAATTCATGACTACTGTGCATCCCGCCAATGAATCCAGCTTCAGCCTCCGCCGCAAACCACGTAGTACGAGCACCAACGCCCTCATCGCCTGTAGGATCTTCGACGTTGATGAGCATCGCAAGGTACTAGCTATTCCCACCGTTGTTAATGACTATAACCACGGTACGAATGCGGTCGATCTAGCAGATCAGCGGCGAGCTGCGTATTCAGTACACCAATGTACACGGCACAATTGGTTTTCCCTCTTCTACTTCCTACTCGATATTTTGCTTGTCAACACACATATCCTTTTTGAACTTGCCCGCCAAGAGCGCTTTGTAGCTGGTCTCGATAGTCAAACCATCAAGGCGACCGAGAGTTTAAGTCACCGTCCTAGCAAGCCATACGCTCCACTCAAGTTCCGCCATGAGCTTGTGCAACAACTCACCCTGAGTCCCCGTCTAAGGTCCACCACCTTGAAGAAACCTCGTATCCGCCGCACATACACAAAGAAAACCGGCCAGGTCTACTTCTCGAAGTACACAAGGTACATGCCACATGCTTTGGCAACCGGTGCACCAGCACCAAGTCCGATTCTACAAGAAAGCGATCCGGAACATACTCTGGTTGAGCCTGAGCAGCACCGCCATCTAGAGCACATGGAGAAGCGCCGCAGCTGTATTATATGTAGACTAGACTTTTGTGCTGGGGTAAAGAACGGCATGAGTTCTCTCTGGCGGACAGCATATCAGTGCCATGCATGCACACCACCTGTTGCTTTATGTGCACCCCAACTTGAAGATCGAGATGCCCTTGAGACTCTCAGCCCACACAGTACATGTTTCACTCGCTGGCATGAGCGGTAGATAGATTGATGTAAATAGCTTTATACACGGTGCCGATCCTCCATACTATAATAAGCTAGTGTATGCATCGCACCAATTTTCCACATGTCTCACCGGTCAAAGGGATAACTCACAATGCCATGGTTTCATTCTACATAATTGGGTTGACAGTGGGAATTACAGCAACATTAAATAAACAGTATATAACTAGTTGAAAGCAGTTCTGGAAAAGGAAGCTATGAATTCTCAGATGATCAATGTCTGTAGAAGGTGGTTGGAATCATAGTGTAGAACATGAAATATGTTCTAGTTATGAAGGAAACGATTTAAAAGGTGACTGCGCTTGGCACTGCCACAGTATTTGGTAAGGTGCAATGTTGCTGTGAAGTAATATGCTAAACCAAGTTACCTTACTTTCAACTAAATGTTGCTGGAACTCATATTCTACAATAAACACTAACACTCTGAAGAATCATGTGGAATTCTCAGATTAGGTACACTGACCATTTTTTAAATATGGTGATGGCAAATATTATAAATGCTTCATATGTAAGATAAAAGTTGTTGAAAGTAGTAACTTTACACACACAATCAAAAGTTACAACTCATACTGGTGAATGATAGGTGACTTCCTGTCCAAGTATTACCCTGCACAGGATGAATTTATTATAAGTTATTTCAATTTGACTTCAGTTCATTATTCTAAATACACATCAATGATCTAGTAAATTAAAAATGTACCTATAGATGGTATATCTACTACACCACCACATGACAGTACTTCCAACAAAGAATAAACAGACATGTAGCACTCTGTTCAGATATGTCTCCAATTGTAACAGGACATACACATAATATTGACTCAAGAGGTATTGCTAATGGGATGGTTGCACATTGGAGCAAGTGAGTATACATGGAACATGAAGGGGTATGATATTCAATAGAAATCTAAGTGCTTTAGGGATGACCTACATCCACTGTGACTGATGCAGCCTCGGGTGACATGTCACCATTGTGTTTTCCCCCTCTCATAGCACACACCTCCTTCGCTGCCAAAGACAGTATAAGGGAAGAGAAGACAAGGAAATCAAGGAATGAAATAATCACTCAACATATGCACCCTTATGCACCCAGAAGTCCCACAACCAATTGGTACAGCTCAATGTTGATATGTTGGCCAATCTGGAGCAAACCAAATCTTCACCTCAAATGGCAGTTGGTGAGACACATGCTGACACCATGCTTCCCAGGCCAAGATACAATCAGATAAGAAGAAAATGTTGAAAGAAGAGTACAAATGAAATATCCAAACTGCTTTGTCCTCCATAGCTCCACCCCTGAACTATTTCCCTCTCCACCTGTTTCAAACTGGGATGCCATTGGTAAACCTTGTCAACCAGATCTCAGGTGATTTCAAAGTGTTCTGCCAGTGCCAAACTCATGCGTATGAAGTTGCAGCTGACGCATTCAATCAGGTAGTGCAGGTTTACATAGCACCACCGAGAGTCAAGTAAATCGTTGGCTTCCCATGCCTCTACCTCTCCAACTATCATCAGATATGGTACTGGGAAGGACTAATCTATTCCTGGCAGCATCTAGAAGTTGACAAGTGACACTGGGAAAACTTTATCATTCCGTATAGTACCAAGGAATCTAGGAAGCGAGAATTCTTATTGAAGATCTTACTCACCATGTATAATACAGTCCATTCATATTGGAGCATCTTCAATGGCCTGGATGTTTGCATGTTGTTGTTTGAAAGCTAAACTTTCTCTCCAACCACAAAAGTTATTTGTTTCCCACCATCACACTGCGTTTGGGGCACTTGAACCTCAACTATTTTTTCCTGGAGAATTCTGTAGGCCTCTTCCATGTTTGTCATTCATGAGTCAGCCCACACCTCGAAACTGGAACTGGAAGGCTATGGTGGCTTCGATCGCGTCAAAGGACGGTTGTTGACATTTGTTCTGAAGATCGTCTATGGTGTGATATTGTAAATGGAGTGAGTGTACAAGAATTCTGTAAGCAGTAACACTGTGATCCAGTTGCGTTTCTCAACGTTGTATGATGCTAAAATGTCCTACTCGTTAGTGCAATTCTGCCTCTCAGCCTGGTAGTCTGACAGTGGGTGGAATGCACTCAACAGTCGGTGACTGATGCCAAAGTGGGAGCAAACTCCGTTCCAATATTAAATGCTAAACTCATTGCTGCAATTGCTGCAGACATTGTGTGCTACACAAAGTTTGCTGATTATATGTTCGAAATACATTTGTGCTATCTCTGGGTATTCAATATCTTGTCTGGAGGTTAGGGAGATTGCAATGATAGTCGAATGGTCGACGGTTATGAATATCCCAATGCTTCCCAATGTCATTGACTCTGGGCAGTCAGTCACAGTGAATCCAGCCCAGGCTTATAAAGATGGTAACAGTGGCATGTTGAGTCCACAACAATGTGTGATATAGTGCTTTGATTTGGTAGCACAACTCACTGTCTGCCAGGTACTTCAGTATGTCTGACTCTATCACTGGCCAATCAAATATCTTGATATCACTGTAGCAGCCTTCGGGGCTACAAAGCGACTGTACTTAGAATTGTTGTGGAATCGGCTGGACACTCAACTACTTAGTGCTGGGGGAACATATATTCTCCTCTCATCGGTAGGAGCTCAATTGATTGATCTCCATTTCCTCTCCTCAGCATTCATAATATCAATCAAGGTCTGATAAATTTTTTTCGCTTAAAGGTAATTCCCTGGGCTGAATTGATAGCCAGTGGAAGCTTATATTATAATTCAACAATGGTGGTAAGTGCAAATGAGGCCGGCAGCCTTGATGTTGTATGTTCAAATGAGATATCACGGTTGGGTCTTATTAATGGTCCATCTGCTCCGCATGACTAGCCATCCAGGTATTTGGTATTGAAGGCCTCCGAAGAAGCCATCTCTACACTCCGAGTCTGCTGCTCGGAGGGCACTTTTGACATTTGGTACTACTCAAGATTCTTATGGTCAGATTGTACACGGATCTTACAGTGCTCTCCCTTGATGTAGTGATCGCATTGGTTCAAATCCTCCATGATTGCCAAGTGCTTGTGATTGTATATGTCGTAGTTCTATTCTGCACTTGATCATATTCAAAAGGAGAAGTTGAACATTCTGAGAATCCGGAAACTGTAATCCTTGTTTGGAATGCCCATGATCATGACACCGGTTGAATCGGTTAGCAGAATAATCAGCTCTGCATGTTCAAAATACCTGAGGAAGGGTGTATTGCTGAAGGCTGATTTCAATTTCTTGAATGTGTGTTTGGCATCCTGAGTCCATTCACACTTAACCTCTTTAGACACCTTCAAACTGACTTCTTTGTTTAGTTGAGCTGATATGATGTCATTATGTTTCCATATGTCCCACTGATCTGCCAGTAGACGTTCGCGAACCCAAGAACCACCTGCACCTTCTGAACATACTCCTGGATTGAGTAGTCCTTGATCATCCATATCCAGTCCATTTCAAGTAGCATTCTGTCAAGTGTAATGACATATCTGGGAAACCTGACCTCCAAGACTACAGAATGGCTCTTTTTGGCTTCACCATAGTTCGTGGTAGAAACGGGTCCGGATAACCCACCGGCGGTCTGGGTTCGGTCGGCAAAAACGGTTTGATTTGGTTCCAGCCCCTTCCAGGAACCCGACCCGCAGCTTCACGGCAGGCCCCACCTGGACTCGTACCTATCAACCTGCGGGTTTTGCCGTGTTTGGCTATTCCCATCGGTTCTTATCACCAGTTAAGGTTTTCGGGTTTCAGTTTTTATGGGTGCATTAAGATATCCTACAGCTAATCGCAAAATGTTGACTTTGGTACATTATTGACCAGTTTTGATGTATTGGCTGCCTATAATCAACACAAGAGAGACACGCTCCCTGCCCCATCTTGAAAATGAGCGTAAACGGAGAGTCGATGATTGTTGGTCTATTAAGTCAGGTAATTGATCTGAGGCTTGGTTGTTGTAATGTATACTGAAATTTTTGGTCGCCTTAATGCATAGGAACGGTAGCTTCGACATCGCTACTATCTTCAAAAAATAAGTGTCAATGGAGCGTCAATGATTATTGTTCTTGTAAGTAGGGTATTGAATGATTGAATTGAGTGTTGTTATACATGATCACAGTATTGGCCGCCTTGATAGGCGAAAGAGAAAGCGACAAGCTCCCTGCCCAATCTTGAAAAGAAGCGTCAACAGAGGGTCAAAGATTTTTGGCATTGCATCATGGTTAATCAAAGCGCGATGTGGCCATTACAGTCTGCATACAAAGTTTTGATCAGTTGTATAGGTTACAACGCTCATGAACACTGAGTCGCAGGTGTGAAAGTGAATTATGTTGTGATTGTCCTGCTGGCTGTCGTGGGAACATCTCTTGCTTTTTTGCCTATACAGGATGCCAACTCCTGGTTTATAGATGTCTGCGATCAAGCGCCACTTAGATTACCCAAGATGCAAGACCAAAAATCTTTGACGCTCTGTTGACACTCTGTCGACACTGATTGTCAAGATGGGGCATGGAGTGTGTAGCTTTCTTTTTGGTCACAACAGGTAGCCAATATTATGATTATGCATAACATCGACTGAGTCACATTTCAATTACCTGAGTTATTGGAGCAAAATTTGTTGATGCTCAGTTGACGCACATTTTGCCATGGGTGTATCCACAATATGCTAGTATTCAATTTCGCATCGAATACCAGTAATGGTGTGTTGGCAGCCATTCCATCGTCTTGATGTACTTTCTCCTTTATCACTACATTGTTCTTTAATAATGCATATAAATATATCCTTTGAAATATACTTTCAAGTGTCCACTAATTGTAGATAATAATAATACTCAAAAATCACATTCCTTTGTATCAAGGCTCGTTGTCTCAGGCAGGTTCGCTCAGTAGACTGCTGTCGTCTGCAACATTGTTGTCAGCTGCATTACCACACAACAGATAGTGTACTAACCAGTGGATGTTCCTTCATCAGTCAGCAAATCTGCAATGAAATCTTCATTGTGCTTGCGATCCTTGGCATATTCATCAAGATTGAAAAATTGAGTGTTGGGAAGAGGAGTATGTATATACTCATGGCCGGGTGGCACCCCTTTGATTTCAGAATTTTGACCTCCCTCATTGTCACCAGGTGGCACAGGAGGCATTCCGGGAGGAGGCGGCACCGGTTCTGGTGGAGGTACACCCATCCCTTTGAGCCTCCAGGGTGTCTGGGGATTCATTGCTGTGCCATTTTGGCAATGAAGGCCGCCGTCAGTTTGATTATCATGAACCATTGACGGGTGTCTGTCGAGAGCAGCCTTCAACTCTTTACGCGCAAGAAACTCGACTCCTCGTATCTTCTCTTCTCAGTCTTCCGCACAATGTTTCTTCAATAGATATTGCATTTCCTGTATTGCGGTGCATGTACACCCTCCTTTGGCCAATTAGGCCATATTCAAGGCAAGGCGCATGTCAGACTGTTCTAGTTGTGCCGAACCTCCTTGTCTAGCCATAGTAGCTGATATGTTGAAAACTTACATGAAATTAGTTGCTACTTCTAAAAGTGAGGTTGGTTATTACCTCAACCATAGATGACTCCGGAGTCTCCTCGAAGATCGTTAATGACTGTTCCGTCCACTTTCACTGATGCTTATCAAAAGACTCTTACATGAAAATCCCAGAGCAGACGACATCGTGATGTGTGATTTCGAGAACTGTGTGGACAAATGCCTTTGCCAACCCTTGGGGTTTCCCATTACGGGCAGCGATAAATTGGTCATGTAGCTCTCTTCATACACCCGCTGTATATTATATCATTACTTGACAGCCGTCTTCCTCAGTATCGAGTTACTCAGATCCGATTGCATGCTGCTTGGTATTCTTGGTGCTTCCGGTTTTGCATAGCATTTTCAAATGTGCTTGCTGGGTCATATTTGCAGTCGCTACTTTGGCAGTCTCGCGGTGGACTAACTGGTGTCTGTGTTGCTACTGTGTCTCAGCGGGTGCGCAATGTATGACCCGCCTGTCGGTCGGCTCTTTTCGGATCCACTCTCACCTCCCGGAGCTGTTTGTGGATCCATGACTTGCTGTTGTTGAACTGGTGAGCAAGGTGATAACAAAAAGAAGTGGGAAGTCCTGCGGAATATATAGTCAGCTTCAAGTCAAAATGGAATGAGTGACAGCCAACATGCACATTCTACTCAAGACGAAGCCTAAAGTGTATAGCTGCCGGTTGCACGGGGTACTAACTGTCCCGCGATGTGCAGTAAGTGTGTCCGACGTTGCTTGTTTGTTTACAGGGCTACATTGTGGTGAACAACAGCTGAAATCTGATTTTTGATAGATGTACGTGAGATATTCTTCGATGGAAAGGAAGTCTGGTGATGTTTTTCTCAGGACATGCCCAGGATCTTACATGAAACACAAGCTAACCATCGACGCATGTTATGCGGTTACCATTACTATTCCTTCTGACGTGACGGTCAAATGCAGATTTTGCTACGTTCAAGTTTATCCAATGTACCAACTATGACATAAAAGACACAGCTTGCCTCCATGTGGTTCACTTCTTGCAACCTCCAACATCTCGCCCAACAACAAAGTCAACTCAAGATACATTGGTCAATGCTCCGAGAAAGAACCTTTCGCCACTTCTGGCGGGCAAATTCAGCAAATTGACACTGCATCCCACAAGATGACGTCACCAAATGAACGAAGGCAACAGCAGTTTGGAGATTGAGAGGGTCTGAACCTTGGGAGAACTGTGTTGCTTATGATCTAAAAAGAAGCTTTCAGCAGAAAATAGATGAGAAACTCACTTTTTAAGCAACCAAGGGAAAGAGAAATGGATCAAGGATCATGTCGATAGAGTGATCGCTGAGGCAAGAGAGCAAATTTAAGATGCACAGACAGCGATTAGGCAAGAGTAGGAAGATATGAGAAATGCTGAAAAGGTGGGATCGACATCTAAAAAGCCTGAAAAAACACTTGTGGAGATGTTGAATACTATCAGAGATGGTCTGAGCGAACTTGTAATATCCGACGATGAGGGGGATGGGGAAGACAAGGATGATGCTGAAGATACAGAGCTGGGCAAGCTGAGTGAAGATGACGAACCTGGCTGGGTGATGGGCACAATCTCCAAAACATTCGAGTACCACATGGAGAGTTTTCGGCAGAACCAGATGTGGCTTGATGAACTGATGCAACTGCAATGGGGGGATGCGGCGAACCAGTTCTAAGAGAGTGATATGCAGTACGGGACGGCCGAATTGAAGGTCCTGGCGGTTGTCAAGCCCCAACACGACTCGACTGCAGCCACAGCATCGCCGACAACATATGGAGAGCTTTGGCAGACTCTTGATATCATCCGCGGACAATCGCCCACACCGCAAAGGACTTCTTCGCTAGGATGTAGCCAAATGTCACTCGGTTCCGAGAAACAACGGTCACACAAACGCAAAGCGTATTGTCCTCCGGACGCGGCGCCTGATTTCTCTCAGCTTAACACATTGAAGCTGGTTGAACGTGTATGCTTTTATAGCTGCATATTGCCTCCCCAGCTAATAACCATACAGAAATCGGATGCCAACGAAGAAATGGTGACAGCTCCTGTGTTGCCGGAAGACTTGGTAGCCAAATAGTTAGTTTTGACGACGTATCTCTTTGAAAGCAATATAAGTGCCTATTTTGCTATGTGCCAGCTATTTCTGGATTTCAGTGACCAAATTGTGAGACACAACGATTTGTCAGTGTGTGTGCACCAGTCGTACAGGCCATGCGAAAGTTCTCGACTACCAATCAAGTCGACAGACGACCAATTAACATGATATCGTCCTGCCTGTTACGGTTAAGTGAGAAATCAAAACCTAAATGTAAGACAAAATCTACTATCAAAATATAAGTTAGTGATGTCATACGAGTCATAGATGTAGCGTTCAATGCGCAACCTGAACCCGAATGAATGATAACCATCATGCTGCTGTAATCCATACATCCAACTGCATAATGCTCCACCCAGATCTGCTGCATATGGTCGAGATTTTGAACATTGGTTATGGTACATCATGGAAATCGAGGAGAAGGAGCTGGATAAGCAAAGGTGAATATGTCGGCCCAAATATATCAAAAACTACTGGATGGATCAATATGCCCCAAATTGGCGGCCAAATGCATGGAACTGTGATTGGTTCACGTCATTCATCGCTCACAGTAGGTGTATAGTTGTGGCTCAGAGATAGAGAGGCCTCAAAGCATTTGGATACAAATGATTATACATTGAAATGATATATTGGCTGTCAATAATGGCTATATGTATTTTACATACAATTGTTGAGCATCCAATGACTGTTATTATCTCTCCAAGGTGAGTGTCAACAGAGCATCAACAATTTTCAGTCTTACATGTTTGGCAATCGAAAGGCTGCAATATCACATTATTCCAAAGAGCAAGTATTGGCCGTCAGATAGGTAAAAAGGCAAGCAACACGCTCGTTGCCCCATCCTAGAAGTGAGCGTCTACGGAGTGTCATTGATTTGTGGTCTTGCATCTTGGATACACACTGGGCTATGCAACAGCATTCACCTACAATTACAGCATTGGCCGCATTCATGGGCAACAATGCTAGTGAGGATATTGCTAGTACCTCCTGAATATCAGCATCAGTGGCGCATCGACGATTTTTGGTCTTGCATCTTGGATAAACAAATGGCCATGCAACAGTGTTAATCCAAAATCACAGTATTGGCTGGCTGTATAGGTAAAAATGCTAGTGATGATATCACTCCTATCTCCTAGAAATGAGCGTTAACGGAGCATGAACAATTTTTGGTGGTGCATTGTGAATAATCAACGGGCTGTGCAACAGTGTTAACCTATAATCAAACTATCGGCCGCCGTTAGGGGCAAACAGACTAGTGAAGATATAGCAACCACTTCCTAGAAATGAGCGCCAACGGCCCATCAACAGTCTTTGTGGGGGCTCAATAACCTACACAGCAACGAACTGCACTGTGTGCTTTCTAAATAGAGTTATCAACAGTCAGTCTTCTCTATATGTCCTTGTATTCAACGTCACAAATATGCATGCAATGTCTCACAGGTGTGAATTTTTTGATGCTAGTACCTCTGGAGTCAATATTTAAGAACCAGTGTTCTACTTGACTATAATGTTCCTTTTGACAGTCTGTCAGGTCAAATTGCCCAGCAAAAAAATTCCTACCACGATGTCTGATTCATAATCTGTATATACCCTGTTGCTAGAGGTGATGATATCTTCCAACAATGAATGTGTCTTTATTCGTGATTTAAGCAACCTTACTTCACAAATCATATTTGATTCATGGTTGGCTTCTATGTATGTTGGCTTGAAACATCATATTACTTGGAATAATTCTAGACCTCCGCCTTCGTGGTGATTCTATTAGCTGTGCAGAATTGAGGAGACCGACAGCCCTGGCATCATATGTATTGTTCGTCATCAAGTTCTTTGCTATCCATCAGAACATGGGACTGGCTCAATGGGGAAACACTTGCTGGCAAAAGCGCACATTGGAAAGTTGAACAAATTTACAGAGCCAGAAGTTACCAACATGACTAGTTCAACAGTCGATGACACAGCTTTGGCCATACTGAAGTGGCAATGAAGTCGACGAATTACAATTCTAAGTTTGCAAAGGAAATCAATATTTGACATTTCGATCATATTTATATTGACTGAAATGACATACATAATGCTCTAAACTACGAGTGAAGGACTTTCAAACTGCCGAATTTCACCCAGACACCTGGAATCGCTACCTCACGTTAGGATTGGTTTCGGCATATATTCCATTGAACTCTAAATTGAACCTGGAGCGACCACTGTCAGATAATGAATTACGATGCGAATTGGTGCTAGGGTCCGCCAGCACGCTGAGCACCATTTGGCGGAGGGAATACACACCGACAGTGCATGCAATTCACAAGCACTTGCTGTCAAGAAATACAGTCAGTTTAGATTTAGACGGGTGGACGTCGACAAACAAATATGTCTTATCATTGGTCATTGATTACTATATGGATCAGAATTGGGCATTGGGAGAAGTGCAACTCGCATTTGATGAGGTCGATAGCCTATCCTTTTCCTATTTCGCAAGCTAATTAAGCATAATAGGTCACAGGTCAACATACCAGAGCCCAGCTAGCCAATTGTTTGAAGGATGTTCTTGATCATTTTGAGTGTAACGAGAGCAGTGTACTTGGAATTACCACGAATAATGCATCCTCAAATTACTCGATGACTCCCGAAATACAATCAACCCTTGAGGCACCCGGAATCGAGTCGCCGGCATTGAGAAACCACATATCATGCATGGCACACGTCATTCAGCTTGCTTTAGGTGCATTCATGAGCAGCCTAGGTGTAAATGGCTGGACCAAGTCTTGGGATGCCCATGAGCGTGATCAGCATTTTGGAGAGACTGAAAGCATAGACATTGGGAAGAGTCAAAGACGTCATAAAGTGGGCAATGCTAGAATCAACAAGGTGTCTACCATGAGACCAGGTTTAGCAAAGATAATTAAGAAAGTACTTATTTCATGATATGTTGAAAGTCCGGAAACTGACCTTCGTGTTGCAGCGAATGCTTGCTGTGTTGATCACACTGACACCTGGTTGTCGAAACTGGTTCATTGACTGTCAAAAAGCCAAATTGCAAATTGCAGTACTACCTATTATGGATTTGAAGACAAGTGGAATTCAACACTGGAGTTGCTTGAGTGATCCTACCGATTATGAGCATTCTCCCGCGAGTGGCTCAACAATCCGAAATACAATGATTACTTGTGTCTCTTTACACCACAGGATGAATGGACCATCGTCAAGTACATCATGGATGTTTTATGGCCATTCCAATACTTGACCCTGTGGAAGTCAAAATGGCATAAGGTTACTCTGCATCACATTATCACTGTGTACAATGACATGTTCAATCATATGGATGGTGTTATGTGAGCTTTAGCGAAGAAGAAGACTCAATGGATGGAAGACTTATACTTCACCATGATGTTTGCACCGCAGAAGCTGCCCAAATGTTATGCTGAAGTTACACCAACAATGGGTATGCTTACCATTTAAGCATAGTTCCTTGATCGTTTCCGGAAGTTGCGATTGTTTAGAAAGTTGGCCAAGGGACTGGATATTAATCCTGAGGACGAGACTTCGTATACCACGCAATACCAAGAGGCCTTTCTGTAGTAAGTCGAGAATAACTATTGAGTGAAACATAGATGTTTGCCCATCATTAAACACAAAAGCGTATGGGGCATCAATCACTACTGCTCCGTGATGGCTTGTAGATCTGGTCAATCTTCTTATGATCCATATAAACTGTCCAGCGATGACGATGACTATATAATGCCGAAAGGTGCGGGCGAAATGACGCCGGGACGAATCAATCGCGCCGCACGCATATTCACCGCCACAAGGCTCTATTTGAATTCACCGCCTGAATTACCACAGAACTGGGATCAAGTCATTCCGAATTTAAATGATCACCACTCCGACCCTGTGGGGATTAGCAGGACATTTTGGATACCGGATATCACCGACTGGTGGCGTCAGCAAGAAGAAACACACTCATAGTGTGCCGATCTCTCCAATGTGGCACGCGACACATTCTCCATCATACCACATGATGTTGGAGTGGAGGCCACATTGTCCTTTGGGCGAGATGTTATCGGCTGGAGGCAGTCAAAAACTATATGTGAGACCCTCAGCTAAAGAGTGATTGTAAGGTATTTTGCTCGAGCCAATGACGGGATATTGGGAGGTGAAGACCCAGCATCGGATGCAATGGCTGCTGGCAATGACTTTGAAATGAAGAGCGAGGTGGAGGAAAGAACATTGCACAGAATGGCCAAGGTCCACAACATTTTGGAGATGTGGCAGGGCTGCCAAAACCTATGTGCTACACAGAAGGAATCTCACACTCAAAACAAGCCAATGACAGCCATAGGATGAATTTCCGATACTAGAGAGATCGTCAATGAGTCCTGGTCACACATTCAACATGATGGGGCTGCTGCATATAAATTGTTGGAAAGATCGCCTGTGCCACCAGCGTAATATGCGAAAGACCTCCCTGGAGGCTGAAACCAAGTATGCAATGTCCACCAAATCAAACAAATCAACCGCCATCCAGCAGAAAGTGATGAGGATAGTGAACTTGAAAGCATTTCGGACACCAAAAGTTGGCTTGACTGGAATGGCGACTTGGATAATCTACATTACAGCGAAGAAGACCGTGAGGGAGACAATTAATCCCATATGGAGTGAGGCAAGGGGGTGGACGATCCGAGAAACGCAGCTCAGTGCGATGTGAGTGCCGCACCGAGTGTCCCCGGATTGATTCAGCTTACACGGAGGTCCAAAAACATGGCTGAAAAGTTGTTGATGACGGTCAATACAATTGAAACGACGAGGACTAAGGGAAACAAAACAAAGTAGGACAGAATGCGTCAATGTATTTTCAGCAGGTTTTTTATGTTGTTTGACCGAGAATGTCATTGAAAGAAATATTATGGGATACTATCGAACAGTCGCATGTGAACAATGGTTAATAAACAGAAGTATTGCGGGCAAAATGAACGATTTCGCAAGATGTATAAATTTCAATAGAATGAGAGTGAGCAGTGCAAGACTATTACTTGGCTTGGCTTTGGCAAAGGCTGAGTCTCGATCATGCAGACAGGCAAGTGATATATCCAAATTATTATGAACCCAATTATCAATGGCAGCAGATGTTGAATGGACAATACATCATAATGAGCATCAACGGAGCGTCAACAATTATTGGTCTTGTAATCACCGTAATTGAATAGTGATTTGTTTGCTTTTATGCTTAACCAATTCATTGGCAGCCTCCATAGGCGGAAGAGCCAGCGGCACGGTCACTGCCCCATTCTGATAATGAGCGTCGATGCAGCGTCAACAATGTTTGGCTTTGCATCTTGGGTAACCTAAGTAGCGATTGGTTGCAGACATCTAAAAATGAGGTATTGGCTGCCTTCAGTCTCAAGAACAATGACAACATGTAACTTGGCCTGTCCTAAAAATGAGCGTCAATGGAGCATCAACGATTATTGGTGTTGTATCTTGGTAATCCAACTGGTGATTGGTTGCAAACATCCACAGATGAGGTATTGGCCGCCTTTAGGGGCAAAAACAATAGTGACATGTTCCCTTCCCCATCCTGAAAATGATTGTCAATGGAGCATCAACGATTGTTAGTCTTGGATCTTGGCTGATCCAAGTGTCGCTTTGTGGCAATAATTCGTATACAATCTAATCACAGCCTTTTCAACCCAAACAGTGCATGACATATACGTTACCCCATCATGAAACTGAGCATCAACGGAGGGTCAACAATATTTGGTCTTGTATATTGGGTAATCAAGGCATTGCCCTGATACAAGAGCTCATAACAACACCAATGACTTCCATTATAGGCAACAATACGATATATGAAAGGAAAAACACAGATTCCAAAATAATCGGTATCACAAAGGGCAAACCCTGCAAAAAGAGATTACCGGTATACATACGTGATTTTGATAAGATACTATTATTACACCCCAAAAGCAACAGCCTTATATGACTCTATAGATTGACCGGCTGACAACCCACCAAGTTCAGACTGGTTGGGATAATTCAATTGAACCGTACCCGAGTTGACGGTTTTGGTGTATTGACAACCAAGACTGCCAATTTGGCAACGGTTTGGTTTGAACCCGGACCCAGACCCGAAGCGACAGTCTGGAACCATTGCTAACACTAGCCACCATGGCCACATCCTGTATGTCATACTGCCACTAGCTGTACTTGGTCTGCTTGTTACCCCACATCGGGTGAGTAAATCGGTATATCTTCAAGGACACAGCAAAGACCTCAAATCAACACCGAAAACAGCAATCAGTATCAGTATTCGATGTTACTGGTGCATTGGTTGACTTGAATAGCACACTACTATTGTTGAATTGCCCATACTGGGTGTGAAACACAGTTGTGAACATTCCAGATTGCTCCATCTGGATCCGGGGATATGGATTCCAAATGCTTTGTTTCATGAAGTGCTGGGCTCAACTCAATGTGTCAAGCATCTGCGGGGTGTGTGGGAGTGGATATTGGATCTTCACTGTCCCTTTTGAGTTTGCTCTGCATTATATGCAATGCCACAGTCTGGCATCATTTGGCTTGACAAATATAACTGATACTTCTGCAGGTGGTGATGATTGCTGAATCAACCTTTTGGCTTCGCTTGTCTCAATGTAGACATTGAGAGTTTCTAACTCTACTTGCAAAAGATTGTACATTGGCCCGTATAGTACATTAAAGCCTGGATGCAGATGATTACCATGGGCAATTGGCCGGTGTGGGGCAAAAGTCACTGCCATATATTTGTGGAATACATCCACATAGTCCTTGTATGTTGCAGGTCGATGACCTTCATCATCAGTATATAGGGAACATGTGGCAGTATCGGTATCTTAGCCTTTCTCTCCAACATGGTATTTGGGATGTTGGATGATGATTAATAAATCAATTCCGAGACCTCCAGATCATGTGGTTCACCGAGGAACAAGCGAACCTCAGCAAGTGGAACAACATCCCAACAAGAGACAGTGAGTCACAAGCAGCCATTCCAGCATACCCAAGCGAGATTCCTCTTCCATTGCCAATCCTCCTGCTAACCCCTGTTTACTCCTCCCGTGGTAGGGTTGTTAGTTTCAATCTGACTTGGATCTTCCAAAAAGGAGACTGCCATGGTTGCTCCCAGCAGTCCACTGCTTTCCCCTATTCATAAGGTGAGAATCTGAATGGTCTCATCAATACCTAAAATATCGTTGAATGTGGTTGCTTCATGTAATTCAATGTCTGGAGTGAGACTGTCCTCACATGTGTTCGTTAAGTATCCATCTGGATCCATCTGGAACTACAACTTCGAGTGGAGTGTGACTGTACTCCCACCACTCTTTTGCAGCTGTACATTAGTATATTCACCATTTTTGCCATCGTAATACTGCACTATCTTACCTGGTCACTGTACTTCTCTTTCAGCACATGCAGTTCTCAAAGAAGATAATGGAACAGTAGCCCAGTCGATCTCTGGGTTTCGGGTCAGTCACCTTGGTACTCCCAATACAACATTACACTTGCTGACCAGGATGACCAGCACCTGCAGTATGTGGACTGCGCCAGATTGATCCATATATTCGACAGTCATTATCTATTTGCAGCGTTCCCATGTGCGCACAATCAACCCACCATGCAAGCCTCGAGTCCTTTTGTGTGCTGCATCATGTGGCGGTTCGAGTCAATTGAAAAGTTGTTGAGGAATGAAAGTGCTTGTAGTGTCACAGTTTCTCAGTGCTCGTAATCACTGTGATTCTCTGTGACGATTTTGAATCTCGACTTCCTGAACATTGTGCTAGGTATCTGCTCTTGGCATTCCATACAAATATTGACATGACATGAGAGAATTCAGACTCTCAAAGACAATGCTCGGTCTTCAGGAAATGCAATGTAGTAGAACTTTACTCCACATGGCCATCAATGCCCTCATACACAATGACTATAATCCAATCTTCAATTCATCCATCCACTCTCGCCAAGCCAGATACCTGGAGAGGTATGAATGTTCTTCTGTCGATCATCATTCACAGTGCACCGGCATATGGATTGTTTGCCATCTGATGAAAGACTGAGGTTAGCGGAGAACTTAACAAGTATATATTTTGGGTTCCGGAATGATGTATGTTTTGGTGTGCTGCGGTACAAGTAATTTCTATCAGACTTCCATGTTTCATATAGCTCTGTTGAGAACAATGCTGCTGGGGTGCATCTACCATTCTTGTTTTGCTGTAAATTGTGGGTGTTTGGTACTTCGGCCGGCTCACATATAGATGTTTGAACCATGTATTCAATACACCTTGTTGAGATGATTCTGCAACCTGCTTTTGCAGTGGATGTGACTATTTCTGCTGAGACATCTTGCTGTATGGCTTGAACTCTTAATCTGTGGTGTGGTAGAAATTCTGTACCATGCTGTCAAAGTTTTCATTCATCTAAGTCAACGGCATAATCTTGGACTTTAGTCTAAGTCAGCGTCTGGTACAAGCTGTATCATAGTTGTACATGTTGTCCTGCAGGAGTCCATCCTGCAGTTCTCCAATTTGCTTCGATTCAAACAGTGCAGACCCTCACTGGTTCATTTACTGCTTCGAGGATATTGGTTATGCACCTCATTGCCTGGTGGACTATTTGATTCTAATCACTGTACATCTTCTGCGTTTTGTCTGACAATACCTTGAAGTTTCCCATACTAGAATCTGCGTCCTGTCATACATCTCGCGGCTCATTCACTGGGTCAGCCATCTATGTCTGCCTGCGTGCCTGCTCTGGGTGATTGTTTGATGTGGTTTGAAGGTTTATTGCATACTTGACAATGTCGGAATATCTGTGCTGGTACAAATAAAGGTGTGATTGGCAGTTAGACCACATTGTATCCAGAAAGTGATTATGCTCCTTTGTTCCACAAGAGTGCTGTTCGGAATGGGTCATTTCAAAGATTTTTGAATTATTGCTTCTGGTGGAATTATCTCTCTGCAGTATTACCTGTTAGCTTTAATCATTTCAGCATCCTGCTATCAGAATTGTGTATTCTGTTACATGACGTTGTTGAGCATTTCTTGCAGCTCCTCTATCATGTTCCACATGGCTGCAATGTCAGATTTCCAGGTAGGCTCAAGCTCACCCAGACTATTGTTCAAATCATATTCCATGTCTACTGTGAACTGTTTCTTGTTGCAATTAGTATTATCATCCATTTCATCCTCCAGAAGTATAATGACTCATTGGGTGAGAATTGGGGTTGCTCAGGTGAGCAGTGATCTGAGGTTTTTCATGCTCAACAGTTTACAGGTCAAGCACAATTCACCTTTTACAGCGTTATTGAAACCCATAGTAGACCATTGATGGTTCAATTGACATGCAAGCCATGCATTTGTGTTAGTTGTGTTGTTTTTCGAAAATAGGGGTTGAACCCATCTATCCTTCTAAGCAAAAGATATCTGACAACTGGAAAATTGAATATTGTGCAATGGAATATAAGCCAATGCATGTCACTAGACATATGACATGGTGTTACAATTGCCCATGAGAGTAAGTGAGTATAAATGGAAAATTAAGTGGTAAGATACTCAACACAGACCTAGGTTCCATTGCAGTGACTGATATATACTGGCGTGTGCCTGCCCTCAGATCACATGTCACCATTCCACCCATCTTCATTACAAAGAATCTCTCATCCTGATGCTGTTTGAGACTAACTTGCAGGGGAAACGGTTTATATCAATGCAACTACATTGTCCAATATGTATTATAACTACTCAGATCAATGGTATTCATAGTTCCTATTATTTTTCATATACATCTTTCAACAGACTGAATTATGTATCCAGGAATCAAAATCATATATACAATAACACCTAATGTATCAATTGGAAATGATTCAGATTGAATCTTTCCATGGCAGTAGATGCCTAATGCATCAGGCTCAATGAAGTTAGTTTTAGGCTTGACTTTGAGGATTGGATTGACGATGATTAACATATCCTTAAATTATTACACTTTTGGAATATTTTCAAATGTACCAAGTTCCCTTTAGCATAACTTACTTTGCAGGCACACCTCCATATTGAACAGATGTGGCTCCCAAATGACATCAATAGTCAAATATATAGCAAGATACATATGTCATACTGATATTGCTATAGGCTGATTCAACCAAGTGCCAGTATGATGACTGAGCCAGTTCAATGTGCTGCCGAGATAACTCATGGGCCAACGTGTTGGGTGATCAGCTGGCCTCATCTCTGAATTGCACAAGATTCATCATTTCATAGAGTATCTACCATATATTGAAAATGTGTTTACATGCTCTCATTGTGCTGATCCCAAAATGAGAAGTACATTCCACAAACCCTGACAAAGTGGAGGATAAGAGAACTGGCATTGTGTTTACCCCACTAAGGAATGCTGACATTACTGGTGCTGGGTTGAAATCAGACTTTCCAGAGAGATTCTGGTGACAATAGTTACTGTGTTAGCTAGCTGGATAGGGAAATATAGAAAACAAGTCTTGGTTACTATAATTTAATATGGGTCTTATTCAATATGTTACCTAACTAATTATGTCCCAATGGGAAACTCCACTTATCAACTACTTGATAACTCAGAAACGCAAAATATTTACTCCCTACTCATTCAGTACATTAATCTTGATACTCTGTATGCTCAAGGTGGTTGAATATTCTCCAACCAGTTTAGGCATCGGGCTCTCTGTATTATCTATCAGCATTGGCTTTCAAACAAATCGCATTAGCTGCTCTTGAAATTAGTTTAGAACTTATTCAACAGCCTGCTGTAATAACCAAGAGTTGGAATTATGAAAGATCGATATAACAATCTATTTACATTGATAGTGCAATATCTGGGACTCCAGTTCTGCCCAAACTATTGAAGTTATTCAAAAGCAGTATCAGTCAGAAATACTAATCAGGGGATTAATCAGGACTCTAGTAGTGAATTGCATTTCTATTCTTATCTGCTCTTACATGGAAAGTAAAGTTACCATAAATATAGCTTTGTAAACACTGTTAGGGGGAGAAATGCAGGCATTTTGCGAATTCTGCCAACTTCATTACCATTGAAACCAGTCCGATTAATCCATTAATACACTGGATGATATCATTAAGTGATAGATGTACAGGAAGAGTATGATATGGAAATTGACAACATTGAAGTCTGTGAAGACGGAAGTTGAGGAATGGCACTCACCAGGACATTATGAGCTGTGGGGTCAATGATTCTCAAGATTTCAATTGCAATGAAGTTTCTTCCATATACAGCTCTGAATGTTACTATCAGAAAAGTCCAGAAATTTCCAGTACAAGTATGAACAACCAAATGGATAGATACCAAGTGATCAGATAATAATCGACTGAAGTCAAGAGACTAATTGGAGCTTTAATTGCAACAGGTGGGTGACACCTGTTCAATACAAGCTGATTGATTAATTATTCCAACATTCTGACATACAACTGTCGCAGAAATTCAGAAATAAGTTGACCAGACAGTGGGAAGTTAGTAACAAATCTTTCATAAGTCAAAATTACAGTTTAAGGAAAAGCAAATACAGAGGCATATATAAGCTTTAGCTGAACTGTGGAAATTGATGTCTAACAATCCAATCCTGACACAAACGCCAGGTCAGAGTGTGTTGCAGATTAAAAGAAAAGGAATAAACATTGGGAGAGAGAAATCTATAGCATTTGCTTGAATGGGCAGACATTGTTCACAACACATTTTATGACTTACATGATCATGCTTGATACTTTGTCAGAGATAAACATCATTCAGGGGCTGCAAAATACTTTCCACTGTAGCATAATTTTAGTGTGATATTAAAAGAAATATCTGGTAGGTATTCTACCTGAGTCAAAATACCACATGGGTTATGGCGGTAACATTACCACTGATATTTCTGAATACCTATATATGGATAATGAGAAAGAGACATAACAGGATAGTAACAAAGTCAATGACAGTTACCAAATATTCAAGCATAATGACATGTATACCAATCATAACTAGATGGAGAATATCTTGTCATATTGTGTCCTGAAAGGTTAGATTGAAATTCACTCTGTAGATAATATCAATTGAATATCTACTGCTATTATACTGTATATTACACAGAGTCTATGTTGTGTGTTATATACATTGTAAGTAAGAGCCATTGTTTCACTGTACATTAGTACAAGTATACTATTTTGGAGAAATACATATCTTCTAATGATATAGATAGATCAAATTAACATCACTAAGCTGTCCATCAGTGGATTTCAGGATTCACTGTTTTTGGGAGCCATGCTATGCAACAATTAATGAAGACTAGGGATTCCAATTTACTTAGTTGAGGATTTTATTAGTGACAGTTGATATACCAACATGTGGATTTTAGAGTAAAGGTGCAAAATACAGTCAATATGGTCATTAATTGTAAGGTTAAAAGATATATACCCGGGTTCTAGGTATACATTAGCAGATACTTAGGATAATTGGTGCAGCAATGACATGCAATGGTATATGTACTCAACAGGATGGCATTTATATTACTATTAACTTTACATTTACAATTTCCATATAGTACTTATTGATGATACCTATATTTTTAAATACCAATGCTAATTAACTTAAACTGTTTAGCATCAACTATTTCTCATTGGTTTATTCTTAGTGCATTGTATATATCTTCATATGGGAACTAGCTCTCTGAATACTGCAGTAACAACAATGTCAATTGCAAATATATTTCATGATATGATTAGACTATATTCTAATTCCTGACATAATTCTCATCATATTTACATTTCAATTTATCTACTATTTCCAAAGCTATATACACTCTATTCCAAACTCAACATAGCTTATTCTGTAAAGTATAATATATATGATTCTATAAAGCAAAATTTATATACCAATTCATATTTCATTAAAAATTGTATCAATGGTATACAGAACACTTCCAATATTCTTACCCAGGATATCGGCAAAGTAGTAATTGCCAAGTACTGTACTTTTCCAAGTTGCAATATTTCCTTTAATTAGAAACTTGTCCAGTAATTGAAATCCATCAGAATTACCTACAATCTTAATAGATAAGTATATCGTAAGATATCATAGCCAGAAATTACTGGATTGGTTGTATCATTTAAATTCAAATACCAGACGTATTATTTCATTTGTTGTTTGCTAGCACCTAATGTGATCTACAACTATATTGCTCTATAAATATAGCTGCCAGTGGCATGGTCTTACAATTGAAAAGTTAAATCTATTAGCAAATTAAAGTTGTTTAAATATTGGTCTATATTTGTTTCAGTTTGCAAGTTCCAATCTGTTGATAAATGTGACTATGTAACCAGCCCAGATCCAGTTACTTGTAATGTACACTTAAGTAGCTTATATTATATATGTCAATTTTCAAATTTTTCTGTTCATTGTCACTTTTTACCATGTACTACCATATACAATCATCATTGTATCAGTTTTCATTATAACAAAGAGCAATACCTTCAATACAATTATTCTTTACACACAAATTCCAACCAACTATTTATATAACATAGTACTTTTCACCTCAAAAAGTACTAAAATGCTTTATTCTATTGATATTATCAACTACAGGCTATTTTTAAAAGGTTTGGTATAATTATGTAGCAGTATTTATTAATTTTCATTCAATCTAAGGTATCTATATATCAAATAGTAATTGTTATTGGCAAATTTTATAATTGAACATCTAGTGGCATCTGGTCAGAAATTTAGCAATCTATCTGAGATACTATTGTTACTTTTTAACTATATTGGCTGTTTCTTATTGGTTGCTAATAGGTTTAAATCGTATTGATATTTGGTAATTAACAGTATCGGGTTGTAATAATCTCTCAATATGCAATGCTGTAACTATCATGGAGACTTGAAATTAAATCAGCTGAATCACAGCAATACTCCTCAGGTTACTTCAATGGGTTTAACTAATGTAAAAGTTAGGAAGGATATGGTGGGTTGAAAAGAGTAGAGAAACATGTAAATTCAATAATGATATAGGTACACATGATCAGAGGTTGTCTTGTAGACTATTTCTTAATGAATCCATTAAATTACAATATATCTACATATTCTTGATATACTTTCTTCAACAATTGCCATACTGCATAGCTGCCCTGTGATATCAGTATTTAACCTGCACAAATGAAACTTATATTGAATACACTCTGACTGAGACTCTGACCATCCTAACGTTCATCAATGTAACTCCAATAAGTTAAACTCTGACATGGTCCCTCATAATTCAGCCTGTGATACATATATCCATATCATGTAGTTGATAAAATGATCTCTTACAATCGCACTTCAAAAACATTTAACTGACTGGTGGAACATTACTGTGGACTATCATTCTGATCAAGGTGACCGTACTAGGTATGGCTCTAACAAGTTCAAAACGCGATGAGAATATATTATGGATCAAACTAATCCAAGTTCAGTATGTTTCAATCAACATGTCAATTCTATCCAATATAATACTTCATATAATCACATAGATTGGTACTGATTGAATTTGTATATGTTATCCTCAATATAGCAGAACAATACATAGCTGTAAAAATAATCAAATTTCCACAATGTTTCTGACTCTGTGCCATTTATCTTGACTTTTTACAATTTCATGGTTCCTGGTTTGCACAGGAAATCATAGATAATTCATATCTTTCATGACAATTCAATTGTGATATATTTTCCACTCAATTATCATCCTATTACCATGAAACCCTACTATATTGATTGTATTATTCTGATGAATAGTAGTTACCTGGCTTTGGAGGTAATATTCTATTTCATGTAAGCAACAATTAATTCCAGAATATTAATTCCCTTTTACCTAAATATTGTAAATTTGACAGCCATGTTCACTTTACTGCTTCTTCTTCCTTCACAATTAAAAACTCCCACATTGTATACATTCTACCCTATATTATTACTTGTGACACCTTCAACTTATTCTTTGCATTGCTGGCTGACAATTGGTAAATGTAACTCTGTAGTGGCGAGGTTAAAACAGTCATATAGATTAACTTCAGATATCCAAAAATGGAATATCAAATAATCAATAAACTATTATTTCCTAATGATCTACAGTAATAATTGTGTTTCAAATTCATGGTATTTGTTTATTACTCCGTAGTTGGGAAGTAACAATCAAAGTGATACAAAATAAATTGTGGAATGATTTTACAAAAATCCTCCTAGATAGACATAATATCAGTAAAACAGAATCTAATCTAGTTAGTTTGAGTGCTATAATCTCTTTCAATTTGAATCGAAATCACCATGTTTCACATATTATTATCTGTAGTACATATTCAGCTGTGTTTGAAGTCTGCTTACTATTGTTAACCAGATGAATCTGATCAACTGTCAATAGTTATGTTTAACGGTGATTTGAAGAACCCATACTCCAGATAGATTTGCAAAGTTGCAGAAGATATGACATGGTAGATATGTGGTTCTTACCACTGCATGGCTTCTGTTATATATCTTGAAGATGTTTATATTGCTGGTGCTAGTAAGTAATGTGAAAGAAATTCGAGTGTAATTGATGCATTGGTGAAATAGCTGGCAATTAGAATGAAGTTGGCAACAAATACAACAAAGCTTAATAGTTAGAATATATTACATCAAAGGAGCAAGCTGTGTATCTGCTTTATTCATTATAATTGTGCAAGTGATACCAATTTGAAGTTTCATTCGGATACACTTATTTTCAAAGAAGAGTATCCCTTACACACTCACTTTCTGTGGATTGGTTGCATTCCGCTTGGGGATTTAGCGGTGAGCATGGCCCAGCGGTTGTGATTGGCGGAGCTGACCTCCTGTATGAGTGATCATCTGTGAGGCTGTGTAGCGGGGCGCAGTTATATTCATGAATCATGATATTTTCTCAACACCGTTCACTCAACAGAGGCTGTGCTTGAGCCACTGGCTGGGTATGACTCACATCTGATGTAGCAAACTTTTTAAGGCCATGAGCACTGTGTTACTGGTGCGATACCTGTAGCTACATTCAACTTGAAGTGCCGGATCCACTGCAGCAGATGCCACCAAAGCGGAAGCCATTGGAAAGCTCCCCCACCATACCATCCCCGCTACAAGTACTACAACCGGTACCACTCAACATATGCGAACCAGATCCTCCAGAGCGGCTGCTTGTAGGGCAAGTGCAGCAGTATCTGAACTTGTATCAGCAACAGCGGGTTGGAATAGGGAAAACCATCACTGTCATTATGATGATAACGATTATGCACCGGAGTTCTTTCCTCAGGCTCAGGCGGGCATGAGCATGAATCCTGAACCGCTGGCAAGCGAACCGACAAACCAGCCAACTAGACCCCAGAAGTGAGTGGGGAGAAAAGTTGCTGCCTGCACCCCACAACCTCAAAATGTTTCCTTAGAAAGGGAAACTGTGGCGCGGGTTTCCTTTGAGCCACTTGAGTGGGGTGAACACAGGATGCACGCTCAGCTGCCACCTGGTTATCAACTGAGAGTAAATGAGGTGTGTGATTGTTCAATTGGAGTGCTACTGGCAGCATTTGACCTAACAGCTTGCAGATGGTTGCCGGTGATTGGTTTTCTCTATTTTGGACCGAAACCGACTGGCTGATTCTGGTTGCAAATACCAACAAATATGCAGCCAAGCAGCGAACACCAGACCGCTTGACTGGAGTAACACCTAGGCCGCTTGATGGGTCATGGCAACCGGTGACAGGTGCAGAAAGGAAGGAGTATGTTGCGATAGTATTGGTTCTCGGGGTTTACAGGGTGCGATCCTACTGTGATTTCTGGCAGCGTAGCCAGACTCACTCTCAGCCACTGGGGAACGCTGCTGCAGGTAGCAGGCACAGAGTTAGATGGCCAAGGGTATGGGGACCTGCACCCCAGGACCAAAATCACAATGAATTGTCATGGATTCCGAACTACAATACCTTCAGTACTTTACTCTCACGGCATCGCTTCACATCAATCAAGCGGTACCTACATGTCAGCGATTCTGATCTCACCCTCACAGACTTGGAATGGTATCAATATCTTGAGCCACTCTGCTCATCCATTCGCAAATGTTTGCAGGAGCTAGCAGTACCAGCAACAAATACTTCAGTCGATGAAATGATGGTACAATTTTTTGGTCGCAGCAAACATACCGTTCGCACGCCCAAGAAGCCTATCAAGGAAGGATTCAAGATCTTTGCGATATGTCAACGGGGATACACCTACAACTGGCTGTACTGTTCTCGTACAATGGGAATTGCAGAGCTTCCACCACACCCCACCCCAGCCTCAACACAAGCTGCAGTGAGTCACCTCGCACTTTCACTGCCATACGAAGATTACGACTTCAATGTTTACACGGACAACCTATTCACAACTGTTCCTTTGCTACTTGAGCTGAGGGATAGAGGCATTGGAGGTGCCGGAACGATGCGTGCAAATGCCTTTCCTCGACACCTTCGTTGCCTTGATACTACTGCAGCGTGGAATACTGTGTCTGGTAGTGCCACTGCAGATGGAAAGGTGCTTGGTCTTGAATGGCAGGATCAGAAAACGGTGCAAATGCTGACGACTTTACATCCCCTGAGTAAAAAGATCAAGAGGAATAGAAAGCAGCCACGTTTGACTAGCACTAGTAGAGCTGTGATCCGCAGGCATTTTACTTCCACCTGTATGGATGTGGATATCCCATCTGCTATTGATGACTACAATCACTTGAGGAGCGGTGTAGACATCGCTGATCAATACTGTGAGGCCTACTTCACTCAACAAACCAGTCGCCGAAATTGGCTGCCGCTATTTTATTGGCTTCTGGATATCGCCATCATCGACGGCTTTCTGCTTGCATGCAGCAAACTCAGTGCTACTACTACTCGCTCTGGTCGAAAAAACTACCCCTCACACACAAGGATTTCCGCCTAGAGACAGCACTGCAGCTGGTTGAGGGAATTCAGCAGGGAATAAGGCAGAAACAGCAGTAGGGACGCACCCATACTGCAAAACATTCCCGGCAGAAGGATCACCTATGTTACTCCCAAACCTTTGCTGTCATAGAAGTCCCCACTACTTGCACATATAACAGTAGTATAGTTAAGGCAGGGAAGTGGAAGGAGTGTGTTGATTGCAGGTTTTCAGATCGGCAACGGGGATTAAAGTCTCTGCTGCTGAATGGAAACAGGAAGTGGGCTACTTATGGCTCCTTTGCATGCACACTGTGTAGCCTCTCATTCTGTAAGAAATGTGCAGCAAAGTATAAGTACTAGTGTGATTTGTAGTGAGGAGGAAAAGCTCAGCAGCCTCAGCGCTGTGAGTGGACAATGCAATTTTTGTTGCTCTCACTCAGGCTGCTGAGTTTTGCATGCTTTTGATATCACTCGATCAGTAATCACTAATTAAAACTGCACTGAAACCTCCTCTTGGGCGCTGAAAAAATGCAACCAATCTACAGAAAGTGAGTGTGTAGGGGATAGTGGAGAAGTTTAGAATTATCAAATTTATACCTGGATAAGATTCAAATCATTTTGAGCATATTAAATATCACTCACCAAATTAATTCTTATGGTGTGCTGGATTTTTGAAATTTGTAGTAAGAGCTACTGTCCTATATTAATACCACAAGATTTAACTTAACTTGGATATTAAGGGAACAATTTTGATAGTATACCAACTTTCACAACTATATCTCACCATTCTGTATTCAAAAAATATCTCATTTTCAAGTTTTGTTGTATCTAGGTTGGTGAGAGAGACTGGATATGTGATCTGGAAGTATTATATATCAATGGAACCAAGCATTTCTCAGCATTATTCTAGTATTTTACTCAGACTAGTCTGTAGAACATAATATTATCTAGCGAATTTTGTGACCAGTGTAACTAACTACAAACAAATCAGGCATTCTACTCATTACCATCTGTGGTGGAGTATACATTATAGTTGGACAAGGTTGATATTCATCGGAAAAAGTGCAAATTGACTATAGGCTGCACTACGCATTCACGTGCACACCCACAGCTTAAAGCAAGCTTCCCATTAACCCCTGCACAACACACAGACTATTGTCATCTATAGTCAATTCATAGATATGTACGCATGGACCTATGGACCTATCTATGGTTGGCGGCCAGATATGGAACTATACCTGTTATTGCTGCATGGAGTCTCCACGGTTATACCGATACTAAACACACTATTACCGCGAGTCCACTTCACAGCCCACTGGCACTTGAGACCGCCCGCTGGCATTTGAGTGCCTGCTTGAGAGCTTACTTGAGAGCCAGCTTGGCTGGGAGCCAGCTTGAGAGAGCCACACTTGGGCATACTTGAGACAACCATGCTTCGGGCGGAGTAGAGTCTTCTGCAGGAAGCCTTTAGCTGACGGAAAACTCTGAGTGTGTGGAAGATTTGATGCTGATGTTGACGTAGCCAACTGCTTGACAAAGCGCTTTCGATACCATCGCCATCACCATCACCAGCACCAACACCATCACCATCACCATCCTCATTACCATCACCATCATGACCATCGGCCCTAGACGGAATGCGCACACATATGCCAAACATCGACGGAGAACTGGCTGCAGATTGCTATGTGAAAACTGAGTCGGAGATCTGCTCTGCCCAAGATCCAATTGTCTACTTTTCCCGCAGTATCTAAGGCTCCAACTATCAACACCATGACCTTGAGGCATCGTGAGATCTTGTCATGGTGGCCATGCAAAAGATAAGATTCTGACAACCATATTGACCGACGTCATGATTTTGGGTAATATATGCTGCCTGCACCCTCCCAGACGCCACCTGCCACATCCCGCCCACCATCCACCAAACACGGCTCACCATATGCCACCAGCTTGAAACCTCCCCGTGCCCAGCTGCTCGAGTGCAGCTGGGAGGGTACCTGAGTGTGTGCTGGGAACTGTACATGAGAACAACTTGGTGGTGTACTTGGGAGTGTCTTGAGAGCATACATTGGAGTGTACAGTCAAGCAGGCTGGGAGTGTGTCATCAAGTGCAATTGGCAGCGTAATTGAGAGTGTGCTTGGAAGTGTGCTTACTTAAGAGCACCTTGAGAGCTTCCTTGGGAGTGTACTGTCAAGTGCAACCAGGAGTGTACTCTAGAGTGTACTTCAGCATGTACTTGGGAGCATGCAATGTAGTGCATCTGGCAGCTTGCTTTCAAGTGTGTTGTATGCAGCATGATGTATAGTATCCAGTGCATACAATCGCATGTGTATTATGGTAATCTAGTCAATGTGTAGTCACATAGGACCTCATAGTTCCAAGCGTCAAATATGCAATGAACTACCATCCCGAGAACAGCTTCTCTATGAGTTGCATGTCGCATCAGGTCATTTTTACTGTTGTTGCACAAACTTGTTCATATATAATTGTAGTCAATTTTGATTTTATAATTATAGATTAATTAGTATTAATTTGTTTATCTAAACAAATTATTGCTTTATCTGGGAGATATTGTTACTAGTTGAATAAACTAGTGAACCATAATGTAATAAGTATGACAGGAGAGTATAAACTTGTCATGGTTGGTAATAATGGTGATATCTGTTGATCAATTAGATAGTGAGTTGCAGATGGTATTAGCATTGGAAAATGAGACCATTCTATCAAGAGCAATACAATCAACTTTATACTCGATATGGCTAACATATTATCCAATCTCAAAGACTGAACCTCTGAAAAGCTATTTCAAACAATCTGAGATTATAAGTTAACAGCGCTCTGAAAGACTCCCCAATGGATTTGTTAAGAGGCTGCCTGACAGGTGCAGGGATGAAGGGTTGCAGGGGGGGAGCTCAGCCTTGTAGCCAGCTTGCCCGGAGCCGGAGGGGTTAATCAGTTCTGTCACACTCAACATTGGGAAAAATGACCTGATGTGATGTGTCACTCATGGAGAAGCTGTTAATGGAATGGTGATCCATGGCATATTGGACACGTGGCACTATAAGGTTCTATTGACCTGCCCATTGACTAGATTACTATGATACCCATGCAATTATGTGTGCTTGATACAATACATCATGCTGCATTCAACAAACTTGAAATCATACTGCCAAATGCACATCTTTAGATGCTCCCAAGTACACTCTGAAGTACATTCCTGATTGCACTCCATTGTACACTCCCAGCCTGCTTGACATATGCTCTCCGGAAGCTCCCAAGTAAACTCCTGACAGGCTCCCTTGGACTCCTCCGAGTTGGTTCTCAAGCTCACTCTCAAGAGGGAAGACACTCCCAATTTCACCTAACTGTATCCTCCCATGTGGCGTATGGTGTGTGGCAGGTGGGGAGCAGCATATGGTGTCTGAAATCATAACATCAGTTGATATCATAGTTTGAATCTTCTCTTTTGTGTGGCCATTGTGACAAAATCTCACAATGCCTCATGGGCATGGTGTTGACAATTAGAGCCCTAGATTCTGCAGAAAAGGTAGACAATTCAAACTGGAGGAGAGTACATCTCTGACTGAGATTTTCCAAAGGAAACTGGTATCTGCTTCCAAACGATTGTGGGCATATGTGTGCGCATTTGGTCTTGGGCTGATGGAGATCATCACCATGGCAATGGCAATGGCAATGGCAATGGCAATGGTGATGGTGATGATGATGGCAATGGTGATGGTGATGGCAATGGCAATGGTGATGGCAATGGCAATGGTGATGGTGTTGATGATAGTGATCATAGTACCAGAAGTACTTAGACAAGTAGATTGGCCATGTCAACATCAACATCAAACCTTCCACCAACATAGAGCCTTGCACTAGCCAAAGCTTCCACAGACCTCAAGTCTTCTATTGGCCAAACATCAGCAAAATGTAAATCGGTCCGGAAGCCACACGCAAACCTCCTAGAGACTCCAGTCAACCTCACCAGTGCTTCTAAGTGCTTCCAGATGCTTCCAGCCCCCCCTGGAGCTAAGCAAAGTGCTCTCAGACTCTCCAAGAGCAAGCTCAGGTGCTCCAGAAAGCTCCTGCAGGCATGGAGGTACATTCAGGATGCTACGAGATTTGACTTATAGGATACTCAAATTTTGGAGCAGCTGAGACCTCTGCGCAAGTCTGTGGGAGACCTCGAGAGCAGCTGAGACCGCTGCGCGGCTCTGCCGTAGACTTGGCGCCATATTGTCACAGCAGTGGTTCTGTTGGTTCTATAAGAACAAGGCATTTCATCGGTCATATTCGTCTTTGTTACAGTCACAAGATTCGCTGCCTCATAATATGGCATGCATTATTTTAGTATCTCTATATATACATATGGTCAATCTGGCCACCGATGGTAGTCGAGCATAATCAGAGAAGGACCTGGAGATACCCTTTGAGAGAACCTAGAGATGCACCGCTTGGAGGCCATTGTGGTGAAATGACGCAGATAGAAGGCAGAGTGCCTACCATCAACATTCCAGCACACCTCTCGCTACATCCAAACGGATTTCGTGAGATACTGCCATTCTTGCTCATCGAGCGTAGGAAGAAGGTGAGAAGATATGATACAACCCAGCCGTGAGGATCCATGCAATCGCGTGGATCCACAAAATCTCGGAAAGAGCAAGTGAAACCAATAGTTGGGAAAGATAGAGTGTACATTTTTTTTATATTAAGATGAGATGACATCTATCTACCCTGCAATCTCCCGCATATATACTCCCCATCGCTCAGTCCACCTCCGTTACCCCTGAATCTCCGTACACCCGACGTCGCTCCTCAACTATGTACTTAGAGGCCATGATCGAGTGAGTTTGGAGATCCAATTGGAGACCGAGATTAAGTGAACTCTGAGATGCACTGGGAGGCCGTAATCGAGCGAGTTTGGACATCCACTTGCAGGCCAAGATCGGGTGAACTCAGAGATGCACTTGGAGGCCGTGATCATTTGAATTTGGAGATGCACTTGCAGGCTATGATCGAGCAGGATTGGAGCAGTACTTGGAGGCAGTCGATTTGGAGGGAGGCGCAATGGCAGCTGAGACTCTATTCATCAGTTGAGTTGTAATTGTGGGAATGTAGAGAGTTGAGTACAACATCCACCGAGAGATGAGAAACTGGCTAGGAGCAGCGAGGCTATCAATCTTGGGATGATGCTGTACTGGGTGTTAACTCATGATCATGGCATGGAGAGATAGAGAGGGATGGCTTAAGTTCGTGTTATTAGGTGATGGTAGGGTTGAAGCACACAAAAGAGAGCGATCAGAGGAGATGGGTGGAATCATCATGAGAAACTGGGACTTGAGAGAATTTTGTGTGCGAGTCAATTTACCATCCCCAATAAGGCAGGTACGAGTCCCGATCTGGCGGGTAATTACACCGATACGAGGTCATGTAAACCTAATCAGGCAAGTCGTACTCCAGATTTCTCATTGCCGATCGTATCTTCCATATCGTTCTCATCTTCATCCCCCATCTCTCAATTTCTTGTCCACAACTCTAGCATCATCGCGAGAACACAAAGCTAAGTCATCCCTCTCTATCTCTCCGTGCCATGATCATGAGTCAACACCAAGTGCAGCATACACCAAGTGCAGTATACATCAAGTGCAGTATACATCAAGTGCAGCATACACCAAGTGCAGCATACACCAAGTGCAGCATACACCAAGTGCAGCATACACCAAGTGCAGCATACACCAAGTGCAGC
>Ga0307512_10000242_pt1 | contig 77297 bp, 66 predicted proteins | sample 14_EM_MG_FD_200267 | JGI IMG/M metagenome (GOLD analysis project Ga0307512, IMG submission 200267) | Populus trichocarpa ectomycorrhiza microbial communities from riparian zone in the Pacific Northwest, United States - 14_EM | ecosystem: Host-associated > Plants > Roots > Unclassified | place... | reverse complement strand
GTCCGGGTTTGGCCCGCCAAGACGCTGCGGGTCGGGTTTTTGGACGGTTCTGGAACCGAACCGAACCGTTTTTCCGGTCCGAACCCGGACCGCTGGCGGGTTACCCGGACCCGTTGCTAACACTAGTTGTGGGCGATGTTCCGGGGTTTGTGGTCGTGGGGCAGGCGCCGGAGGTTGTGGCTGTGGGGCATGCTCGCTGATCTCCTGGCCTTGCTCAGGTACCACAATTTGCTAATTGTCTACCATTGTATCTTCCTCGTTAGCCGCTGTATTAACCTTCTCTCCCTGGCTAATCGTCTGAGGTTCTTTGCCATCATCCTCATTCTCATTCTCATCCTCCTCCTCCTCCTCCACATCTTCCTCATCCTTATCCTCCTCCTCTTCATCTTCCTCCTCTTCATCTTCCTCCTCTTCATCGTCACCGTCCCTTCCCCTATCCACATCACCGTCCAAATCCACGCCGCCCGGTGCATCCACATCATCCTCTATGCGCATATCCACATCAGGATCATGTTCTGAGGCATATTCACGGTCCGACTCGGTAGAGTCGGTATCATTATCTGAGAACATTGACACGGCGGGCGATGCTTCCAGCTCTAAACATTCCCGCTCCAGTTAGCCCTCCGTGTCCAAGTCTGCCTCTGACATTTCCTCTGCAGCTGCATAGTAATGGCATGAGAGATATCATTTCCCCTTGGGGTTCGTTTAACAATACCTTTCCCTTTACCATTTCCCTTCCCCGTCCCCTTCCCTTTCCCCTTTCCATCCTCAGTTGCCTTCCATTTCCCCTTCCCATCCTTTGTTCCCTTCCCTTTCTCGGACCGTTTCTAACCGCCCTTTGTGTCTCGCTCACCATCCCTGTCGTCATTGTCATTGTCATCCCCAGGACGGCGCCTTCCACCGCTCGGCACACTGGGATCCGCCAATTTCTCATCATCATCATCCCCGTCGATTATCTGATCCCAATTCAGTGGTCTAACCGCCATAAAGTCGCCTGGCTTGCACTGCCAGCAGCTTGGCGGCTCAATCTTTGCCCTGAGATCATCACTACCGTACCAAGAGCAACGCTCACCGGTGCATTTAACTTTCCTTGAGCTGGTTGTCTGTCGATTGGAGCAATTGACTTGATCTCCGAAGGCACGGGGGTTGTCCCATCTTCAATTGTTCATTTGGTCTTGTGTTTTGTCAATCATTTGCCACATATATGAGTGGAAGGCTGCCAAGCACTCCCGAAAAGGTGAACTCCTGCTCCTGCGGTGAGGTCACATCACCTGGAATCGTGAAAAGTGGCAAGTCGTGACTGAATCAAGAAAGATTATATCATAAAGAGGTCCCAGGGCCTCTCATTCTTGACACCGCGAACCTTGAATATCCATATGACTCCACGAATGGGTTACGAGACGAATCCCTTTATCCGGTCCCGATCCAACGACAGGCGTCGATTTATAACCAATGTCGGCATTTTTGCCTTAGCAGTTGCCTCACCCTCTCTTTTGCGGCTGCCCTTTGGTGCCAATGCTGCGAGTTGAAAATTGATCTACATCTGAGGTGTTACCATTATGATACAGTTGAACGTAGCGGAAGGAAGCCCAGAGTGAATGTACAAAGTTGGGCAGGTTATTGAGTGTGCTTTGGAACATAAGGCGTCATTTTGTGCAAGTCACGTGATGTCGAGATAGTTCAGGATGCTGGTGGTGTGTTGAATACAGAAACAATAGAGAATGGAGGTGTAGGTGGGAAGAAAGGATATATATACTCGAGTTCCTGCGATTTGATTCCTATCCTGCGTTGTGTTGGTTAACAAACATTAAACGGCGCAGCCTTCATCTTGCACAACCAACAAGCACCTCATGCAGGAGGAGCCTCGAGACGAGATTTGGTACTCGCGGTGATGCCAGTATGCGATGCCGGCCATTGCATTCGCATCACATACCACCTGTCCCACTCAGACCTCGCGCATCTCGGAGCAAACCGAGTAGTTCTCAGGTTGTGCCAACTCTGCAACCATCCAACACGGCTACCAATGCCTATCAGTTGAAAGAGCACATGGAACTGATGTCATAGGAGAGAGAATACGTCATTGTTCGCTTTGCGATGCTTTTAGCTCTGCCAACGGGGGATTTCCACAGGGAAGCTGAAGATATTCACAATCAATGGTTTGAACGATTGTGGCAAGAACGTGTGCAATACTATGATAATCGTGCCAAGAAGGCATAAACACCCTTCAAGCGGTGCAAATAGACCTTCAGACGTTGCTGTAACAGTGAAAATAAATGCTGACTTTGATCTGAGTTTAATCTGATGGCAGTTAACCCCATAATTGAATAGTTTTGGAGAGAACTCGTCCCGAAGTATTGTCACGGTTTAGAGTCTAGCGCGGTCTACACTGCGCCTCCCTTTTTTGTCGAATACCTCCATGGTCACTCCAATACGAGTCTACGTCGCCTGCCGGTGCATATGCATGCAGAGGAAAATATTCCTACAGTCATAGCTTCGAACATCCAAATCGGATGATACCATCCCAAAGCCCTCACTCTGTCACATCTCCGGTCATACAAAATGTTCGAAGTCTTGCAAATCGTCAAAATCAACACAAGCGTAGGCCTTTGCGGAATTCTCACCTTGCCCCTGCTGGGAGATGCGTTTCCATACCAGCTGGCAAGAGACATTCCTCTCAAGGAGGGAGTTCTGTAGCCACTACGATCCAAGGTCAGAACTACACCCACCAATCTTCACCAAACACATCTCACGTTGAAGATATCACCCAGTCTGCTACACAGCAACATTCGATAATTACTCCAACCGCCACGCCGGGTACAAGCAGTCATAACACGCCAGCACCGTGTGGAACCTCACAGACAGACTCAACCTGTCACGTTGTATCTGGCCCAGCATCCGGCATTGCTAGCACTCCCACTCCTCTCAGCAGTCTTGAAAACCTGCCTACCCCCATCCTGAATCCAGAAGTCCGCGCGATCATTACAAATCCACTGCGATCGCGAGCTACCGAACCGAATCAGAGACAGAGGCAGTGGCAATTGCAAACGCAGGCGGCATCTGCACCTCGATCAGTGGTCTCCAGCAGCTGCAGTATCCAGTGATTGGGTCACTCCAACATGACGTGTCATGTATTTGCAACGGGCAGACTACTGGAGCTCTACATGTGGAACAGACGGCCGTTCATGAGTGCAAGCGACATGGAGACAGTATGTTGTGCAACGCGACGTGTTGCGAAATCATCAGCTGAAGCCCCACACTGGTAGATAATAGAGATGTACTGTAACACCACAATGCAGCAAAACAACATTTGGTCCATAGCATTTGAGGCATGCACAAAGGAGATCTTGAAAAAGGTATGCTGAAGCAATGGCCCATGTTGGATATTACATGCTCAAACCGGTACCAGGTGCGCGCACAAGTCGATAAGGTTAAATCCCATTGTATTCAATCAACAAGGCACAATATAGTAGAGCTATATGATCTCCACCACTTCGAATCCAACGCAGGGCGTTTGGAATTCATTGATTCCCTTCTGGCAGACAATAAGCATCTTTTTCCTGTTGCAGAGCATGTGGAAGGCGGTGTACGCGGTCCAAATCCAACGGAGAGGGTGACAAAAGCTGCTAAAGAATGGCCAGCGTCCACTTTATGTCCTGGCGGAAGCAATCCCGCGGGTGATCTACATCAAATTTCATCATCGGGCCAATAACCACAGTAAGTATGCTGATGGGTTTTATAATTCCATCATTGGCGACAAGGACGGTCATATACACTCATCATTGATCATGTTTACCTGCACCGCGTTGCGCCATGTTTTCCTGGAGTGGCAAAGAACATTGGTGTTCATCCGAAAGCTTCCAAGTCAAAGCTGAAAGCGGACAGACCTGACCGCTCGAACTACTTCAATTTCATGAATGATGGTGGTAAGAACGCATCCTGCTGCGCTGCAATGGGTCGCAAATTGATAACCTCGCCTGGTGTTTCAGACACATATACATTCTTGATGAATACCTGGAACACTCTACTGGAGAGCTACCAACAGAGGGTGTATAACACCACTCTTGCTACAGTCAATTGTTAGATCCAACAGGCAGAGAACACAACGTCTGACGTGGAGATCAGCGTGGAAGCATCCCGTGTTGATACTGCCATTCTTCTTGCATATTTGACCTCCGAAGTGGAGCATGAGGAGCCTGAGATCGTAAGCACTGACCCAAACATCCCGATAGACAACAATTGCACGGATGATGAACATCATTGCGGGATGCCAGGGGGCAGTGGGGATCATGAAGATGACGGTAATGAATGCGACATGCGCTATGCCAACACCACCGCCAGCCGGCGATGACGGCCCGCAACTGAACTCGAGAGGTTTGTCCTTGGAACTAGTGATGTCGACGGGTATGAGGGCGAGGATGGTGACAATGCGTATGCAGATGAGGAGGAAGAAGCATCGCAAGCCGATGATGGATCAACCCAGAATGTGGAGGACTGAGGGCATGGTAGGTTTGACCTGGAAACCAGTAATGTCGATGGGTATCAGTCTGAGGATGGTGACAATGCGGATGCGGATGAGGAGGAATACGCATCACAAGCCAATGATGGATCAACACAGAATGTGGAGGACCAAGGGCATAGTACTAGAGAGTGTGAAGATTAGACTGTATATTTCAGACCTCTAAAATACCATAATGGCGAAGCAAACGCAATGGCAAGCAATGTATCCGAAGCGAAGGCTCCATTGCAATATGTGACAAAATCTCAAAGCTAAACATATATGGGGCAAGCACGGCATCCGATATAGAGCACTAGCGGAGAGGTAAAATGTGGCTATCAGCCGAAGAAAGGAATAATCATAGCCAGGCGTTGTGTAAACGGCTGCAGCATCACTGCAGCCCCTGCAACGACTGTAACACACATGTCGTTATGATGGAGCGTATACATTACCAAATTCCAGGCGCAATGTAATAGAGGAAAGTATGCAATGCGACCCATCGCCTGGGCGACAGGAAGCGTGATATTCTCCGTCAGAGGGCACGAGACTCCGTCAGAGCCATCAGAAATGTGCGGAACACCTGGGTGTTTCAGACGGAAACTAGGGTTGTTCCTGATGTTGTTCTGTTCATTTGTTTGTTGAACCCCTGTAGTTCATAATGACATATTCAGACTTACCTGGACAAGTAGTCAGTTCTTCAATTGGCATTTGAAATCATCTGTATTGATGTCTGGAAGCATAGTGGAATCTTTGCTGCCTACACTTTTGTAATTGCCTATCTCCCCATCAGTGTATTTATGAATCTGGTTACCGAAACTGAAATCATATATATTGGTCATCTCCAGGCTAATTGTCAAAAGCTGAGTTGGATGTTGTACACTTGATGGAACATGATGATTGGTAGTCTTCTTGAATATCAGTTATAGTACCCTTTCTGGGTGTGTTTCTGGATTCTTCAGTAAATAGTAATTCTTCATCTTGTTGGATGTAGGTTCCATGTTGACAGAGCGAAGATTGAGGTAGTGCAATGTATAGAGAGCGTATGTAAGGGTAAAAGCAGAATTAAGTGTATTTGAATGATAGGAAAATAGTGGAAGGAAATATCACAGGGTTGGGGAGGATTCAATTTAAGGCGAACCGTGAATAGGTTCAGGACAGATCATCTCTACTGTTAATATTTATATTTAGGATGGCAGTCCATTGTTGTGACTTACGAATTATCAGGTGGAATGGCATAGATAGATTTCTAATGCCCAATGCTAAATGTTAGCACTCCTATCAACACAACAATTGATACAAGAATTGGAGATTGAATTATACCTATGCACTTAGAATTCAACCAGATGTACCTAAAGAATACATGACATTAACATTGTTCTAATATTCATTAACCTTGGGCACCAGCCAGATGCGGTACTACGATTCTGAATGAGAATGATTGCACCTGCAGATGACACCTCCAAATGTACTAGTAATACTGGCAGTCAAACCATTTAAAGTGGCCATGTAGCATCGAATTGCAGCTAGATTGAGAATTTGCAGCATTCCAAATATTTGGAAGTGTGTAAGTGGTGAAAGTCATTTCACACTGATTCAAACTGAGTGTGATATTGATCATGGAGAAACATGAATCTCTGTATATGGGGTATCCATTGCAACAACAAGCTATCTTCATAAAATTCTGTTCAATTGCCATTCGGCAGTTATGTCAGCAGTCAATAGATCAATATCATGGGCATCACTTTCATTTGAGTCATCCAACTGAGTTCTGTATGTGGAATAATATACCAGTATTGCATTTTATATAAGAGGTGGAGAATTTCAATATAGAAAGGAGCAATATAACAGAGAAAGAACAGTAAGATATGATACTGATTCAGGGATAATCTTATTTATTCAAGTTCTAATCAATGTGATAATTTCTAGCAAATGTGGCATAAATACTCACTAACATTCAGAATTTGTGGCTAATAACTAGAAAATCACACATTGTTAAATTTCCAAATGATTATGTATTTCAGTAAAACTGAGTGAACTTTAAGCAAATATTGGGGCTTAATCCTATATATTGTAATATTAAGGCATAGTGAGACAGTATCTGATAGCAGGCAGAGGTATAATCCCAATCACATCCAGCAAATTGAGATGCACCAAGGGTTGAATTGGTATTTACAATTCAATTCAACAGCTGGGATTGCAGGCTTGCCTTTGTTTGACAGTTAATTGAACATGTTGAAGCTGCCATTTCTCATGTTGAGCCTTTATTACAACATGACTCTGATGCACTTGTCAGGTGTGGAAGCTCAGGGACACCTATTCAGGCTGAATATGATTTGTACTATACTTAACCATTTCAAGATATTTACTGGGCTGGAGGTTCTTGTGACATACTGAGTGATTAAGTACAGACTGCCCTTCAGATTCTCCCTATGTCAGATCTGTTGAAGAAAAACTGATGATGTGATCTATTTTCAGTTGCAGTTTGCAGTGGTGATAATATACAATATGGTCAGAATCCAGTGAAGCCTGCCTTGAAAGCTTCTTAAACTTTGGCCATTTCATGCAATCGTACTATACTGCTCGACAGGAGTTGCCTCTCATCTGCTGAATTACTGAGCATCAAGCTCAGGTGTTAAATGATAACTTACTGCTTTTGTATTGCTGTATTATTATGCATGTTTAGGTACATTTCAGATCTACAATCCAGTCAAGTTTAAGAGTCTTATATTTGACACCAGCCACATAATACATTTATCATGCCAATTTTGATAAGCCATGATTGACTATAGTGCTATGAGCCCAGTCCAGGTATTCCTCTGAGCTGCTAAACAGCCACCTTGTCATATGATTTCACTTTATACCGCTTCTCCATGTTTCATCTGGAATTATTCCCAGCATATGTTCTTCCTTCCTGAATCAATTTGAATCAGTGGCAGCAGCTCACCCAGATTGTTACCTTTCAGACACTGCAATTAAAGGTACAGATGGCATATCCAGCTCAGTTTCCACTAGTATTGCAATCAACACTTGATCAGTGCAATCAAGTCAACCACTAAAATCTCTTGACTGATATATTCTATTTTCAACTGTCCTTTGGAGAGATGTAGCCACCACACACTAAACTACAAATGTACAGCCCTGGACTACAAGTAATCTTACTTACCCAGATATTGACTAAAAAGTATATTTGAATTTACACTTCCAAGATCTCAAAATAGCATCAGTGGTCCAGACTCTATCAATAGTTCTGCACCTTGACAGAGCAAATCTCAAAAGACTGTTTCTGCTCAGCTACACTGCAGATAACCTACAACTCCCCTGAATCTCTATACCGCACGTCCCCAATAAAGTGTAAGGTTGCACTGCTTCTAATACAGATGTAACTGGAATCTGACACAATTGTATGGTTTAACCTCCAACTACCATATTCTGAAATGGATCGGATTTCCATGAAGAGAGTTTCAAGAGACAGTTCATTTGCGGGCAGTTTCTGTTCAAAGACTGAGTAGGTAACTGGTAACTCCCACTTACTGCTTAACCTACAAGGTTTGAGTTACTGAGAAATCTTCAATAGACCTGTCTGGTACACTGTCAACTCCCAACTCTCAAGATTGCACAAAGATTAAATTGTAATTTAGGCTCCAGTTAAGAAAAGGCAGCTGCAGGAAGTACAAGTAACTGTCAAAGTAAGATAAGTCTGCGATCCTGGTCATTTTATGAAATTCTACATATCAATTCAAAACTGGCTGTAATTCAATTCCTTAGACTGACATGCAGTCATTTAACTACCCACTCTGAGATAATATCTCACAATACATTAATCTCAACTGGTTAACAGCCTTCAACCACAATCTTTAAGACAAGTAAGCTTTGTAGTAGTGGGACTCATAATGAATTTGTAATTCAATAATACACTGTTATACCCAATTTGTATTCACAACATCTGAATGTTGGTATGTATTGTGTACCCATTTGCTAGCAATGTTGGCATTGGACAGAATTGGAATTATATACATTATCCATAAATTCTCATCATACCTTTCAGTTCTTTGTCTATATTGAATATTGTGTTTGTGAACCCAAATTCTATTCCTCTGATAAGAACTATAATATTGCAGTGAATTAATTCATCACATACAAACTGGATACCAGACTGAAACTGTAATTCTGCTAATTATATTTTCCATAATATTGCTTTATTGACCACTAATTTAGCTGCAGAATGTTAAAATAACAGAGTATTATGAACATGGGATATTCTTCCAACTAATATAACATATACAGCCATTCATCTTTGTCTTCTTTATCAAAACACTCAGCTTGAGCTGTTGCAAATCAACTGTTACAACTTATCAAGAGCCCAACACTATCCAAGGACTGCTGATTCTTAATATGACAACTCTTCTATACCTGATAGTCACCTCAAATACTTGAACTACAGGGATTATTAATACTGCTAGAGCAGTTATATACAGGTGCAATTATGATGTATCCATTTCTCAGTGCTCAATTTCACCTACACTGAAGGTTAGTTAATGATACAACCAGATTACAATTGCAAGTTCTTCAGGTGCATCTGGTTCGACTCTAGATATGTTAGCCTAAATCATCCTGCAGTTTGTAGATCAATTGTATATCTCATACAATAGCTGATATTCTGTGTTGGGTATTTGGAATCCATCTAATCTGGTGCAGCTGCTATATCGTATATCACAATCAAATTCATATATCTATAATATACAAGTAAACTGCTAAAATGAACTATACCAGACAGATTCCAGATTTGCCTGACATTGCATCTTCCTTGACATAATGCCATTTCTTTTCAATATTTCAATGTTATATGATTATACATAATTCTATATTTACCCTTATATACTATCTCTCTACATTTCATATCTCTCTATTCACACACTTAACAGGTAACTAAGTGCAAGACAGATAATCAATTACTGTGTACGGAACAGTCAAGAAGTAAATTTGCAGAGTGTTCTTACACATGCATTCACCTATAGAGCCAATTACCATTGCCTATGAAATGTTTACCATCCATCCCTGCATTTTGGAATGCTGTCCCAGAAGACTAATATTCATAATTGCATTATAATAAAGCAGGATGATCGAAATCCCTAGTAGGAGATTGGTAATCACAAAATTGAAAATCCCTGAGAGTCTGCCTTGTCTTCCTAAATTGAAGAAGAAGATTTGGATTGCAAACAGAAGGTCCAGTACTTTGTCCAGGTGTACTAGGATAAGATAATATGAACTGTTAGGGTTCTACTGGCAAAGGAATAGAGCCATGCCAATACTGTCATAGTATACCCTATGCTTCCGGATACCCAAAAACCACCTGGGGCTATGGCACACCTATTGCTAAAATGCCAAAAGTCAACCTTCTACATATTATACCTATTTGATACTGCACCAGTCCAGGTGCACCTGCTGCCCAACTGTAGTAGAGATCAGAATGTTCCACAACCAAAGACTGATAGATGTCACAATATTCCCCAACCAGAAACTCATACTATTGTACTAGCAACCAGTTTTGGTGAGGGACTCGTGGTCTACAAAACTCATTCACTAGTATTATCGGATAAAGATATTTTTATGTTTGATGAAGAATGGTAACTTGAAATTGATGCTCAGGATCATCAGGGTATGTTAAGAGATACTCATGCATGTATACCATCTGCATATTCGTTCCCCACTAGTCTCTTTCTTACTGTACATCTGCAAATATAAGAAACTGTAATTGTTCTATTCTCATTAATGCTTCTCTATCTGACTTACTACATTGCCCTAGCCACCAACTATACATTGTGAATACTAACTTGATTTACCATTAGAGTATGACTGGTGGGTGGAGTTTGTCTAACCGTTGTACATGTTTACTTGTCGTAATTAGGCTCTGAGACTGAGCTACATGTCGAGATTACAGGGTTTCTTTATGACTATGATAATCTCTCAAAGGTTGTGAATGATCAGATATCATGGTTCACCTGAATGGAAGTGCTGGAATTAATTTACCCTCAATTTTACTTCACTGCCAATTGCTTGGAGTGCTGGCTTACCATATCTCAGTTCATTCAACCAAACACTCTACAAATATTGGTGCTGGCAACTGGAGCTATACGTTGTGTGTAGTCCAAGCATGCCACTGGAATAATGGTTTCAGTGATATTTTCTTGAAGTAATATTCAGGTAAATTTTGTCCTTCTCTCACAATAGATTTTACTGTTAAAGCCACTGCTCCCATCCATCCCACATTGGTGGGCTGCTTAATTCCCCCCTTTCCATACTTTACTTCCCTGAATGGTGCTCCTGCACTGGAATTGGTGCTTCTTCCCTGGGATTGATACTTTTCAATTCCCATCAGCATTCCCCTCTATTTCAATGTGTACTCAATTCCACCCCTGTTGGCACAACACCAGTATAATGGATGTTCCTCCACAGTAACAAACACTCCTCTGCTGGGATTCATGCTCCTCCCTCCCTCTCAGTGCTTTCCAGTCAGCATTGGCTTTCATCATGAAAATTTCTGATTCCATATTCCAAATACTTTTGATCCTCTACTCTGAGAATTAATGCTCCCCTGCTATGATGTGCACTCCTCTGCTGGAATAGACACTCCACCACTGGGAAAGACACTGTTGAATTCCTATCGGCACTGCTTGATTTGGATTTGCACCTCTTCGATTGGATTTCGTACTATTTTATTGCCTTCTCAACTGGTCCTTTGTACTAAATACTCTTTATCTGGTTGTTGTATTTGCCTGGTGGTGCATTCCCTTTTCACCCTAATATATCATACCGACTTTCTATCAATATTTTGTTTTACTGCAAACTACTATCTCATTGTACCTGTGTTAAACATCACAAATTGAGCCAACTGACCTGGGAATTTAACAACACCCATTCCCCAGGCACCTATGATCAGCAAATATCCATAGAAGCTGTAGTTTCTTTACACCATTGATAAATGATGTATGTATGCTTTCTTCACTGCTGATGAGATCAGATATAATGTTGATAACATCGATATTATATTAGATTAATATCTATTGATTACACAGTTCGGTTATTGTGTTATTGTACCCTCATTGAGTTGGGCAATCAGGTACTGTATCATTTGATTTCTGAATGTGGTGAGGAAATAAATTGACTGTTGAAAGAAATGTTAGCTAGGATTGTTTAATTTAGAACTTGATAATAAATAATAATCCATGGATTATATTGGCCTTATAGGGTAATTCCAACTCATAGCCATGTGGCAAGTTCCAGATCACAGTGGCAGTGCTCAGAATAAAGTTCCATATATACCTAGGTACTTCTCAGGATCAATTCGGAATTCTTTCTTTGGTTGGGTGACAGTCCTAGATACTTTGAATATTATCTTTGGTGCTCTAATGTGCACCAATACATAGCACAAGTTCAGCCTTGGTCATTTCATACCAGTTATCAGACATTCAAGTTATTCCAGCAGACGCACAGAATGCCATCCTAAGGTCCGATTTGCACCCAAATCTGACACATGTAAGTTTATATGCTGCCATTGCTCATCCACTACTGGAGGCTTCAGTGTCTGAACTATATTTTGCTAATGCAATAACATTCTCATAAAGCAAGACACCATCAATCTCCATTTACCATATGCTCTCTGATTTACTTCTGCATGCTAGATTCGAAGACAAGTTTAGAAGCAGGTATTAGACTTTGCACAGTGTGAGGTACAATACCAGTAGTGAAGAGTCTTTGGCGGATCGAATATTGTGTGAGGTTTGCAGCATTTAGCCATTGGCAGGTGGCAACAAGTATATACTTGCCAAGATTGTGATGTTTGCTGATATTATAGTCAAAATATTATCTTTTATCTGGCCACCACAACAAGATCTCACAATTTATTATAATGGTAGTGTTGACCATTGAAGTATCAGAATCTACAGTGCACATGGATATTTGGATTTTGGGAGAGCACATCACATAGTTTGATATCTCTGTATATTCTGCTTCCTACTTCCCAGCAGTTGTGAATATATGTGTGAGCATTCAGGCTGAGACTGCTACTATTGATTGCCATGGCCATGGCCATGGCAATGATGTTGGTAATCACAAACATAGTACCACAAATTTCTTGAAAAGTAGGTTGACTACCTCAATGTCAGCATCCAAACTTTCACATACATAGGGTCTTCTTCAAGCCAACGCTTCCACACATGCAGTGTTTTTGACCCAAGAATAGCTTATCCTGAATCACTCTACTCCAGTAAATATACAACTCTCTAATGTGTGGCTCCCATGCATGGCTCTCCCAAGCATGCTCACAAATACAGCTTCCAGCAAGCTATCAAACTGGCGATCAACAGGCTATCAAGAATGCCGTAATGCAGACTTGCAATCCCAAGCCGCTTCCCATGTGGACTAAGTTGTATAGTGTATAGTAGCATGCTATCAGTGAAGATACCAGTTTGTAAAGACAACAATGTGTCCATCTCTGGCTGCCAGCTGCGTATCATTTCATCGGCCCTCATGCACATATCTATGAATTAACTATAAATATCAATAGATTGCATATCATACAGCAGTTTATAGGAAGCTTGCCAGAAGTTACACATATATTCCAGCATGTATCATGCAGTCTATAGCTAATTTGTACTTTTTCTAATAGCGATTCTTACCATCATACATTTCCGTGGCATTATTAACAAGTAATCTAGTTACACTACATATTTGATTTGGAGCTCTCTGAAGTAATTGGGAATTCAATCAAACTATCCATTGTACTCCACAGAAATCATCTTGAGAGTACAATGTAAGGTTTCACTCTGTACTGAGAGTTTATTATTTATTACTATTGAGTATACTTCACATGGGTATCTCTTTAGAATCATTGCCATTGGATGAGATCATAAAAAGCTCTGTTTAAGTCTCTCAGTCTAGAAAATATATACTGGGAATACTTCATATTACTTCAGATTACTTCTAAGATGATATTCGTATAGTTCCCATTACTGCTGAATGTCATTCTGATCACTCTCAAAAACTAATACAGCAGCACTTCTGACTCCTTCTAAGTGAGGATTCAAGTATGTATTTCATTATTCATTGAATTAGAAATTTCATACAGTGTACTGACATCTGTTTTTCAAATAATTGTCAATTTCCTATATATGATCAATGTTATTACTCTTGTCATGACCTCTACCACCACTCCATTTGCCAATTACCATTGGTTAGCTTCAGCTAAATTCCTGTAGTGATTGTCAGATAAGCTGTAAAGTTACTATTAATATATGGTACTTCCTTTGATGCAAATATTCTAACAATTGATAACATCCAACAGATACCTCCCTCTAGTATCACAGTTGACTTCTCAATGTTGTCACTTGGACTATGCCTCTGTGTTGATATTATTATGGAATAATGTCATGAATTGGTGATTGTTACGGGGGTACGTTAATCCCAAGTAGCTAATCCAACATATATTACGCTACGTACAGCCACCAATCCAACCCCCTGTTCCTGTCCTCGTCTTCCCAAGACTCAACCTCTTATCTTATAAAAGTGCTTACCAGTCGGCCTTGTCTGTCCAGAGTCGTTCTTCAGATAACTCTTCAAAGGGTAACGACCTTGTAGTGATGTTTCGGTGTACGTCATAACCACAGCCTTTGATAAATGCAGAGTATCATAGGACTTGTGAGATGTGGGTTGAACGCCACTCAATGAAATACTAAATGAGATCTCCGAAAGTTTCGATGACCCTGCTGTGTACATACTGAGCATGTCGCAACCTGTTGGAACACATATGAAGAGTATTCACAAATGTGGAATCAAGAAGTAATGTTGAAAGTTGTTTGTAGATTGAAATCCTAATAATATTTTAAGGTGTACTTCGCTGGTAATGTCTGACTGTGGATTGCCACTAGAGCTTGGTTCATTCCATTCCCAGAACAATGTGAGCTCTGTATAGATGGATCCTCAGGTCAAGCTTGCTTTCAGTTTCAAACTATGACACCATGTTTGTTTGATAGCTTATCGCGGAGAATAACTTAAGTGCCTCATTGATAGTGCCTTGAGTCCCCCTTGGTTATCATGTTCATGCATGAGTGGTTTTAGACATTATGTCCCTCATAGGGCCAACCTCATAATCATGACATCAAAACCACAAAATGACAGCTCATAACTTCAACTTGGACATCTTGCTTCCCATTCGTTCAGTACTTGGAACATCTGATGACTTATAGTCTAATCAGAGGTTATCACAATATGTTTTTATAGCTCTTTATTATTAAATGCCGGGCCTTTAATTTGGCTATTCGACATTGCGTCAGAGATTCAATTGGTGACCAACTGATACTCTGCAAATGTAGATAGGAACATGTCAACCTCATATCTTAGACGAGTATGACGTTGCAGTGCATAATAACTCAATCCAATGAGCAGGGTTTCCTTCCGGCCTCTTACCTTCAGCCAATGTCATCAATCCCTCAGGCACCGCATGCTTAGGTCTCCACCTTCCATACACTGGGAAGTGCCACAAGGTGTTCCCACTGCTGAGCACCTGAGCTGGCAGATCCATCTTACTCATATATTGCATTATCGTCTGCTGCACACGTAATTCTGTGTAATCACAACTTAACTGTGTGTTGTCCTGCTAGATGAGGAATAGTAGGTGTGGCCAATAATTATGCGTACTGCGGAAGGTTTTTCACTTCCCAGTAATGGTGACATAATTGTGTCATCATATTTGAATCTGCTAGTGGCAGCTTACTCATCACTGATTGATTGACATGCAGCCCAAGTGTAATCCCGCTAATGATCACTTTGGTGACAAACATGATGTTGTTCCACAGGTAGGTGTTTTGCACATGATTCTCACACAATTCTCACATGTACCTGCTGCAATCTATTCATGTATCATTACTGCTGCTAAAGGAGAACCCCTAACAGTGATATCATATATAATTAATAAACACCCCACTGCATTTGTATTAAGTGTGATGGCTAGGGATTCCTTGGTATAATAGGAAGTTGCGGACATTGTATAGTATTCATTTCCATACAATTTTCCTAATGATTGTTAACAATCTGGTTTACATTGGCTAAGAAATGTTGATATGTGCATTCATGAGTCTGTTGGACCAAATGAGTCTATTCTGGATCCAGCCAACAAATTCTATTGGAATGTAATACATATTAAGTACAGACTGCTGATCCAAAAGTTTAGATGCAGCCATCTGCAAACACTGCCTGAGATATCATAACACCACATCTCAAACAATATCATATCAGAAATGTTCTATACGGACATTCTGAACTGACCTCAATGATAGTGTGTGTTGCCCCTAACTTAAAAGCAGCTTGTCGTAATATCGTTGTAGGCCCTTTGCGCTTGTTTCTCTTGCAAGGACGAATATAAGAAGCATTACCATGGCCTTCTTCGCTCGTGCTATTTCTCACACGCGACACTTGTCAGCAGCTACCCCGAAGTCGTCATCATCGGTGTCACCAGCAAAAACCATAAAAATATTTTACAATAATATTGCCACAGCCTCATCAAACAACAGCAGCTTCGCCCCACACAACCTCCACCTTCTCTGGTTAATCGTCAACTCCACCTCCCCCACTTCTGTCAATCGTCCTCTTCATATCAAAACCCGCCAATTCCATTCTGCACCCGCAAAGATGGTCCAACAAATCTCGGCGTATGTCTCTCCTCTCCGATAACCATCGTTTATTATTGCAATTGTATTTATTTATTTTATTGTTCCACTATACTGCTTATGAATATGTCCCTTCGCTCGTTGGTATTGTGGCTTGCTTCGAGTAATTGTCAGAGATAGAACAGATTGTGTATTTTTGTTGAGTTACCCCGCTATCAACCCCACCACAGGTGCGGACGGAAGCGCGGACACCAGCAGTACATCTGCCCCATCATCTGTAACCGCAGTTGGGGGTAACAAAAGACACCGATACAGCTAACCAAAACATGTCCACAACAGACGCGAACAATATGAAAACGCACTGAAAAAGTCCGACGATAAGCTTGTCGTGATTGACTTCTTTGCAACTTGGTGTGGTCTGTCTCCCTGTCCCTCACTATCAAACTTATCAAAATTAACACAACATATAGGTCCCTGCAAAATCATCGCCCCACAAGTCGAGAAGATGTCCAAAGAGTTCGAACACGACGTTGAATTCTATAAGATCGATGTCGACGACAACCAACAGATTGCCGGCGAACTTGCTGTCCGCGCTATGCCCACGTTCCTCTTCTTCAAGAAAGGCAAGAAGCTCGATGACGAAGTCGTTGGTGCCAATGTCAAGGCCTTAAGGGTGTGTTGTGATCCAGTCTTTTGTACCTAAGTTGAGAACTAATATATAGATATGTATCACAGGCTGCAATCGAGAAAAACTGTAAAAAAGAATGATGTGTGAAGTTAGTCGATGCAGGTGTTATATCGCTTCGGTTGTCATCCTTCCTGCACTGCAGTAACTATGTATAGTGAACGATTGAGAGTATACATTTGTTGGGATACCGAATGCGCAAAATTAATGAGAACACCGAGACATCGCAAGCCGCTTCCAGCATAAACACTCCAACACAGATCTAGAACCGTTGAACAACGGATCATTCCAATGTCAATACATGCACGGAAGTAATGCCGTGTCTAGGCATGCTACACATCTCTGGAAAAACCCCAAAACCATAATGTATAAGAAAGACTATGTACAGCAACTCCTGAATAATATGCGACTGCGCCCAGAAAAAAGCATAATAAAATATCACGTGAAGATGTACAGTTTCCAACAAGATTATGACCCCCAATAACCAGACCATTTCGCCATACGCCCCCACCCATTGTACCCTTTCTTGACGCCCATATTTTTTGTACATTGCAATAGAGAAAACATAAATGTGCTACACATACAGTTCTCTGATACCAACCGTCACCGTCTGCATTCCGACATCCCTCCGTTTCCTACCTCCAGTTGCTGATGGCTTCCGCCTGGCCAGGCGCTGTTGCCTCCGAGACTTCGGTGGACCCTTAGATACCGGTGGCGGGAGTAGGGGCAAGGGTGGTGCCTCAACAACGGCGGCAGCCTTGGCTTTGATTCGCTGGGATCTTCGTGTAGGTTGTAATGGTTGAGGATAAACAGGCTTTCGTCGCCGTCCCGCCATAATCGATATGTCTGATTCTGATGAACTTGATGATTGGATAGAACTTATAAACGAACTCGCAACAGAACTTGAATCGTCACTAATGGTGCTGGAGCTAACAGGTGAACCGTCAGGGCTCTTTCGTCGCTTAACTCGAGAGCGATCCTCTTCCTTGACTTCGATAACTTCCGCAATGACGGTTGATGGTTCTGGTTCCCGTAAAGGTGTGACCTTGCTGACTAAATTCAAGATGATACCCTGCATTGGGTCGGGCTCCTGCCGCTCTAGTTCGGGTTGTTGCTGCTCAACTTGAGGCTGCTGCTCTGCTTGGGGAGGATGCTCCCCACGATGGTGCTGCCCGACTAAGGGCTGCTGCTGCTGCTGGTGTGAGTATAGCCGAACTTCAGATTGTTGCTGCTCTGGTTCTGGCCTAGGCAGTTCTGGTTGTTCGGGTAGTTTCGATTTGGACAGTTGCGATTTCTGCTGTTCAGGTTTTGGCAATAGCTGTTGTGGTAGCGGTTCCAGTTCGGGCTGCTGTCCTTCTTGTGGTTGTATTGGTTTGAACTCTTGCTGCTTTGGATCTGGTTTTGATTTTTGCATCATTTGCAACTGTTGCTGCTCAGATTCTGGCCATAGTCGATCTGGTAGTTGATCTGGTTTGCAATGTTCAAGCCCCATGTGCTTTTCGGGTTCTGGCAACAGGTCTGGCGGTTGTTCTAGTTCGAGCTGTAGTCGCCCCAACAGGGTTTCAGATTCAAGCCGTTGCTTCTGTACTTCTGACTGCTGCTGCTCCGATTTAAGTTGTTGTTCTTCTGGTGCGAGTTGTTGCTCTTCTGGTGCGAGTTGCTGCACTCCAGGTTCTGGCTCTTGCTGCCCGATTTGAAGCTTGCGCACGTCCAAGAGTTCTGTCTCGATGGACATTTTGACAAGCTGATACACTTTAATGTCATTGGTCTGGTGTTCGTCCTCTTCATTGGCAAGTGTTTCCGACTCCGACATACTCGCCGTGTCCCATTCTTCAAGAAGCTGTGAAACAGCCACATTCACGTCACCGTTACACATTTCCAAAGTTTCTCTAATCTTTGCTGGGGTCTCATGGTGTGGCAAGGATGCTGCCACAACGTCTTCCATCCATGGCAGGACGACAGAAGACTTAGTCAACGTTTCTTTCACGTCTTCCAAAGCGATATATGATACCGGACAGGGACACACAACTGGAGGACCAGTATGAGGACCTCCCCGATTCCGGATTGACGAATAATGCTCCCACATCTATAGATTCCACGCAACCATGAGCAATTACACTTCCCACAAAACTCGTATCTCGCGCGGGGTCAAGACCGTGGAAAGAATCTGGGAAACCCGCACGACACTGCAGACCAGAGGAACTTACATGATATGCAATATGTACTACTTTTCGGTCCTTGTTATGCTTTCCTGCATTTCCGGAGACGTTATCGGCGCATATAACATATGCATAGTCCCGCTGGTAAATCTTCACGTCGACTCCGAATTCTCGAGCAAAGGCCTGGATCTCCAAATTGTCACCAAAAACTCCCGACTTTTTCATTCGTTGCAACCTCAGCTCAAACGCTTTGTCGATTTCATCCTGGGTGTGCGTTTCTAGGTCTAATTTGGAGTTCGCGGCGGCTCTTCGTCTTGGTGCTCGGCGGACAGGGGCCACGTCAATGAAGGCCTTGAAATAAGAGGAGTATGTACGAAGGTCTATCAATTGTTTAATGTTAGCATGTCGGGAATTAAATAAAGCTCGAATAGTAAGAGATCACTTACGCTCTACCACTCGCTGTCGAAGTTCACTGTGACAATTCTCATGGCCATAAAGCTAGTTGTCCCGGCTTTAGCAGCTATTTCGAACTGGGATGTGCAGCACACCAACGATAATCCACCAGATAAAAAATCAAGGAAATTTGCACACATCCATTATAAAACAACATATCATTTCATTTCCAAGGGAGCAGCAGGCCCAAGCCACAAAGCAGGTATGGCTGCAAAACAGCAAAGAACTGATAAATAAATAAAGGATGGCAAACCTGGTCACTCAAGGAATGAAAAAGACAATCTCCATCGCCAGAAGTCTGTGCGGCATAGAGTCCATTTCCTTCTAACAAAGGGAACTCGTCGTCGTAATAGTTGATATCGGCCATCCTGCCAGTAGCATGGCCAATGTTGTTTTTAGAGGTAGGCATTACCATTGCAGAAAAGTAAGGAGTATAGCCGGATCAGCTAGTATCTCTCGTTACCCTGACCAGCAAGGCAGTGTTATTCAAAGCTGGAAATCTTTATATTAGAAACATTGTCAATAAAGCATAACATTACTCTACCTTCCTTACTACTACAACCTAAAGTATAATATCACCTTTTACCTAACCATTGGTCATGGTGATCAAGATGGTCTGATGCAAAAAATGGTTAATTGAAATAGAGGTTCAGATATTATCTTATGGTAGTAGCTGAAACAAGGGGGCTTTGACAGGAAAATCTTTGATGTTACTATAACTGACATTTGTTATGGCCATTTGCTTAGTTCTACAATATGTTATTGACATTACTGCCATGCCATAGCACATTATGGGTTTATAACCATAAATTAAAGGGTTTAGTGGGAGATTCTATTATATTTTTACTGTTTGCGAAATATGATAACATTCCATATGTGAGAACAGCAACTTATACAGATAATATTTAATACAGATTTGAATACTGACTAGTTGGTGTTCACATGCAATGACAATAAGTCACAATCACCTGTTATATCAGAGCAATCATGGTTATTAATTAAGATTTATGCTACTATATTGGGGTAGAAGTTGCGTTGCTAAATTTATAAACAATATTTGACTATTATACAACTTCTGCAGTAACCTTTGCCACACCAGTGCAGTGATCTCAAACTAACAGATGATAATACAGTCGAATGTTACTATTTAAATCAGAAACTATATTGGCATACAGAAGTGGATATAATGTTACCAACAGTTTCAGACTGCCTAGGTCGAAACTGAACCATTGCGAAGTTGGAGGTCCAGGTAGTGAATACACCCTGACAATCCATTCGGATACTGGTTGTTCGAAATCTCCAACCCTTCCATAATGTGCTCGTTTTCAGTGGGTTGTCCAGCAGGTTAGTGTTAGCAATGGTTCTGGACTGTCGATTCGGGTCCGGGTGCGGTTTGGAACCAAACTGGCTCCAGATATGCGGTCCGGGATGTCAATAAACCTGAACTGCCCATTCAGGTACAGTTCAATTGAATACTCCCTACCTGTCTGAAATGGGCGGGTACTCAGCGGGTTGTCCAGCGGGTCCATCTGTAAATACATGTAATGTGTCTGCCTTTGCTGTTTGATAATAGTTCTCAATGAAAATAGATTATTCAACATCCAGGTATCACATTGTGCATGATTTGCAGGTTGCGGTATCGACAATATTTGAATTCGTGTTTTTCCTTTAATATTTTGGATTTTTGACCTTGGAGGAGGTCAATAGTGCAATTATAAGCTCAAATATCCATGCGACGCCTTCATTACCCAATATGCATCACCAGAAATTGATGACCCTCAGTTGATGCTAGGTTGACAGTGATTTCCAGAATGGGGCTGTGACTGTGTCACTTTCTCTATTGGCTACAATGGCTGCCTATACGTTTGTTATGGATAACAGTAAGCAAATCGCTTACCAAGTACCTTATTTATCAGACCAACGATCTTTGAGGCTCCATTGATGCTCATTTTCAGGATGGGGAACTGAACGTGTTGCTTCCTCTTTTGCTGAAAAGGCTGCCAATATGTCGGTTACGCATAACAGCAAGCATATCCCTTTCCAATTACTAAACTGACATTACCAAAAAGCATTGATGCTCTGTTGATGATCAGTTTGAGATGGTAGCGAAATTGACACTAACCATATTGCAAATAAAGCTGGCCAAACTTTGATTATGGGTAAATGCCGTAGCATATCCCTTGGATTGAACTAGATGCAACACCCAAGATTGTTGATGCTCTGTTGACACTCTGTTGATGCTCTGTGAATGCTCTGTTGACGCTCTGTTGACGCTCATTTTCAGGTGAAGTGACATCGAGATTAACGATATTACCTATGAAGGCGGCCAATACTTCGATTATGGGCAAATTTCATAGCACAGCCCTAGGATTATACAAGATGCAACACCCAAATTCGTTGACGCTCTGTTGACACTCATTTTCATAATGGGGCTGTGACCATGTTGCTGTCTCTTTTGAGCATAAAGGCTGGCAAAAGGTCGATTATGGGTAAATGCCGTAGCATAGCCCTTGGATTAGAGCAGATGCAACACCCAAGATTGTTGATGCTCTGTTGACACTCTGTTGACACTCTGTTGACGCTCTGTTGACGATCTGTTGACACTCTGTTGACACTCTGTTGACGCTCTGTTGACTCTCATTGTCAGGTGAAGTGACATCGAGACTAACGATTTTGCCTATAATGGCGGCCAATACTTCCATTATGGGCAAATTCTGTAGCACAGCTCTTGGATTATACAAGATGCAACACCCAAATTTGTTGACGCTCTGTTGACGCTCATTTTCAGAATGGGGCTGTGACCATGTTGCTGTCTGTTTTGCACATAAAGACTGCCGATATGTCGATTATGCGTAAATGCCATAGCATAGCCCTTGTATTATACAAGATGCAACACCCAAGATTGTTGACGCTCTGTTGACGCTCTGTTGATGCTCTGTTGACGCTCTGTGGACGCTGTGTTGACGCTCTGTTGACCTTCATTTTCAGGTGAAGCGACATCAACAAAAACGGTATTGCCTATGAAGACGGCAAAAACTTCGATCAGGGATAAAAGCCGCAGCATAGCCCTTGGATCATACAAGATGCAACACCCGAAATCGTTGACTCTCCGTTGACGCTCATTTTCACAATGGGGCTGTGACCATGTCGCTTTCTCTTTTGCGCGTAAAGGCTGCCGATATGTTGATTATCGGTAAATGCCATAGCATAGCGCTTGGATTGAACTAGATGCAACACCCAAGATTGTTGACGCTCTGTTGACGCTCTGTTGACGCTCATTTTCAGGTGATGCGACATCAACATTAATGTTTTTGCTTATAAAGGCTGCCAAAACTTTGATTATGGATAAAAGCCGTGGCATTGCCCTTGGATTATACAAGATGCAACACCTGAAATCATTGATGCTCTGTTGACGCTCATTTTCACAATGGGGCTGTGAGCATGTCGCTATCACTTTTGAGTGTAAAGGCTGCCAATACGTTGATTATGGGTAAATGATCTAGCATAGCCCTTGGATTATTGAAGATGGAACACCCAAGATTGTTGATGCTCTGTTGACGATCTGTTGACACTCCGTTGACGCTCATTTTCGGATGAAGTGACATCGACATGAATGGTATTGCTTATAAAGGCGGCCAATCCTTCGATTATGAATCAATGCCGTAGCACAGCCCTTGGATTATACAAGATTCAACCCCGAAAATAGTTGATGCTCTGTTAATGCTCTATTGACGCTCTGTTAACGCTCTGTTGATGCTCTGTTGACGCTCTGTTGACGCTCTGTTGACGCTCTGTTGACGCTCTGTTGACGCTCTGTTGACGCTCTGCTGACGCTCTGTTGACGCTCTGTTGACGCTTTGTTGACGCTTATTTTTGTTTTAGGAAAAACCACATTAACCATAATGCCAATAAAGTCGGCCAACACTTCGATTATGGGTAAAACCTGTAGTATAGCCCTTGGATTATACAAGATGCAACACCCGAAATCGTTGACGCTCCATTGACACTCATTTTCAGAATGTGGCTCTTACCATGTTGCTGTCGCTTTTGCCCATAAAGGCTGCCAATACGTTGGTTATGGATAACCGCGAGCAAATCACTTCCCAAACGACTTACTCACAAGACCAATAATTGTTGACGCTTGGTTGACGCTCATTTTCAGCATGGGGCTGTTACCGTGTCATTTCCTCTTTTGCCTATAAAGGGTGCCGATACGTTGATTATGGATAACAGCGAGCAAATCGCGTCGCAAACAACTTTCTTTCAAGACCGAAAATTCTTGACATTCCATTGACACTCATTTTCAACATAGGGCTGTTACCATGTCGCTTTCTCTTTTGCCTATACAGGCGGCTGATACGTGAGTTAGGGACAACAGCGAGCAAATCGCTTCCCAATTAACTCAAGTAGAAGACCGAAAATTGTTGATGCCCCATTGACACTCATTTTCAGACTGAGGCTGTTACTGTGTCGCTGTCTGTTTGGCCTATAAAGGCTGGCAATACATTGATTATGGATAACAGCAAGCAAATCGCTTCCCAATTAAGTTGCTTACAAGTCCAAATATCGTTGACGCTCCAGTGACCCTCACCATAAATATGTCCTAAAAGTTGTTGTATGGTCAATAATTTTGTACAAATAATCATACAGTCATTATTGACAGCCAATTTATAATTTGTATGAATACTCAGTTGTATCCAAAAGCTTTGTGGCATCTCAATGTCTGATCCACTGATGCACATGATCTCCAAGCAATGAATAACATACCACTATCACATTCCAGCGCTTTCAGCTGGCAATTTGCTGCATGTAGATTCATACACTCATTTTTCATCAATATAGCCCCACTTCCTCACTTTGTGCTATGCAGTTCCTTCTCCTTGATTTCCATGACCTACCATAAGCGATTTTCAAAATGTTCACTATGTGCACCAGGTCTAAACGCAGAGTGACGTAGTTGGATGTATGGATGAATGCAACATGATGGTGGGCATTCGTACAGATTCACGTTGCGCATTGACCGCTCCTTCTCTGATTGGTATGCCATCAGTGAGTCAAATTTTGTTAGTAAATTTTGTCTCCAATTTAGATTGCGCGTTCTCACTTATCTGTAAGAGGCAGGACAATATCAGGTTGAACAATCGTCAATCAACTCGGTTTGGAGTCTAGAACTTTCGTATGGCCCTTATGACCGTTGCACATGCACAGACAAATTAACATGTCTCACAATGCGGTCACTGAAATCAAAAAATTGTCGACACGTAGCAAAATGGGTACACCAATTACTTTTCGCGGAGATGAGTCGTCAATAATAACTACTTGTGCAGGTAGTGTACTGATGACAAACGAGCCATTACAATAAGTTCATCTGAATTCAATTCCGGTATGGTAATTAACTAGGGAAGTTTCCTGCAGGGGTAAAAGCTTACGGGTTTAACAGGCTTCGATTTGTTTATCGGTGACGAATTGAATACTGTGTTGGGCATGAGAGCTGATATGCATATGTATGACTGCGGTTCCCCGGATGCCAATCTCAGATGGCATCTTTCTGGTTGTGCAGTTCCATGCGGCATTGCGATTTTCTGCTTTCACTGTCGTGTATCTCCATCAGCTTACCAAATGTTGTCTGTGCAGTAGCAGGTGCACACCGATTCCAATTGCGAGTTAATGACTGCCTTAACTGTAAATATGGCTGTTCTGTACCTCAAATCTTCCTAATGATGCAAGACGAAAAATCGTGCACACTCAACTTCGTGATGTAGCAGCGAGCATGTCTCTACTTGTTTTGATTATACAGGCAGCCAATAAAACAAACAAAGACAATGATGTACCAAAGTTAATATGATTTTGCACAAGAAAATGGGATATCTGAATGCGACCATAAATAGAGAAACCCAAAAACGAGAACAGGAGATTGGAACTGATCGGTCTAGCCAAACCTGGCAAAACCCGCGGCTTGACCGTTACGGGTCCGGGTTTGGCCCGCCAAGAAGCTGCGGGTCGGGGTATTGGACAGGTCTAGTACTGAACCAAACTGTTTTTCCTGTCCAAACCTGGATCGCTGGTGGGTTCCCCGGACCCGTTGCTAATACTACAGCAGGTCCATCTGTAGATTCATATAATGCTCTTGTTTTTGCTGTTTGATAATAGTATCTTATCAAAATCACTCATTCAACAGCCAGTGATCTCCGTCTGTATGTTTTGCACTTTTCAATATTGATTATTTGGGAATCGGTGCTTTTACTTTATGTTTTCCATTTTTATTTATGCAGGGGTTCAATAGTTCAGTTAGGAAGTCTAGTATCTGCGTGATATCTTGATTACGCAATATGCAGGATAAAAGTTTTTGATGCTCCTTTTATGCTCATTTTCATGATACGGTAACGGAGATGTCATGCACTGTTTTGGATGAAAAGGCCGCCATTACTTCGTATATGAATTATTGCCACAACGTGACAATTAGATTACCAAAGACACAAGGCGAAGAATCATTGATGCTCTGTTGATGCTCATTTTCTGAATGGGGCACACAGCATGTCACTTTTGTTGTTGCCCTTAAAGGCGGGCAATACCTCATTTATTGATGTCTGCAACCAATCGCCAATTACATTACCCAAGATGCAAAGCCACAAGTCGTTGACGCTCTATTGGCGCTCATCTTCAGAATGGGGTAGTGACCTTGTAGCTTCATCATTAGCCAATAAAGGCTGCCAATATGTTGGTTATGCATAACAGCGACCAAATCACTTTCCAAATACCTTACTTATAAGACCAAAAATTGTTGATGCATTGTTGACGTTCATTACAATGTATTGTTCATACAAAATCAGCTGCCATCGGTAATTGTATTCGTAATGTTTTGAACATATTGGCTACCTTTCTGTCTGATTGAGACTTGGCCCGTTGGAAAAGCTGAGTTCAGTAATACTCTTGCACCTGTCGCTCTCATTTGATTGAAATGTATATATCTTGCTAAATGATTCATTGTACATGCTATGCTGCGGATTATCAACTAACATTCACATGTGAGTGCTTATTAAACTCCCATGACATTAGTCCAAATGAAATTCTTGGTCTCGCAATATAAAGAACCTGGTGCAAACTTATTGACCCATTCAGTCCTGGTTGTTCTCATTTCCCATATTCCTCCTTGTTTCCATGGCATTGACTGTCATCAACCCCGTTTCCACTGATATCTTTTGACCTCCATGATGGCAGAATCAATCCGAGAACATTTGGTGCAGCACTCATATCCTGCTGCTGTGGGTTTTCCTGATCCTCGATGCCATTGTCCAGCTCTTTATTAGGTTTATTGTCTGCCTCGCAGTTGTCATTGCTCTAATATGGAGTATCTACAATGCAATTGCAGTTAAGTCAATTTTTTATGCCCGAAATGGATTCAGGTGAACGATCGAGATCATTTTTGGCTGTATGACACTCGATTCTTTTGATTCGGCGGACATTCAATACTTGAGTTTGTCCTCCAGTGAGGTGCTTTGCAGACATAGCTGGTAGCAAAGATGATCTTTCAGACAATTTAAATGCAGCCACACCATCATGTTGAAAGTTGGACCAGAATGCTTTGACCATGTAACACCGGGAGATTCACCCAAAGTCCTAATCAATAAAAGCCCCTAATGAGCTCCGGACTTATACAGAAGAAGATGAATAAGGCTTCACTCAGGATGCATATAAGAATTAACACCCGAAACAGACCAGGTAACTGTTCGGTTCTCTATTACCAATAAATAGTATCGACTAAAGAGTATGGTCTTTCAGATATCAGTATGCCGATGTACATGACTCCCGGAGAGCCTGAAAGAAAGATCCTCTGAACCACCACACTATCGTGGTGACTCTCGGACTTCCAACGGATACACGAGTATCATCCCAACAACCGGCACTTATACCCAAGGACTGACAGTCCAAGAATGCGACAACTCCAAGTATCGACTTCTCTCAAAGAAACAGCCATGTAGTTTCGCCTCAGCGGAAGGAGTAGTGCTGACTGAAGAGTATCAGAGCAGAAGTATCCTCTGAATCACTTCGCTATCGGGCTGATCCTCAGACTTCTTTTGGACTCCAAAGTATCTTCTTGCTCTCTTCCCGATCAACGACTTGTTTTAATGAACGTACTAAGAGTAACCAAGTGTAAAGAGTGATAGATGTATCCATGGTATAGAACTGAATAATGAATGGACAACTCTGGACTGCACAGGAGAAGTATCCTCGTTCACTTCAATACAGAACTGATGAATAATACACGGGAATCAAGTTAGGGCTTAACCTGCAGGACGGGAAGGTCAATAGGTATCCGTAGATGAATGTTCATATAGATAGTATGTTGATAGTAGGTTATCAATGTTCTTCCTCCAAGTCAGTATCGCTGATATATATCAGACGATCCACACCCTTAACGATCCTAAGACTGCGAAAGCCTGATTCGGAGTTCACATACATAACTGGCTCCTCATCCTCGGCTTCTACCATTGATAATAGAGTTCTAACGCCCAGGAGTAATAACTACGTCATGAAGGTAATATGCTCGTATTGCGACACAATTGCTATTGGTGATACCTCGTATGAATACCAGCTTATCTGAAGCCAATCATCATTGAACAAGTTCATGTCACCAGGACCCAATGGGAGGGCCCTCTCATATACCCACTGGATACTTATCGGTTTAATGATTACGGTAAACGACAGAACCCTTAATTTGACTATGCTTTATTGGTGCCAAATATACAGTATTCTGCAACTGAGTTGTTTTGCCATATATCAAATGGAGAGTATCCCGTGCCACTCAGGACATATGAATCCAAGATCCCACTTGCCCAGACCAGGAAAGTGTGGTCAAACTAAGGGTTGATTCATATATGTTCATTCGGTTGACTGGGCTCCGATATATTGATCATTGGTTATCGACTTATCGTCAATTTGACTCTGCATACCTTGAGATGCGATAGTGTTCTGACATTGACAACATCTCATCTCCTGAGGAATCAACCATTGGACATGAGTGAATAGTTGTTTGTTTGGCGACTAGGAATAAGGTTTCCTCCCCACGAGGAATGACCATTGACAATAGAGATCCTACAACCGATACCTAGTTAAAGATAATGCATCTCATATTTGCGCTCGGCTTGATCGCTGTCGTTGATCTTATTGATACGAAGGTTGGGTAATGGAGATATTACCAATAGGTTAACAAATCCGGAAGGTTGATCCAATTGGGAAACCCGAGTGATAATTCATGATATCGGAATGAGTATTCATATTTGGATTATTGAGTGATCTTGAATGATCCCGGAAGTATACCTGTAACACCACAGACGTAACACTACCTCCCCCCTCACCAGGTCTGTCCTCAAGCCACAAGAAAAGAACCTCTAGCCCCCAAACTATCCTACCCATAACATAACGAGTGTAATCACTTGCCATTAAAAACCCTTGGTACTTGACTGGAAAGGTGAAAAGGTACAAGCTTTTAACGCCAATCGTCGGGGTGTAGTTCTTGCTAGTGGAACCTAAATTTCCAGTATTAAACGAACTTGCAGTTGTGCACTACGCATGTCTTCCTGCGTTCTTTGCACTTAAAGCAATTTATTTCTCTCTCTGCGAATCTATGGTATTATTTCAAGATTGCCAATGTAGAATCGTCAGATCGTAGGAATCCTCTGTTGAACCTACATCCAAAGGTTTCTCCAGAATTATAGTTTCCATTGACATGTAAATGGGAAGGTATAACAACATCCACAATTATGTTACTATGTCTTTGACAGAGTTCTGAACAACCTTTGACTCCTGTCCTACAACAAATATCGTATTATTTGTTGTTCCGTCTTCATCATTACTTAGCAATGAGCAACTTATTGTCTTGTACTGATTCTCCAGAATGGTGACGCTTTGCTGCATGCTATAATCGTTGTGTGCTTTGGACAAGAAGTCATGACAAATTCCTATCAAATGACAATCCATAAGTATACACTAACTTGTTGATGCTTATTCAGTCCTGTATCCTCTCTTGCCATTGGTCTTGACATAGAGTTGATTCGTGGACTAATTTGACTCATTCGAACATAAGACACATCCTTAGCATCATCCATCGCTAAGTGCTTCAGACAATCTAGCGCATGCGCTATTGCTGGTCGTGATCTTTGGGCGTTGAAATGTATTCTTCAGATTGTTGTAATCTTATTATGCATTGGCTGCAATGATTGTCATTCTGCCTCAACAAGGTCCACAAATACGGAAGTCTGGAGAATGATCCATGCATACTAAGCGTACACAGTAAAGCACAAGATTTCAACTGCCGTTATCGTTTAATCGTAGAATATGTTTTATCCATCGATCATAGACATATTAGCCGTCTACTAACTGGCTCATATTTGTATAGTGGTCATCAACCACCTCATACAAATATTCTTTATAAGTCAATGGACGACTATCCTTAAGTGTGGATAATGAGCATGACTCACTGTTCTATTCGTATGGCAATGATCAGACATATTCCTTAATTCATCCATGGAGAAGTTTCTTAATAGAAGTTGAATCATCTCTATCTGGCTTAAATGACTAGCCATCTCTAAAGTGATGTTCTTCTCATATAGTCATGCTAAAGAGATCCTCGCTACCAGAGATGCGTAGCATTCTTCAGCACAACAGGATTCTTGTTTCTGAATGTAATGTCTGTGATGAGTAACACATCAAGCGATGCCTTATCGCATATAGGCGAGCGTATAATACACAATTGCATTTCTTTAGTAACCACACGGACAGCTGGTCTTTTACCATGGTCCATTGATACTAATCCTCTGGTTGTTATTCCTGTTGGTGGTTCATGTTCCCGCCACTGGGACACTACCTAATCTCAACGTCAGAAGTTATTTATCTAATCAACCCAATTTGTCATTCATGCTTCCCACTATTGGGACACTACTTGACTAATCTCTTGCTGTCACTGTTGGTCATTCGTAATTCTCGCTATCAGAATATTACTAGACTCAACCATCGAGAATCGTTTCCGAGATTTTGGGTATTAAAACGTTAACAGAATGTACTAATTTATAACCAATCGAGGCTACCTCCCCCCTCAGTAGGCAGGCTCCGAACGCCATCAAATATACCATTCTTGTGCAATGCACCTTAATAGTAAATGATAGTTATTGAAATTCCATTAGTATAATCATACTTGTCATATACCGACTCTGACAATGTGGTGTAACATTCCCCTATTATCACGTAATAGTGGACGCCAACTTTGTCATAGTAGACCTGATAGATTGACAAATCTAATTGGGTTATGCTAACATATAGTACTGATGTTTTCTAATTTTGTCACTAAAGATATGAAAGTTTGGTACTGAGAGAATGTATCGATTCCCATTATTCTATTCTATTAAGTCGATCGCTTCTATACGTGTAACAGCTGCTTATATAAAAATCATGCCGTAATGCTATGGCTTAGTTAATGGTAACACTGTATAATCGATGGTTGCATGGTGTATTGTGAACAAGTCTTCTCATATATGGAAACTGATTAACATGAAGGCCCAAAGGCGACCATCATTGGCAATTCCTAAAGAACACTTAATAAGCCCTGTTGCATGAGGTGGAGTCGAGCGCAATATCCCCTTTATGAGAATAAAGAATATAGCAATTCTTAATTATGAGGCATACCATGCCTTGGTCATAAGGCCATGATAGTTAAATCAAACAGCCAGACTGTTTTATAATTCCAACAGAGCCATTGTTGCTAGCAATGTTCTGCAGCAAAATTTCTTCAGCTGCTAATAGATGGGGCTACCATCAAATATCAATGCATTCAAGATTGACTAGCCTTTCTGTACATCAACATCGCATCTTGACCGAGCAAGGATATAGGCAATACTGAATGGCATAACCATTCGGATCTCATGACACAATGTGGCATTCATCACTTGGTTATCCTCAAAACATGGTAATCTTACCCAATGGGTTCTGTAGCATTTCAACACAAGCATGATCATGATCAATATGGAACAGAAGTTTTGAATACCATTCATGGCTACGACGAGCACTTCTGAACTCCTAACCGTATGCGTAAGCATCTAGGTTCTATGAACCACAAACACTAATCCAAGTGATATGGTGCTTGGTCGATAACATCGTTAGTCATACCTCACGGTGACTGTACAATGATGAGAACACGTCTCATTATGTGAGTATTAACATGATCCCTGAGATGGGCCTCATGAACTCATCATATAACACGATTGCAAATGCAACCTTGATCTCTCAACAATAGATGTATAAGTAGATACCACACAGATGTACTACTGTATTTTCATAATGTTGTACTCCATTGATTTCCTGTTAAGGAACATCAATGGTACTGATGTCTATCCGAGCCCAAGGGCAACAGATTAACAGACAGCAGGTAATCAAAGGCAATATGGATTAACATAATAATGTATCTTCTACAACCTATCCTCATATAGAATCCTAAACAAGTGGAACGATATTTTGCTGTCGTATTGTTCGCATAGATGCGTAATGTTCACTGTCATTTGAGTAGCATGGGCGATCAATGACTCCCAAACGTCGCAGAGAACCACCGCTCTGAATCGAAGGACCGTCTCCCTAACGTTACTCATGATGTATGAAATGATATTCCATTTTGGGTAAAAGTTGAAGATAGAGCCAACTGCTTTTCCATGAATAGGTCGAAGAGTATTCCAGTAACTGGCAAAGCATAAACCCACAACAACTTTCTCCTCCCTGAATAATATCATTGAAAAATCCCGTAAGCGTACATAGCTTCAAGGTATCAAGCCAAATCATGACGTAAGAACAGGCAACGAAGCATGACATACATCAGGAGCCATAATGTAATATGATTTGCAGTATTGAATGGGATTGTTGATATTCGATATTTATGATTTCATCATAATGGAATCACAATGTAGTATGCTCCATAGCAAACAATAAATTGAATTCGCCATAATCAAATAAATTGTAAAAATATCAAAACTCTTACTTTAAAGAAAATTCATAAGGTATACTAGGTATACGAAGCGCCACAGATGTCCGCCAATAGTTCACTCTGTCAGAACGAACTGGATCCTTGCTATGTAACCGTTCACCTGTCAAGCATAAGCTCAGCATATTCTTCATCATATTCCACAGACGTAGATTCATAAAGATATCTATCAAAGACACTCCATCAAACAGAAAGACCAACAAAATGGTCAAATGTAGGAAAGTCCCATGATGGCGTAAGAAATATTGAAAGGTCTAACTCCACATAAGCCAGGGACCAAACTTCTTCCTCTTCTGTCATAAGGTAATTGTCGTCGGATTCTTCATCCGTAAAGTCTTTTTGGGAATCGATGCAAGATTGACACCATGGGTTATCGTAAAGGTCATCATTGAGATAGGCCTCACAACCCATGCAGGTAATAGTCATTGTATGGTTGTATGTCAGGGATATGTTCTGAAACACAATGATCAGTCGACAATAATATGGAATATCACTTTGAATTCCGAATCTCTCTTGATGGCGATATTGGATTTTCCGATATTGAAGACTGGACCAATATAGTGTATGACTCTGGGGTAACTTAGAAGTCATGGAACATCTGTCTTGTAACCAGTGAAGCATTAGTTTACCATTGACCCAACGACATAACAATATAATCGTGGATAATTGAAAAGATAGTAGTGGTAAACCAGCCAAATGATCCTAACGATGGATCCCTGGGTGATTGTATAGCACTTTCGTATTCGATAGCACAACAGCCTGGACATTCCCCGCAGCAATCAACGAAGCCTGGGTACTTTGTCCACCATTCCTTGACCACTGGGTCATCGACCTCCAGCATCATTCCATCCTTTGCACTATCCCAATAATACTGATGCCAGGGAGACACAGCAATTGGACTATCCCAAATGAGATCTCCAAAGGCATCATAATCAAAGTATAGATGATCCTCAGAAGGGAACAATTCTTCAAGGGAGTGGAAGAGACTGAATGGTTTGGGTTCAAATAACGATGTGTGATAACCACCGAGGTCTGTCACATTGATAGATCCTGAACAGTTCGACGTAGGAGCCTTGACGAGGCGATGGTCCAGAATAGCGAACTAGTAACTCACAAATAGCTTCTCGTGTGAAGGTATGGCGTTAACTTTATAGTGTAACACCAGGAGATTTACCCCAAGTCCTAATCAATAAAAGCCCCTAGTGAGCTCCGGACTTATAAAGAAGAAGATGAATAAGGCTTCACTCAGGATGCATCCAAGAATTAACACCCAAAAAAGACAAGGTAACTGTTCGGATCTCTATTACCAATAAATAGTATCGACTAAAGAGTATCATCTTTATGATATCAGTATGCTGATGTTCACGACTGCAGGCGAGCCTGAGGGAAGAATCCTCTGAACCACCACACTATCGTGATGACTCTCGGACTTCCAATGGATGCAAGAGTATCATCCCAACAACCGGCACTTCTACTCGAGGACTGACAGTCTAAGAATGCGACAACTCCAAGTATGGACTTGTCTAAAAGGAACAGCAAAGTAGTTTCGCCTCAGCAGAAGGAGTAGTGAGGACTCGAGAGAATCGTAGCTGAAGAATCGTCTGAATCACCACGCTATCGGGCTGATCCTCAGACTTCCTTTGGACTCCAAACTCTCATCTTGCTCACTTCCCAATCAACAACTTGCTTTAATGAAGGTACTAAGAATAACCAAGTATAAAGAGGGATAGATGTATCCGTGGTATAGAACTGAATAATGAACGTACAACTCTGGCCTTCACAGGAGAAGTATCATTGTTGACTTTGATACAGAACTAATAGATAATACACGAGAATGAAGTTAAGGCTTAACCTGCAGGTCAAGAAGGTCAATAGGTATCCGTAGATTAATCTTACTATAGATTGTACGTTGTTAGTACATCAACAAAATGTATTTTAGTCACTGGGAGCTTCCATGAGTGTGAGAGAGGAGGCGGAGTGTGAAGTTAGAAGCGTCAAATGCAGGAGAGGATCAGACCCTAGGAGGGCATTCGGGCTGGCCTTCTGAGTAACTGGGATCTGTGATGACTGGTACGGGAGCACCACGGGAGTGGTTATGATAAGTTTGGGAGCACCTTGGACTGTCGCCCAACCAATGCGGGAATCCCATACTAACTCTGAGAGATGCCTTGGCTCTTAGGGATATTCATTCAAAGAACTGCAGGCGTTACCTGAGATTCTCCGGAGGTAAACGAGCAATAAGAATACCTTCCATGTATCATGCATAGATTATTGTTCATTATCACCTTCTAAATCATACTATAGTACTCAGCATCTCATTCCACATTCTACTGTTTGCATCGCTAAATTAAGGTGAACCAAAGAAAATGACGAGTGATTGAAACTTAGAAAGCAGGTGAACCAGAAACAATGACCCGGCCAAGCGATCGAATGATATCAATCGAACATGGTCTGAATGTCGTCCACTCAATCTCCCATCTCATCAGGGCCGACAAAGGCAGCAACGCACAATTGATCAACGGCGCAAAGAAGCTGGAGGTGCTCCTTGTATTTCCAAATCATTCGGGCCTGGTGAGTGGGTGAAACTGCATTCTAATGTCATTTGGCTCGATTTGTGATATCTAAAGGGTTGGAATTGAGAGGTTAGCTCGCAGTGAATCATAATGGAGTTTGAAAGGCAATATGATGATTTCGCGGGGAAAAGAGGTGTGCCACCAGGAAAGGAGGACTGCCTGATGTGGAGTGCAGGGTAGGCAAGGGGAGTGATGATGGTGATGGAGGAGTGCGGAATGAAATTGTGGGGCACAAATCCAGGCCAAGGAGCGCCTATCCAGCGGAGCAGCCCATCTATACTGAGCATCGCCGAAAGGGAGGGAGGTGAAGTGCCTGCAATGAAATAGAGGTGCTTGGGATCGAGGTTGAGGAGGGGTTCGAGGAGTGCCCATTCCAGAGGAGGAGCGCTGTCAGAATTGCAGTATGGAGCCCTGAATGAAATATCAAAGTGCCAATCCAGACTGAGAAGTGCTGACAGGGATTGAAGAGCACTTATTATGGCGGAAGACAACCATGGGGGGGGGGGGATGTATGAAACAGCACACCATGTGTAATTGAGGAGTGCAGAGGCTTCTGCAGTAAGACGATCCATCACCGTGGAAGGGCACAATTTACCTCGATATTCCTCTTAAGAACACAGATCTGTAACCTCCCTGCTAGTGGCATACGCAGACAGCGCACAATGAATAGCTGCAGCCACAAGGGCTAACGTCTGCGGTGTGAGCGGTTGAAAGAACTGTGTTGTGGTCGGTTGTCACCCCAAGCTATTCGAAGTGAAGAAAAACTGATGGTAGATGAAGTCAAGCACTTCCTTCTGTGTGAACCAGGACTTCCTATCATCGATGACTTTCGAGAGAGAAGCATCATCTAACAGGAGCTCCTTAACCTGGATTTGAAGCACAGTCGCCGATCTTAAATCCAAGCAGTAACTTCGGTCAATTGTTCGACGAGCTCCATCTGCCAAACACCATTGAAAAGTAATAATCTTTAGCTTGAACTATGTATACAGTTGGGGATTAGTATCATCGCAAGTCCAATTGAGGAGCAGAAAGCAGAGTAAACACCTCCGGCTTCTCTGGTTTGCGGATCAATATTAAGACATGGACCACCGGGCATTTGACACATGGCTGGTGTACGTTCAGGAGCACCTGCTCTTGCCCACTGTCGATCTAGGGCTTGAATGGTTTGTTGCCCAAGCTTCATCAACCATCGAGTACTTCTCAACGGAAATGATTGGCCAGGAAGTCTTGGTGAATACCATTGCCTCCATGAACCATTTTGCTACCTCATAGGTAGCCATTTGGTGGTGAAGAACGTTGTGATCTCCACCGGCCTGTGGTTGAGAAACACTATGGTCTCCACCAGCCTTGGGAAGCGGGAGGGCCTGGGTGGGTACAATGTCAGACTCGCGTAATCTGTTGATGGTTGAATTTTCCTGTTTGAGCAATGGTGGTCTCATGGCCACGGCTGGATGTCATAGATTTGGAAGTGATGTGTCGGCAATGACAGTATCGGCACGTTTCCGTTACTTTCGCAGTGGAACCCTTGTAGTTTGTATTATCTTATCACGGCGCGGCTGGTCTAGATGTAGGACGTCTTGCTGGTTGTCCAAATCGTCTTCTTCAATATCGGATGACAAGGTGGACTCTCCAGCATGTTCACTGCCGTCATCTCTGATCTCCTCCCAATCAGTATCGTCATCATCCTGGTTCATATGGATCATTGCGCGGACATTAGATATCTCTACCGCTATACATGAAGGTTGGAGTTCGAACAGTTGATCGGCAATGAAAAGTGGCTGTCGCGTTGTTTGCACATGCCGGCGCGCGCTCAAGGTGTGCTTCTTGATACTTCTGTGAAATGTGATTCCTCACCTGGCTGGCCATAGGTTCCATGTCGATGAAGCGAAGTTGCGGAATGTAGTCAGAAGCATATAAGAGTTAATACAGTAGGAAGTTTAAGAGAATAACAGGAAAATAGGGCAACAAGGTAGCACGCTGTCGAGGAGGATGCAATTCGAGGGGTGCCCGGAAAGAGTCCGGCAGTGTCTGCGGTTCATAATTATATTGTCAAAGCTAGTTCTGTGTTGTGATTTAGTAAGCGTCAGGTGCACCGGATTGGATGGATTCATCATGCCCCCAATTCCCAAATGTTAGCATTCATATCCCAATACCCTATTGATGCAAGAATAGGAGGTTGGATTAAGCCAACATACGTAGAGTTTGAACCAGATGCACCTGAAGAACTCGAGACATTAACATGGTTGTATCACTAACTAACTCTCAGGGCTGGACATAGGTGGAATACTGAGAAATGGGTTGATCATGATCGCCCCCGCATACAACTCCGCCAAATGTAGTTCATTACGCCTCTACTTCGAGCAGATGAGAGGTGACCGCACGGCCCAGAATTGTAGGTGTGTTGAAGAATCCTGCAGGACTTGGACAGAAGATAGAGTTGGGACCTTCGTGTGTGGCAACAGTTGAAGTGACATTGGTTCAAACTGAGTTTGATGTTGATAGTGGATAAATATGAATCTCTGAATGTAGTATACCAGTCAGATAGACACCCCATTCTGATGATATTCTGTTGTTTTTGGATTCTGCAGCTAAGTTAGCGGTTGATTAGGCGATATCAGGTGCCGAACTTCACTTTCAGCGGTCCGAGTCTGCTGAAGTCACAATATATATGTAGTCAGTGTAAGAGAGGGCGGGGAATTGGGGTTTACAAAAGAGATATTCAACATAGAGAAAGAACGTTGAAGATAAAATGAAGACTGAGGGGTAATCTAATCGATTTCAGTTCTTGTCAATGCCAAGATTCCTAACGACTGGGTCACAAATCGTCACTCCCATTAAGATGTTGCGCATACTATCGTGTAAACACTGTATTATTCAATCACAAACATTATGAGTCTCAATGCTACAATGTTGACTTAACATAAATATTGGCATTCAGAGCAGTGCATAAGAACAATATGAATGCATAATGAGGCTTCATCTGACAGCGGAAAGATGAATGACAGCATGCAGTTCGGGGCAATTGAGGTGCAGCTAGCAGTGAACTGGCATGCAGGATACAATCCAATAGCTGCAATTGCAGGCCTGCGTTACTTTGACAGTTAACTTGTACTCTCAGAAACTGCCATTTCTTTACTTGAGCTTTCATCACGATTTGTTGTTCCTACACACTCGCGATTGGATGTTGGCAGAAATCAGATATCGTCTGGTCATGATTTGTCACAAACTTCTGGTGTTCAAGATATGCGGTGGGTGAAAGCTTGCGGGTCACCGAGTGAGCTGCTGAGCAGAGACTGGCATTCCGATTCTATCGCTTCGAGCTCTGATGATGGAAATTGGTTCAAATAATCTATTTTACCATACGGTTTTTGGCTGCCCAAACATACATGTTAGTCAAAAAGTAGTCAAGTCTGCACTAGAAGCGTTGTGAATTTAAGCCAATTTGAGGAAGGGTGGTATACAAGTGAGTGGGAGTTGCCGGTCATCTGCAGAATCGCTGAGCACATGCTGTCTTTTGAGGTTCACTCTCCCAAGCTGCACCTCAATGATGCAGCCCAATCGACAGAAGCTACTGTAGGATCTTGGAAATGTAAGGTCCGAACACACTTCTTAGTCAACATTCAGTCAAGTGTGGGTACTTATCGGCCAGGGCAGTGCATCTGCGGTAAGTGTGTAGTGGACACCTTCCTCCAAAGGATAGGTTTACATGGAGCATGCCAGTTATGGCATTTAAGCGGCAGCCTTCACATACCGGTCAAGCATAGATTCAGATATTAGCTGGGTTCCAGCAGGATGAGCCCTGCCTGCACCTAAAAGTATAGTGTCTGACAGATGACACTCTGTGTGCTGGCAGCGACAGATTCAAAGGTAATGGAAAGTGGGTACTCACGGTTCAGAGGCGTGCCTGGGGTGGGATCATATGTGAATTATGAGTGTCTGCATGTCAAAATTAGCTGTTGAATGAAATATGCGTACGGTGTCAAATCTGAAACCGTCACACTCGACAGGAGAGTGAATCCCAGGTGTCCCTGAACTTTGTTCCTGAGCAAGGAAATACATGGCTGGATTCTTCCGGTAAGCCTGCAAGACGCGAGCCGTGTCATAGGATACGATACATCAACTCGATATTGCTCAGACAGTCTTTCTATCCCTGGATGATTAGAGATATACTGAGCTGGATCAGTCTCAGGAGAGTTGAGATGTTAATAGCGATACTCATTTGCAATTGACTGTAAATTATTCATCATTAATTATTCAGCATTGTTGAGTCAGTGAATATCGCGAATTCTTTCGCAATTCTAGTGTCCGGTGCGCCTGCACTGGACAAGAAAAACATGATTTGAATCACACATGGAGGTTCAGGCACACCTGATAACTGCAATCCCGTTCGCAGGATTCGGTACCACAATTCCACACGGACAGTCTACAATGAAAATGATATGTGACTGCAGCATCGTCCAATTGACACAACGAGATATGTTCAGCATCGCAGAATTTATCCTAGTCGGCCATTCAACTGGCGCACCTGCTTTTCATCACCGATTGGAGCATCGAAATGAGGCAATCTTACTGTTTACCAGATATCTGTTGATCATAGACTTCATCCCATATTCATCTCTATAATCAACTAACACAAAATGGAATCAAGCTCTAACCAATACTCCCCATGAGTGCCTCATTCTCCATACCATTTGCCTATTGTGCATCAGTTGGTGGGATCGTGTTGATAGAATGTTGAAAGAGGTGTGCCTCGATTACACAGCCCAGACAATAATCGTTCATCCACACCATCTGACGGCGTGAAATCTCCTTGCTCTGTAAGCTGCTTCGTGTGGTCTTGGCGGCTCTCCAGAATCTGGTATATCATCGAAGTTGTGATGTTTGGTTGGCTGATCAGGCCTTGCAGGACTTTCATTTGAGCCACTTGAGAGAGCTGGTTGAGATCACTCGCTCTGTTATCATAACCACCGGGTCCAGTGCTCAATAGACAGATGTGTGGAACTTTGTTTTGTCCCAGTCGGACAACCCATGCAAATGCCTGGCGCTGCTCATTCAATACCCAGATCTTCTGAGTTATTACCGGATGGTTTGCTGCTGTGAGATTTGGGCCTGTCCCACCCACTTTGGGTGTAGTTACGAACGCAGAGGGAGTTGGAGAATCTTGAAATTTGAGCTGCCTTTCTGTGCGCTCATCGTTGCCCATTTCCGCATACATGTAGAAACCATCCAAATGATCTGCAAAACACTTTGTCAGCCTCCACTTCAAATGATGAATTTGGCCTGGCAGCGGACAAAAAAGCACCGCCTTTGGAGGAGGAGGTGCGCGAGGCAAGGCACTTTTAGTACTGTCCTGCTCGTGCAGGAGCGCCTCATTTGATGCTTCGTCTTTGTCAGGCTCGGGATACTCTGCAGGATCTTTGACAAGCATTGGCAGAAATGTGTCTCTCATCCATCATAAAATGGGAGAATCCCTGGAAGTGTTGAGTGGCCATTCATTGTACCATTGTCCAGAAACGTCATTCCGATCATTGGGGTCTCCCAATACCAATGAGAAGCATGCCAGCCGCCATCTATGAACCCTCCATGCTCCTGAAGCACCCCGTGAAGTGTATCTCTCCACAAGGTTCTTCAGTTTTGCTTGCTCTTCTTCAGTCCATTCGAGATCAACAAGGTGTGCATTGTCCTTCGGTGTTCGAATAAGTGGGTTCCCATTGGTAAGTTTCCATACTGATCACCTCCTGATCGTCCCAGGTTTGGCAATTTCGATCATCAGGTGTGCAGCATCCTGTTGAGCGTCTTTGTCTCCAGTCCAGATAGGATGCATCGAACACTTCACCACGGAGTACAGTGCCTCGGCGCCGTGCTTTTCCATTATAGTATCATCCTATGGATATTCTGCCGCACCTGACAACAGCCACATCGTCTGAAAACACCAGTCATAGAGTGAATGGCAACCCGGCGTTGCAGTGACTTGAAGTTTGAATCCAATTCTCGCACTCATCACAATTCACCAGCCCACACTTTATTTCATCTTGTTCCGATGAGACTCAGCAAATATCCCAAAACTCCATGAACAGTGTGAGAGTTGGCCATTGCTTGATGGTTTCGCTCTGGATCTCAAGGTATCATACGATAGAAGGTGGATATTCCATCGGTTTCCTGGCTCGTCCAGACTGCTGTCCAGCTCCTCGTGTGTGAGATTCGCAGTTTCTGCGCGCAACAAGTTAATGAGTTTATAATCTGTTACAAATGTCATCTCGTCGAAGACACTCTGGAACCTCTGTGCAACTGTGGGAATTGTCACCCCCAGGATTGGTGCAAGGGCGGATGTCAGCACTGGATGCCCCTGCAGTGGAGTTTGCTGGTTCTCCATGAGGTGGCGGGGCACTGAGTTATGAGTCGGCAGAGGATACCATTCCTGTTCTTCACCAATTATCCCGGGAAAGTTGTTCTGTACCATATTCACCCACTCCTGAAGGGTATTCCCCCACACAATCGACAGCGTTTACCCCATTACAACTTTGTCAGTCAGCAGTTGGCAAATCATTGCTGCTGCCACCGAGGTGAAAGTCTTTCCAAGTTCCATTTCATCTGCCACCAGTGCTCCTGGCATATCAGCATCCCAAACACACCTCGTCCCAATGAACCTGATCGCTGAAACCTGGTGCGCCAGAAAGTTCATTCCGGGCAGGCCTGGAATTGAATCCTTGTGGCATGGACCACGGTTATCTATCGATTGACGAATCGGATGAGCATTCAGCAGCCGGACCGCCTCCTCGAGTCACTCGTGTTCAAATTTGTTGGTGATTGTGTTGACAACAGTATCCAATACTGAACTGGAATTTACCGGATCGAGGTCCTCCTCGCCATCCACTTCCTCCTGAACTTCTTTTGAACTTTGGTCGGTCTTCTTTTCGTCCTCAATCATCTCTTTCAGTTGCTCTGATGTAGGATGTGCAGACAGGCTCATATTCTGGCGCTCCTGAAATTTATGGCAACGTTTGGGATTTCACAGACACGCATCTGGACCCATCAAGTATGTGGAATATAATCAATTCTATTCACTCAATCAGAACTTACATTAATACTGCTATCAGTCTCTTTCCCACCTGGCTCCGCATCCACCACTCTTTCATGTTCATAGGCGCCTTCCCAAGTCTAGGTAAACGGATTAGCAGTAGGGCATGAGTCACCTGAAGAAAGCTAGCGGGGATTACCTTCACCGGTCTAATTACATGCTCCGGAATATCCTTCACTCTAGCTGCCTTCATTTCTACTAACAATAGTTTCGTATCGTGTCCCAGTTTCAACGTGAAGGTATTTGAAACGGAACATCTGTATGAAATCTGACCATATACAGGGTCATTCATTGTTTACCCCAGTGCGTATAATCCGATATACTCTTCGTCCAATTCTTCCTGTGTCAAGTTGCATTTGAATGTCGCAGTCAGACAGTATGGTTCATTTGGGCTACAATTTTGTTCGATGAAATTAATCAGCTCCTCCCAGTGCCTCACATCTCAGTATGAAGATTGGAGTTGCATGCTGGATGTCTGGTGATTATTGCCGTTTGGCTCTTGACGAATCACAACCATGAAAGTTGTGTTCAGCAACTCTCCGAGGTTATCTCTCGCTTCTTTGCCCGCGCGATCACCCAAATCTGTCACTTGTTGCTTGTTGCCCCGCCTTCCCTTCTTCCTCGCCTACCGAACCTTGCTTGCAAAATTCTTCAAAACCATCTCCACGTACTGTCGCCGAATCCACTCGCCATTATCGAAATCTTCCACATGCAGCCAGGGCTTGAAAGTCTCCAAAACATCTGCAACTGTCGTCTCCCAGTCCAGGGGTCCATCTCGCAGCTATTCCTGATGATTCTGTCCCCGGTTAATGGACCGATGCTTCTTCTCAAGAAACCCTGCCACTCATACTTTCTTCCACTTGTTGAACGTACTGAAGTTGGGCTGCCCCATCCTTTTAGCGAATTGCTTCAAGGAGAATTCCATTTGTTTTGAGCTCATTGGGGCTTGGTCTTTGGCCCCACCCAAGTTCGAAGAATTGTCGCTCTCATAATCTGCATCGTATTCGTCGTAGAAGATCTCTGGCAATGGGGGCAAATCGGTAATCCTGGCATCATCTGTCCTCCGCGGATCCACAGCTGGTTGAAATCGTTTCGTTGGGTCTCTAATGGGTGATCTACCAGGTTCGCCGGAAAGTAGTTCTGGAACAGTAGCAGCGGAAGAGGTCGGACAAATGACTGGATTGTCTCCAGGCAGTGCTGGAGGCACTCGAGGTGCTCCTGCAGATGACGGCCCATGTCCTGTGAATTGCTGAGGGGGGATCATTTGAGGTCAGCCATATCCTCCTTGGGGGAAATGGTAACCTTGCCACGGTGGCCCATAACTCGGATATCCTTTGGTTGCACCAGAGCTTGGTTGTGAGCTGGGTGTCATGTTGACTGGAGCCTGGTGGTAGAACTGGGGAGCGCCTAGAAATGGTGGCTGCACAGGCGGGTAACTATACCCTGGTTGTGGTGGTGGTGGTGGATGAATGTGATTCGCAGGTTGCCTGAATCGAGTGTCTTCGCTGGGTGTATTTCCATCATCAATATCTGATGCTCCCACATTGTCATCTGGGCGTTGTTGTGATCCAAACAGCCCACCTGTTGGAGCCATATTGGTTGTCTTTGGCAGAGATCTATTTGTCGACATTGTATGTCAACAAAGGATGATAGTTATCAAATAATCAATTCAATTGGTGATTTCAAATAATGCGGAGTATGGTTGAGAATATTGAAGATAGCAGTGACCTTCGGCAGAATGAAGGCCTCTTATTTGCATCTTAGTTGTCACTAACTGTGGTGTTTCTCTTCGCCTTTGTTCCCATGAAACCTAGCTGAGAAAAAAAAATCATAATCACACACTTCCCGCCTTTCTTTGTTATATGCTCCATTTGGTATAGTAGGATCCTGGATAGAGGCTCACCTTTGTTCAGTTCATGACTGTAAAGGTCATAGAAGGGATACGGCATGATATCTCGAGGAACCCAACAAGAACTATATCTGGTTGGAAGTTTAGCCCGACTAGGCATTTTACACTCAAAATGTGTGTGTACAACCTGCACCTCATTCAATATGAGGCCTTGTTAGTCGACCAGCAACAGTGAATAATTCCTTTGGAGCTCCTTGTGTTAATCTCGTTGTCACCTCAGGATCCACCCACCAGTCAAGGATCGTTACTGAAGATAACATCCTACCAGCATATCAGTTCCCAATGATCATTGAGCGGGCATACAGCCACATAGGAAACCTACCTATTCATTGTATTAAGCAGATGTTATCCACTACTTCAGGCTTGAGTGGAGATATTACCTGCAAAATGACGCAATGACATAGTATATGATAAGGCAGATCATAGCAGCACCTGATGAACAGTATTACACGTTGATCTCCGTGATGACATAAGACGCTTTCATTGCTAACAAATTTCAGTAGATAATGTGCAGCATTATTGTGTGGGATTTGATAGATATTATCTTAGTTTGTAAAGAAAACTGATGGTAAAGTGACTTTGTTTTACCCATCCTCTACATTTGGTGGAGTGTGATGCGGCTTTGAAAGTGATATGCTTACCTGAGTTGGAGTTAGCTCACTTTCAAACAAATACCTTTGAGGCTCAAATCCAGCAAGAAACCATACCCCCTAAAGCATCATCGAGATTCGTCAGAACAATGAGCAATTCTCAAATATGGTCAACACTCGCCAGAAACATGTGAAATGCTGTATTTGCAGAAAGAAATTCTGCAATGAGAACCAACTGGAAGCTCACTATCAACAATATCACTCGATATCGATGAATGAAGGCCAATTACCCAACAGGATTCTAGGACCTGCAGGCTTCCCTCACCCTGAGCCATCATGGTTGGACTACAGTTGGTGCACCTGAATGGCCATCGACAAGCTGTCAATTCATGATGTCCTCATAGACATTGTACCACGTGCACCACCACCTGAAGATACTCCCAAAGACGAACCAATAGACCCTCAGCAGCCTGATCTCACCTGTACCCCTGATCCAACAAAGACAAAGGCTCATAGGCAGGTAGTTGGAGTGGGAAATGCGGGGGGGGGAAGCGTATGGCAAAGCAACTGGATTGTACAACAAGCATCGCAAGTACTCAGAACAATGGAATCCATGGCATCCATTTCGGTCGGCATATGAGTTTCACCAGGCTCGATCATTCAGCCAGCAACCGAAAACCTGGATAGATCAACATCTCAGGTGTGGACTGGATACCTTCAAAATCGAATCCTTCCAATCTGTAGATGCCGTGTGAAAAGTCCTCCTTGAACTGAATTCTGGGCTTGGCGATGATAGTGTGAATGAAGATGACTCACATATCTTTGGAACATTATTCTACAGGGATATTTTCAAATGTATCCAGTTCCTCCTAGGACATCTTCCTTTTCAGGCACACTTCGATTTTGAATCAGTGCGCCTCGCAGCCACTGAGGGCCATCACACATACAGCGAGATGAACACGCGCAATTTGTGGTGGGATACAAAAGATCAACTTCCTGCCGGAGCGACGATTGTTACAGTCATTTGTGCATCCGACAAGACTCACTTGGCAGATTTCTCGGGCGATCACCATGCCTGGCCACTGTATCTCACAATCGCTATTATTCGAAAAGATATCCCCCGTACACCTCCAAAGCGCACCTGGATTCTCGTTGGCCTGATCCCATGTCCCCAGAAATGTGCCAAAAACATCGAGGAAACATGGCATTCCGCGGTTGGAACTGTGCCATCTCAACTTACACAGCTTGACATCGCATGCTCCGGCTTGAAATGAGATTGTGCTGATGGGTTCCAGTGGAAATGTTACCCGCTGTTGGCCGCCTGGGTCCGTGATTATCCGGAACAAGTCATGGTTGCTCAAGTCTCATATGGCTCATGTCCAATGTGCGATATTCCTAAAGGTGGGCCGACGGGGCACTCCACCTCTCGACAACTCGATAACTAAAGAGAGCAGCATATTTACTAGCAGCTGCTGGAGGACAACAATATTGATGCTCTGCACACTCTAGGTGTCCACCCAATCTGCAACCAGTTCTGGCAATTCCCTCTCTGCCATGTCTATTGGCTTTGGCAGCCTGATGAATTTCATCAGCTGCTCCTGGGTTTAGTAAAAAACTTATTGCATTGGCTGCTCAAATACCTGAAAGCGAGACGGGTTGAGGATCAATTTGACAATCGATTCACATTCGTGCCACGATATCCTGGCCTCCAGCACTTGTCCAAACCACTCCATTCTTTGAAAAGCGGCACCTGGCAAGGTAAAGAGATCGGTGGAATGATCAGAACACTGGCTGTGAATTTCGCTCCAATTCTTGTCTGCTGCAAGGATGACGGGAAAACTGCCGCTTAAATGGCCTCTGATGAAATCGTAATGGTAGCTGTGCGGGCATTATGCTAATTCTCTCTACTCGTTAGCCAAAGAAACACTCTGATCTATTCCTCAAAGCACAAGACAGTGCACTCAAGCGATTTTACCATAAGAATGAAATTTTTCGAGAACAGTAAATGTCGAAGTCTGCGAAGGCCACAGTAGATGACCTGGTGGCAACGGAAACCTAGCAGTTACGCTAAGTAATAATTCTTAAGATTCTGGCCGCAATGGAAGCCCTTGCGTATTGGGCTGAAAAGGTTTCCTCAACACAATGCAGGCAATTTCAGGTGCGCCTGAATAGAGCATGGCAAGCAGCAACCACTTGGTCAGATGCTGATCATCAGAAGACAATCAAGCGATCGGAGTGCAAAATCCATCAAGTTACACGCGCTGAATGGGAGCTTTTCAATGGATCGTTCGAACATCATGAGCGACAACTATTTCAGGAAGTCGGGACCAAGGAAACCTGTCCCAGAAGCAAATTCGCCAAATGACTTGCCCTAATCAAAACTGCTGCCGAAGACGAGGCTTATGGGGCAGCATATATGACCGCCGGCCAGCCAATGCAATTTCAGATCGGCCTATCCGATGCTTATGGGGAAGCCACGACCTGAAGCTTGGCTGAAACGGAGCGCGTCACAATCCAGCTTGAGAGTGAGATTTATGGCATCCCCTCGAATGAACAGAAGCATTTCACGAAGGAATTCTCCATCCACATGATCGAGTTTGAAGCGTTATGGGGGACAATTGTCATTCAGGCACTCCAGTGAACCATTGAACTGCGTGTAATCCATTTCGGATATCCCATGGTGGATATTGTGAGGCATATATCAGAGTTAATTGGCAAAATGTGTTCTGGTGACAATTTCACTAACGATATAAATGAAGGGCTACGTATCGCCAACGTGAAAGAGGCATATCGATCTAGCAACAAAGTCAATTACATTCGCCAGATGCTTAAGCATGATGACCGGTGTAGTGGTCTTGACTCCATGTAGGAGACACTCTCATATCTTGCACTCGAAGGCTGGTACGATGTTGACTCTCCAAATGTTTTCAACCAACTGTCTGCTACCGATTAACAGCGAAGTACACGCAGAGCCCATCTGTTACTTCTCCAAACAATTCAGGATGATCCCTTTATCTGCCCTGTATCACAACAGGTATATCATTTGAGAGAAACGGATGTCCGTGGAGTGTGCAGAAGTATCATTTCAACCTCACTCAGAGATGCATCAGAAGAATTCGGAATTCCCCACTTTGGACAGCCGTTCTGCGCTCAAACTGAAGAGGACTGGGGACCTGAAGTTCGTGGACTCGTGCTCGGATACGATCAGAATATACGCAGCGAAATTGTACCTACTAAACTCCAGAATTGGCTGTTGTACTACTGTCGACCATTTTACAATCCTACTTAGGTTAAGCATCTGGGACTTGATCGCAAGGTAGAATATACCGATGCCAACCAACGGATCACGCCTGAAGCTCATATCATCTGGGTCCAGTATACCCAAAGTGAAGAGAATGACCTCGACAACACCTTCCAAGGACGAATTCCATCATTTCGTGTATTAAACTTCAGCTGGACTCCACCGAATCAGATCCTCCAATCTCAGCAGCGCTCGCCAGCTGGCAATGCAATATCGACGTTTTCTAAGAGGTGCAAAAAGACCCAACAATGGGTATTATTTCCTTGAGCTCAATAAAACGTGGTGGTGATTCCAACAAAGTTCCAAGATCTTCATGGTTGGGCTGATTGTGTTGATGGGTTCAACTGGGTGGTCAAACAGATGAATAAGATGCATATTGAATCCGTTGGGGCAATAGTTGGACTGGCGCATGTGGTGCGGGAGAATGCTGCATCGGGTGGCATCGATAGCGTAAGGCTTGTAATTAATCATGTTGATTTAGATACGTACTGGACTGTATCTCAATTAGATCAGAATGCCTGATTCAGGTGTGTAGCTGTGAAATAGTATGTCGAATTGTACTATCCGATATGGAACATTATTTATTGTCACTCCCAGAACCTCAGGCTGCCGGTGCACCGGAATAGTCTTGGCAACGAGTAGTCCCAGCAGCTCTGACATTTTGCCAACTTAATTGCAGGATTTTATAGCATTCTGAAGATAACGTCATACTCTGTAGAATATTCTTGTATTCTGTTCCGCAACTTCAGGAGCATTGAGGAGCACCTGAAAGTACGTCTCAGAGCACATGAGAGGCACATCGTTTTGCATTCGGCCTGTTTAGGACCTGCTGGGAGATTCTGGAAACCTCGGTGCGGCGGTCCAGAATAGCTGAGCCGTTGAGTTATGACTTCCGAACAATTTTACATTTTGCTGATGTATGTTATCAATGTCCTTCCACCAAGTCGGTATCGCTGATATATATCGGACTATCCACAACCTTAAGAACCCAATGACTGCCAAAGCCTGTTTCGGATTTCACATTTGTAACTGCCTGTTCATCCTAGGCCTCTACAATTGATAATCGAATTCTATCTCCCAGGAGTATTTACAACATCATCAAGGTGATATGCTCGTATTGCGACACAATTGCTATTGGCGATACCTCGTATGAACACGAGCTTCTCTGAAGCCAATTATCATTGAACAAGTTCGTGTCACCAAGACCCAATGGGAGTGCCCTCTCATATACCCACCGGGTACTTATGGGTTTAATGATTACCGCAAACGACAGAACCCTTAATTTAACTACGTTTCATTGGAGGCAGATATACAGTAGTGTGCAACTTGACTGTTTTGCCATATATCGAACGGAGAGTATCCCGTGCCACTCAGGACATATCAATCCAAGGTGCCACTTGCCCAGACCAGGGAAATGTGGTCGAACTAAAGGTTTATTCCTATCAGTCCATTCGGTGGACTGGGCTCAGATATATTGATGAATGGTTATCGACTCATCTCCTATATGACTCTGCATATCTTGAGATGCGATAGTGTTCTGACATTAACAACATCTCATCTCATACGGAATGAACCATTGGACACGAGACAATAGTCGTTTGTTCGGCGACTAGGAATGCGGTTTCCTGCCGATAAGAAATGACCATTGACAATAAAGATCCTATGACCAATACTGAGTTAAAGATAATGCATATCTTATTTGCACTCGGCTTTATCGTGGTCATTGATCTGATTCATACGAATGTAGGGTAATGGAGATATTACCAATTGGTGAACACATCTGGAAGGTTGATCGAATTAGGAACTCCAAGTGATAATGCCTCATATCGAATCCAGTATCCATATTTGGATTATCGAGTGATCCTGAAGGATCCCGGAAGTATACCTGTAACACCAAAGCCGTAACAGACCATCACTTCACTATCTGAAATGTATGTTATGGCTGTCATTTGACTGATTAGAGGACAAGTTTTCTTCTGTGTAGCATGTAGGTTTTGGCTGACCTGCCATATCTCCAAAAAGTTGTGGACCTTGCCCATTGTATGGAATACTCTTTCCTCTGCCTCTCTCTCCATTTCAAAGTTGATTTCAATTTTCGTCGTATCCAATGCTGGGTCATCGGCTGCCAATATTCCAATATTGGCTCGGGCAAACAGTCTTACAACGACTGTTTCTCGAAGGGTCTTCCCTGTGGTTTATTACTGCCTGCACCTGATAATGTCTTGCCGAAGGGAACAATTGGCCTCCACTACCACAAGATGTGGTACGATAGATAACTCATCACATGCCACCATGGAGAGATATGCGTATTTTAACTGCGATTCCACATGTTGATGTCACCAGTTGGTGATATCCGGTATCCAAAATGCAGTGGTAATCTCCATGGGGTCAGAGTGGGAATCATTGAGATGCTGATCAGCTTTCAACCAGGGCTTCGGAAATTCAGGCAGTGAATCAGAATGAAGGATTGTCACTTTCAACATGTGTGCCATCGGATTGGTTCATCTGGGTGTTGCTTCAGCCTCATTTCTAGGCATTAAGTATACTTCACCATCACTTGACCAATCGTATGATTGAAGAGTAGCTTAACCAAATGCAGAATCCATTGCGGAGGGGAACAGATTGTTGATTGGTACACTTTCAGGTTGAATAACGGGGAACCACCTACTTTTGCCACGGTATTCATTCTCCCCATACTTCAGAGACACCTGCTGATATTGGATAGTATAAGAAGACTCGTCCTCAGAATTAATATTCATTCCCTTGTGCCACTTCCTGAATGATCACAACTTGTAGAACTAACAAAGGATCTGTGTTGACATGAGTAGCATGACTGTCATTGAAGCAACTTCAGCATAATATTTCGACAGCTTCTGTGAAGCAAACTTCACAGTACTGTATCCGTCTTCCTTCAATTGAGTCCTCATCTGGAGGAAAGCTAGAATAACGCCATCCGTATATCAGCAAAATGTAATTCGGTCTGGAAGCCATACGCAATCCTCCTTGACACTCCCGTGGCCCTCACCAGTGTGTCTAAATACTTCTCGATGCTCCCAACCCCTGTGGAGCTTTGCAAAGTGCTCTCAGACTCTGCAAGAGCATCCTCATGTGCTCCTGAAAGCACCTGCAGTGGCGGAGGTGCATTTAGGAAGCTACGAAATTTGACTATTCAGATAGTCAAATTGTGGGGCTAGTGTGATCTCTGCACAGGTCTGAGTGAGACTTCGAGAGCAGCTTAGACCACTGTACAAGCTCTGTGGGAGACTTGGTGCCATATTCTCACACCAGTGGTTCTTACAGTTCCATAACCACAAGGTGTTTCATCGATCATATTGGTCTGTTACATTCACAAGATTCGCTACATCATAATATGGCATGTATTATCAAAGTCTCACTATATATGTTGTAAAGGCATAGGCCTGTTTATGGCCTCGTAGGAAGGTATATCAGTAGATATGGTTGCAAACATGGATGTCAATATTGTAAAGCAGGATGAAGGTAAGATTATCACTAGAGATCTAAGGCTGGTGGCAAGCCAACTATATATAAAGTAGGTGTTACCCGGCCCTGGACATATAAAGTGCAGCTGTGCCATTGGCTATATATATACGGAGATACAGGGATAATGGAGATGGACTCAGCGACAGGCAGTATATATTTGGACTATGCCGGGGTAGATAGATATCATCTCAATATACGAAATACACACTGTATCTTTCCCAGCTCTTAGTTTCATGCACTCTTTGGGAGCTTTTGTTCTTCCACACAATATGTGTCGTACATCATGGCCGGGTATCCCTTCATATCGTCTCATCTTCATCCTACGCACCTCGAGCTAGGGGCGCTCTTTCTCAAGAATTCCCTTCGGATACCATGCGAGGTACGGCGAAGTGTTGATGATGGGCTGTCTGCCATTTACCTGCATCGTTTCACCACACTGTGAACGACTGAACCTAGACATGCACTCCGAGGCCGTAATCGATTGAGTTCAGAGATACACTTTGAGGCTGTGATGGAGCGAGTTTGGAGACCGTAATCGAGCGAGTTTGGGGATACCGGTGCAGTCCGTGATGGTGCGAATTTGGAGGCGAAGATCGTGCGAGTTTGCAGACCATAACCGAGCGAGGTTGAAGATGCACTCCGAGGCTGTAATTGAGCAAGTTTGGAGATGCACTTGGAGGCTGGCATCGAGCGAGTTTGGAGACCGTAATCGAACGAGTTTGCAGATGCACTTGGTGGCCGTGATGGTGCAAACTTGGAAGCCATAATCATGCGAGTTTAGTCCTACACTTGGAGGCTGTGATCGAGCGGGTTTGGAGATCCTGTTGGAGGCCATGATCGAGCGAGATTAGAGCAGTGGTAGGAGGCGGTCACTCAGGAGGCGGTAGTTCGGGAGGGAGGCGCGGCGGGAGCCGCGACTCTCTTCATTGGTTAACTTGTAATTGTGCGAATGTAGAGAATTGAGTACACCGTCGTATGCCGAGAGATGAGAGGCTGGCTGGGAGCGGGAGACAGTCGATCTCGGGATGATGCAGTATGCGGTGTATGCTGTACTTGTTGTATGCTGTACTTGGTGTATGCTGTAGTCGGTGTTAACTCTTGATCATGGCATGGAGAGATAGAGAGCAATGACTTAACTTTGTGTTCTTATGTGATGGTAGAGTTGAGGACATGAAAGAGAGAGATGAGTGGGTATGGGGGAAATCATCATGAGAAACTGGGACTTAAGAGAATTTCGTGTGCGACGCTATTTAGCATCCCCGATATAGGAGGTACAAGTCCTGATCCGACATGTAATTACACCACTACGAGGTCTTCTAAACCCACTCAGGCAAGTCGTATCCCTGATTGCTCATATCGGCTCGTACTCCTCCACCTCCTTCTGATCTCCATCACCCATCTATCTCTGTCTTGTCCACAACTCTACCATGATCGCAGAACACAAAGTCAAGCCATTACTGAAACGGGCGGGGTGGGGCGTAGACGATATTCGTAAATCAAATGTCATATTGGAATCAGGCGAAGTGCTCGAAGTGTGTATCGAGGAAATCAAGAAAAGACAAGAGTCGAAGCTGGTTCAAAGTTGTACTTGCTTTGCTATACAAGAGAACGAGTAAAGAGAAAAGATAAGAAAATCCTCTAATACCAAACAACCATTCTTTATATACACTTCATCTGCCATCCTCGAATCATTCCTTATGCTCTGATGTACCATCCGAATATCCAACCATGATCTTACCCACCACCATCACAACTCATCTCAGTACAACCACGCTACAATATCCAATGTCGCAACACCTCGAACGATTTCCTTATCATCACATATTCTACCGCCACCCTCTTACCATATTCCCACACCATCTCCGCGTCTATCCAAGTCTCCGCGTTTCTGTCTCACTAACTCCATCCATCTGCCCGATACTGTTCCCAAGAACCATCCAATCAATCAGTTGCAGCTCGGACCGTGACAGTATCCCCTTCCTAGGTTCGAGGTCTTCCAAGAAAATTTTCCAACGGTGCTGGCTTCCCGGGGTATTGTTGATGAAACTCCCCTACTGTCTGTCACCCGTCCACGAACTTCGCAGGCTCCCATGCCAATGAATCATACCCAGTCCAATGTACCAGGTACTGTAACTGACTTCGATACATCCGACTATCTTCAATACTCGAAACCTGATAATCCTCTTCACTGTCAACTTTCACCGGAGGTGGCAGATCAGCTCATCGTCTAATCAGGGGATCATTCACCACAGGATCCAATAGGGAAACAGGTTGGACTCGAGGAATCCGTATCGACGGGGGTAACTCAGGTTTATATGCATATGGCGATATTCGACAAACAACAAGAAAGGGTCCCAACCGCTTCCAATCAAGTTTCCGTATAAGCCTTCGAGTTCGTATATGTCGGGTGTACAGCTACACTTGGGAGCTTTCATGAATATTGGGGGCCGGAGTTCGTCCTCAATTTGCTGCTTCTCCCTGCACTGCTGGACTTCATATCACCTCTACTCGGAGGTGCTCTTGAATATGTTGCATCATTGCCTGAACCTCATCAGCATTCACACGTTGTTGATCTCGTTCCTTGGTTGGGTTTCCTCTAAATGACATCCGGGGGTCCGTACCCTGAACCGCATAAAATGGAGTACACTTAGTTGTCTCAGACACCCCATTATTTGCAGCAAACTCAGCCAATGGAAGCCACTTAACCCAATCATCCTGCTGATCATGGATGAACACCCGGCGGTACTGTTCCATACTGGCATTCATTCGTTCCGTCTGGCTATCTGTCTGTGAATGAAAAGCTGTCAACATCTTTCCATCAATTCCCAACCGACTGCACATCTGTTGCCACAAGGTTGACGCAAACTGTGGGCCTCGATCTGAAACAATGCTTGACAGGAGGCCATGAAGGCGTACTACCTCTCGTAGGAACAACTCCGCCAATCCCAAAGCATCTATAGTCGTATGGCAGGGAATATAATGTCGCATCTTTCAAAGCTGATCTACCACTACCCATACAGCATCGAAGCCTTCACACTCCAGTAACCCTACCACAAAATCCATCCATATATCCCCCCATGCTTCATTCGGCACAGACAAAGGCCGAAGGACCGCAAAGGTTGAATGCCTTGAGCTTCGGGACCACTGGCAATCATCGCACTTCCAAACCTACCGATCAACATCCTTAGGCATTTCCTTCCAGTAATATCCTTGATCGATCAGGTCAAACGTCTTTGCCTGTCCCGGATATCCTGCTATCGCCGTGTCATGATGTTCCTGTATATTGCATAGGTGTGATTTGTCACTATCTGGTAAATTTAAATTCCCTTTATATCTCATCCGTCCGTCATCTTCTATGCACTCCGGGATGGTGATTGCCTGTAAACAATTCCTCGTCCGAATTGCTTCCAATATTTTCCCTGGTTGTGGTTCAGTCCCATTTGCCTCTGTCATAAGATCGGAAATTGAGGCACGGCCCTGGATGGCCGGTCTGTCCGCCCACAAACCCATTTGTTTCAGTAGGTTCTGCGGCTTTAGAACTGCCTGTTCCATATTTTTCAATTTTCCATCCCCCCCCTGAAGGAGGTCTCCTGGCCTCCTTGTTACAGCATCTGCCTTCCCTTTCGATTTACCTGGTCGATAGATCATCTCACAGTCAAACCTGGGCAACAATTCTGACCACTGTGCCTGTTGTCGATTCAACAGCCTCATTGTTATAAAATACCCGCGGCTCTTGTGGTCAGTTATCAATTCAAAGGGAAATGCAGCCCCCTCACCTTCTGGTCTCCATTCCTCCAGTGCCTTAATAATTGCCATAAGCTTCTTATCGTATATATCAGAATTGCATTTGGCTGGTGTATGTTGCTTTGAGTAGTAAGCTACCGGGTGTAACACCACGTCATCACCAGATTGAGATAAAACTCTTGCAGATACATAATCGGAGGCGTCTGTTTCAATGATCACTTCTCTATCGTGATCAAAATGTTGAAGTACTGGAGGTGTTGTTAAGGCCATTACCAATGTTTTGAAAGCTAACTGTTGTTCCACCTCCCATACACATGGTTCATCTCTCTTGGTTAGCCTTGTCAGTGGCTCTGCTTCCTCAGCATACTTGCGGATGAATCGCTGATGATAATTGCGAAACCCCAGGAACTATTGTACTTCGAAGAGATTATTCAGCCTGCCATTCTTTGTCTTCTTCTCTCGATTCACATTCCTCACAGTCTCAACCTTATCCGCATCCATCGATATCCCACTTGTTGATATAATCAAACTCAGGTACCTTACGGTTTCCTTACGAAACTTGCACTTTTCCGGGTTTAACTATAAACTTGCTTCCAAAAGACTTTGCATAACCCACTTCACATGATCCACATGTTCATCCTCCGAATCACTATATATCAATATATCATCCCGATATGCAGATGCAAAATCATCCAAAGCCTCCCGTATAGTATTATCGATATATCCCTGGCAGTCCGCAGTGGCGTGTGTTGTCCCGAATTGCATGGCTGTTGGTTCAAACAATCCATATCTCGTCCGGAAGGTTAACTTATGTTCATCTCCCTCCTTCACCCCCAACAGATTGTATGCCCCACGGACATCAAGTGTTGTATAAATCCTTGCTTTTCAGAGTAAATTCAGAGTCTCTCGGATTATGGGGAGGGGGTACTAATTCTCCATGGTTATGCTTGTGATATCTCGATAATCAATGCAGAATCGAAGCCCTCCTTCCGGTTTCTTTGCAAAATAGACTGGTGCCACAAGGGGTAATGACAACTGACAGATGAATCCTTTCGACAGAGTCTCCACTATCCATACCCTAAGGACTACCAACTTGGCCCTTGAAATTGGGTAAAGGCGGCCCCAGGTTGGTGTCGCACCTTCCTTCGGGCGTACTTCATGATCAATACCGGGTCAATGTGGTGGGAGCTGATCGGCTAAAACCTCATTGAACAAAGATTGAAACTCATGATACTGTTTCGGAACAATCTCCTCCAATGGTCATTCCTCAAGATCCTTTGCCTCTATGGCTTTATTCATATCATAAAGGGATGCTTTAGACACATTAAGCTTCCCTTTCTTAACTGTCCGAAAGAATGAAGATCCATTAAGCATAACAATACTTCCTGGAAACGGTTGTTGTGGACGTATCCATGGCTCGAATACTCCCCTCCTCTGTGGATAAACTGGCTCCCGGGGTTCCTCTGTTTCTCCTTGTACTATAACTGGTGCATCATGGCAACCTGTCGTACAGTAGTGTGATCCAAAAGTATCCGTATTGGATGCGAACCGTACTGCGACATCATGTAATTGTAACCAGGGGATTCCAAGTACAACTGGATAATGTCCTAACTTTGTAACAAACATGGGTAGCTGTTCCTTATGATCTTGGATCAACACTCCTACTGTGGCATCGTGCGTAATATCCCCAGACTCAATACGTCTTCCGTCAATAACCTCTACTTGCCATTTCTCATTCAACTCTTGGAGTGGAATTTGATGATGGCGAGCAAAATCTTGATCCAGAAATGCTATGCCTGGAGCCCCGCATTCGATCACTGAATGTGTGGGTATTCCTTGATCATTTACAGTGAATGAGCAGGTTATAACGAAATGTTTCCCTTCCATTGATCTTTCCATTACCTCCACCTTGCTAACTGAAAGACGCGAAATTCCAAAACATTTCAAAGCATTTAAAACAACACTTTGCCCGTCAACTGAAGAGCCATCCTTCTTCATTTGACTTGCACTGTTCCCGATTCCTTGGAACCTATCCTGGTTCCTACTTCCCTTACATCCGCTCCAGCCGCCTTGAACGTCTGAGCCTTCTTCCTTGCCGCACAATCTGCCGCCCTGTGGTTAATCCCACCACAGTATTAACACCTCCCATCTGTAACAAATTTTTCCAACCTGTGTCGGACTTAGATTGGATGACCTTAGCCGGTGCTGACGTCAGGAAGAGTAAAGGCTCAATTTGATCTCACGTAGTATAGCACAACTGGTTGTTCCGTTAATGCAGATATCGTAACCAGAATAGCAATGTATTGACAAACAGGGAACAATTCAGCGTAAGGCTTGAGTTAGTCCGGGAAGGGCAGCTAGCTTTTAAGCATGAGCTCCATTTTCAACCGTGACTCATTGATCTAACTGGTTGGCATCTTACGCCTTCCCTGCAAGACTCCGATCCCCTTAATGCCTCATGTCCGTGCATGCATATGCTCCTGGTCGCTGACCCCCTGCATATCCCGCACCACGTCATTCTATGACTCCGATGCTTAAGTCCGTGCAGTTATGAGCATTATTACTATCGCCGATGTAGCTCCCTCTCCTGATCCGGTAGTCTTTACTCCTTGGCCTGCTCACCACTTCTATGGTGCGGGTTCCTTTATATCCTCTTGATTTCCTCCTCCTTTTCTCACGATATCTTCCCACGCTCTCTTACTGATGTTGTGCTGTCTTAGAAGTATCCCTTTTTATTGCCCGTCGTTGTGATCCGTCCCCAGCCTCGTGAACTCGTCCGCTATCATCTCTCTTCCCGGTCGGTATTGTATCTCTACTGGGATGTTCTGTAGCAGTCCTTCCATTTCTCTCCATAGCTTTGGGGTGATCACGTGCTCGTTCGTTTACGCTAACAGGGGTTGGTGATCCACCAGGAATATCACCTTCTTTCCGTTCAGGGTCCAGTACCGTCGGTTCTTAGCCGCGTTGGCCATGGTGAGGAATTCTCTTTCCAATGTCGTGGCTTTCCTTTCGGCTTCATTAAAAAGCCCACCTCTGAACTCCAGTATTTGTTCTTCCCCTTGATGATCCACTTGATAGTATACCGCTGCCCAAGATGATGTGGACGCATCGGTTTCGAGATGTAATTGTAAATCCGGGTCATACTTGCTCAGTATTTGCGGGACTATTTTCAGCCATTCCTGCCATGCCTGCTCTTGTTCGGTCCCCCATTCCCATTTGACGTTCTTCTTGCACATTCGGGTTATGGGTTCGATAATGCCATGAACTTTGGCGTAGTGCTTGGGATTGAATTGTAAGGTGGCCCTCCATTTTATGCCTGTCTTTGCAGACATTGGTCGGGGGTACTGATGAAGCAGCCTGTGTTTATCGGGATCTATTTGGCATCCTTCCTTACTAAACTCGAACCCACAGAACAATACCTTCTCGGCATGAGGGGTGCTCTTTTTCCAGTTAACCGTGAACCCGTGGTTTTCACACGCCCTGAGTATTTTACTGTTATACCGGATTATCTCTTCTTTGGTATCCGCGTATGTTAGGCTGTCCTCCATGTACACACACAGCCAAGTCTCAGGTTTCGCGATTGGTCGGAATTCTGTCCTCAATTCCTCGTCCAGATGGATTGAATCGAATATCCATGCTAGGCAGGCCGACCATATTTCTGGGGCTTGTTTCAACCCGAATCGCATGATTTTCCATCCACAAGTTCTCCCCGTTGCTTCGAATGTGGTATACTTTGTTGATTCCTCCGTCATTGGTACGGTATGGAAGGTGTCATTAAGGTCGAATTGTCCGTATTGTTTCGCTATGGCCCACTCTAACATTTTCTCCATGTTTTTGATCTTTTATGGGTAATCCTCCGTGGTATCGTTGAGTTGTCTATAGTCCTGGCAGTACCTTTTGGTTCCGCTCTTTTTTGACGCGAATACTGTAGCGCAGGTAACTATCGGGTCCCATATCTCGTCTATCCACTGTCTTTCAGATGGTCTTGGATCGTATTGGCTTCCTCTTTTCTCTCTGCTTCAGACCGGTCTGGGGTATATCTGGCGTGCCATCTTTTCCAGCCTTGCTTCATTGTAAGATTGCAGTCGAACTGGGTGCTCCTTGGTAGCCCTTCTCTGTCTGACGGTCTATCAAATGCTTTGGCGTACTTATGGTATATGTTAGGAATTACTTCCTGCCATGTTTTCCCCTCCATCTCTTTTTTCTTTTTGACATGAGCATTATCTATCATATGCTTGGCTATTCAGCTTAGCATTTTTCCTAGAGGGTTATTTCGCCCTAGCTCTATATCTCCGCTTCCGAAATCATGCTTGACTTCCCAGTTGCGCATCCAAATGTATCCGAGGACCGCATCATCTCCTCCCATCTCTGGTAGCACTGCGAACTCTACCATCATATCTTGCTCGAGTATCCTCGCTTCCCACCATGCGGTTGCTATGGCCGTGACTTGGGACCAATTCATTTGTTCGTAGGTCCTTAGTCCATCCTGGCTCCTGTCCATGTACATTGTATGTCCAAAGGCAAAGTCCTCTGAGCACATGTTGTCCGTGCTGCCGCTGTCTAATAGGAGTTTGGTGTTGCTGTTGCTTTCTGAGTGGCATGAATACTCTCCCATCGCCGCTAAGTACATTCCATTTCCCCCGCTCAATCGTTCTACCGTGTATCTTCTGCGTCTTTTCAGACGCTGTTTTTTGCCAGTCCTTTTATGGCTCACCCCACATTCCCCAGTCTTTGGGACTGGACACCCCTAATGTTTTCTCCAACACTTCCCCTGGTCCTTGTATGTGCAGTCGTCTCCTCTTGGGCAAGGTTCATCTATCCACCCGGGTGTTCTGATCTTCCTTTCCCTTTTGTTACACTTCCTGGCTTCGGGTTGTTCACCCGTGGACTGGTTGTGCTGCGTTCTCTTTAGTGCTGCTATTTCCTTCTGCAACTGTCCAATGGTCGGCTCGTCCGGGTTTTCCTGAGTCCTGCCGGACTTCCTTCCCGTTTTCATTTCTTCAACAAGTCTGTTCTCTGTGTCTATGGGCTGTAGGTCATCCACTGCTTCATCCGTTGTATTGTACTTCTTGTTGATAGTGAGCTTCCGTAGGCAGGGTGCCAGGTTGTATTGCAGTGTTCCCTGGAATTCTTTCGTGTTCATGTCCAGTCCTAATTGTGTAGCTAGTATCGATAGCTCTTGGTAAAGACCTGAATCTCTTTGCCCTCACTTCCGCAGAGATCCTTCTTCGGCCCGGGCTGAGATCCATAGGTGCAGGTCCGGTATATCCAGACACTGTTCCAGCGGGATCCTTTGGAGGGGCCGGAAGTCTGGGGGAAGAGGCAAAACCTGTCCCTCCTCCCTTCTTCTGTGCCGCCAATTCCACATGTCGTTGCGAAATTTGATTATCCCGCTTCTGATCAACCGTCATGAACGCAGGGAGTTCCTCAGGCCCATCGCTATATGTAAGGGAGTCTTTCATTTCCTCAGACAATCCCATTCACAAAGCATTTCGCAGGGCCGAGGTGTTCCAATCGAAATCTGCGGCAATAACTTGAAACTCAGCTTAGTGCTGAGAGAACTCACGGTACTTTTGTGTAATCTCCTGGATTCTCCGTTCGGCCGTGGCTACTCGATCGGGGTCCTCAAATGCAGCTTCCAGGAGTTGTATAACAGCTGGTAGATCTTCCAGCCCGATCGTGCCGTCCTGACGGACATGTGGCAAGATTTGGCTCAATGCTACTTTGCTCAGGTAGTTAAATGCGTACCGCATCTTTAACTGTTCGTCGGGAAAGCTGGTGGGCTTGTGTATTATGACCATCCGTAGTTAGGCAATCCAGCCCCTGAACTGAGTTCGATCCGACCCAAAAAGTCCGGGGAGTCGGTCAACCTCAGTCCTCGGTCCTCTGAATGCTGGGGGGGAGTTGGGGCTGCCCCAGCTGCTAAGCACAGCGCATTCGCTGACTGCGTTCTCAAAGCTCGGACTTCTGCTCCTGATTGTCATGTGTGCCGTCTCATCTCGTCCGACTCCTGTCGTAGCTCTTTGTCTGTTCCTGCCACTCTCGGAGTTCTCCTGGCTTGTTCGAGCTCCTGTCTCGATGTCCCGAACTGTTGATCGAACATCCAGTGGTCGCACTGCGGAGGGAGGAACTGTTGTGACTGCAGGTCCATAATCTGCCTTTGTAATGCTATTATCTGTGCCGGGGGATCGCACACCCTGTGTACCATGGCCACGGGTTTGGTGTACTTCGCTACTCTCCTCAGCACCTCCTGTGCATCTTCCAGCACTGTCTGTCTCTCGCCAAAGTCGATCTCCAGCAGGTGGCTGTGGACAATTCCTCCTACGATGGCGTGGTCCCCTGCGGACATCAGAGCGACTCAGTCATGCTGTTCAGATCCTGACATCGCAATGAATCAAGCACATCTACCAGTGCCAATTATATGCATCAATCTCAGATGGAGTCGGAGTCAGGGGTTCAATAACAATCAATGGAATGAGGAAAGCCTTTGCTGTCATTGCTGCTGCTGGTGCGTGTCCTTCTGTCGAGTGTGTTCCTAATCAATTATGTGCTTCACACTCGCAAGGTAGCTCACGGTCACAGTCGAACCAAGCCTGGGCTCCCCAGTACCTGGTACAACGATGTCCGAATAGTAAAGCATCAAGTGCCAAGCCTCCTCCATATGCGCCAGCTTCCGTCCAGTAAGTATTCCAACAGGAGGGGACGTCTGACTGTTCCAAAAAATAAGCCTGCAGAGTAAGATTTTCAACCTCAGTATTCAATAATCCTTCGATACTCTCGAATGCTTTCAAATGGTCAGGTTCGGCCAAGAACAATGAGCTCCGGCAAGGTCAATTCTATTCGTTCGGGCAGTACAGTTACTGTCATAGTCTCACATCCGACTATGGGGATTGGTGTCGGTATTGGTGGATATTGAATCCAGTAAGTCATGGAAACTCGTCAACCCAATCTTCGCAAAGGTGAAACCACCAACGAGTTGGACCAAGATATACCCAACAGGTCACAGAACAAGGTTTGTTGCAGTAAGTACAGCTGTTCGAAGGGTGTAGGCACATGTAACTCAGTAAGATTGCAGCTACACAAATAGCAAATCAAAATATAACTATCGGTAACTTCACAGTAGTACCAAGTATGATCAAAACAAGGGGTCAAACAATGTTGACAGTACATTCAATGGCAGGTTCGTGTGTAGAGGGCTCGTTCTACTGTAAGGGGCGGGGTCGGGTGTGGGTGATATTGGTAAGTCGAATGTGATATTGGTATCAGGACAAGTGCTCGAAGTCTGTATTGACAAAATCAGGGTAAGACAAGAGTCGAAGCTGGTTCAGAGTCGTACATGCTTGGCTATACAAGAGAACGAGTAAAGAGCGAAGAATAGGTAATCCTCCAACACCAAACAACCTCTCATTATATACAATTCATCTGCCATCCTCGAATCATTCCATATGCTCCGATGTACCATCCGAATATCCAACCTTGATCTTACACACCACTAACACAACTCTGATCAGTACAACCACACAACATTATCCAACGTCACAACACCTCTAACCACTCCCTTATCATTACGTATTATACCGCCACCCTCTTACAATATTCCCACACCATCTCCGCCTCTATCCACGTCTCCGCCTTTCTGTAACACTAACTCCTCCCATCCGCCCGATAATATTCCCACGTACTGTCCAATATATCACTCTCAGCTTGGGCCGTGACAATTTCTCTCTATCTCTCCATGTCATGATCATGAGTTGACATGGAGTACAACATACACGGAGTACAGCATACACCCAAGATTGGTTGTCTTCCCTTCATTCTCATGATTACGAGTTGACCCCTGAATGTAACTTCAGCTTCCGGTGTGCCCCCCTACACGATCGACTGGCATCAGCCAGCTCTCCATGAGAGCTGAAAGGTAAAGTCGCCTTGTCACATTCCCACGGTTGCGAGTTCACTAACTGATGAAAAGAGTCTGAGCACCCGGCGCGCCATCCATCGACTCCCTCCCAGGACTCGTCCAAACTCGCTTGATCATGGCGTCCAAGTTCGCATGTTCATGGCCTCCAGGTGCATCAACACACTCGCTCGATCAGGATCTCGGAGTGCATCTCTTAGTTCACTCGATCATGGCCTCCAAGTGTATCCCCCAATACGCTCGATAACCGCCTCTAAGTCCATCTCCACACTCGCTCGATCACGGCCTTCGAGTGTATCTCGGAGTTCACTCGATCCTCGTTTTCAGGCTCACCACAAATTGCTCTCAATTGCCGCCTGCAACCAGTCCAGATATACAGTGTGTAGATGGGTAGCTATATAGATACATAGATACATAGAATACATGAGTTTTAAAAATCGTTGAACAATTAGTAGTAGCTATGATTTCCAGGCGCACCAGCAGCATTACCAAAGAAGATGTTGTTTTTCCCAGACTGCTCTACTGTGATTCGAGGCGCTCCCAGACTTGTTGCCGGCGCTCCCAGGTGCTCCCAGGCTTGTTGTCGGCACTCCCAGACTTGTTGCCAGCGCTCCCAGGTGCGCCCAGGCTTGTTGTCGGCTCTCCCAGGCATGTCACCGGCGCTCCCAGTCAATCTGAAGGCCGGCAGGAATGCCCTCCAAAGATCTCATACTCTCCTGCAATTGACGCATCTAAGTTTACACTCCACATTCTCTCAGACACTCCTGGAGGATTCCAGTGACTACAATACATTTGGCTGATGTATGATCAAATGTGCCATTGAAGACAGTGACAACACGACAGAGAGTAACCATATGCATCATCGACATTGATAGGGTCCAGTATCGGAATGGCCTTACAACTTCCATGATGTACTTGATGATGGTCTATTCATCCTCGGTTGTGAAGAGTAGCTGCTCATCACTGTAAGTTAGATTCATCTGCTACTCGCATGTGAATTCTCATAATCGGTAAGCTCGCTCTAGCAACTGCAGGGTCGAATTCCACCCTGTTTTCAGATGCATTATAAGTTGTACTTGGTGGTAGCAACAGTTCCATTTTGCGACCAGTTCTACCATAGTGGGTGAAAGAATACCCAGAACTGGGTTGTTCGGTTCCAGTCTTTGCCACACTGTTCGCTTGATTCAGTCCAACAATATTGATCTGAAAATTCAGAGCTTGGTGTGTGAATTATACAGCTTTCCATCGCGCATCTTGTGGCGGCCTCCGATTGTTGATATCTTCAAAACTCGCCAAGCAGCTGTGAAAATACAGAAATTTTTGCTCAAAAACCATGTTTTTGCGCCATCACTTGCCGAGTTTTGACGATGTCAAAATTGGCGAACACTAATACAAGTGTCATGCAATGCTGTCTAATCCACTTACCAAGCTCTCAATTCTCTGATCAATATTGGTGGACATAATTGGGCAGTTGGCGTAAAAAATCGTCCATTTTGGATGATGTAAGGCCAGTGCCACGCAGACCTATAAAATGTGCCGATTATAAATATGGAACCATTGCTAACACAAGTAGTACTGCGATCCGTACATTGTGTTTTCGAAAGTCATTGAACTTGTTTCAATGAGCCGGTGTCAGCATAATCAAGACAACAAGCATTCACTGCGATAAGAATGTTAGTTTCAGGACTTTAAACATTGCTTGAAATACATACCTTCTCAATTATCTTTGCTAAACCTGGTCTTGTGGCTGACACCCTGATGATTCTAGCATTGCCCTATTTTCGAAGTCTATGACTCTTCCCAATGTCTATGGTTTCACTGTCTTGAAATTGCTGATCACACTCATGGGCTTTCCAAGACTTGGTGCGGCCTTGTACACTGAGACTGCTCATGGATGTGCCCAAAGCAAGCTGAATGCTGTGCACCATGCATGGTATGTGGTTTTTCAATGCAGTCAACTCGATTCTGCAGGCATCAAGGGTTGATTGTAGTTCCTGAGTCATCGAGTAGTTTGAGGAAGCGTTATCATTCGCAATTCCAAGTCATCAGTTGTCAGTAAGCTCAAAATGATCAAAATATTCCTTCCAATGTACGGCTAGCCTTGCTCCAGTATGTTGACCCTTGACCTATCATCCTTAACAAGCATTTGAAATGGAATAAGAATAGGCCATCAACCTCATCGAAAGGGAGTTGTACTTCTTGCAATGCCCAAGTTCAATGCATGTAGTTAGCAATGACCGATGTTCCAGAGGCTTATTTGTTCTTTGATGTCCACCTGTCTAAAGGTTTACTAACTCCATTTCTTGACGGCAATTGCTTTTTAATTGCATTCACTGTCAATGAGGATTCCCTGCGACGAATGTTGCAAAGGGTGCAGGCAGATTGTAGCACCAGGTTGTTTCGTAATACGTTAAATACCCGTTGTAGCTCCAAGTTTGATATCGCATTCTGCAGAATATGAACCAAAACAAATGCTGACATGAGGTAGTGATTCCCGGCGTCTGGGTGAAATTCGGCAGTTGCAAAGTCCATCGCTGCCAGTTTGGAGCATTTTGCCTGATAATTCATTTATTATGGATGATACTTATATGTCGATTTTGAATTTCCATTGTAAACTTACTAGGTTAATTCCTCAACTTCCTTGTCTGCTCTGTATGGCCAAAGCTCATTCATCGACCATTGAACTAGTGAATTCAGCATCATCCGACTCTGTTAATTCCTTTAACTTTGCAATGTGCATATTTCCCAGCAAGTGTTTCCCCATTGAGTTGGTCCCATGGTCTGATGGATGGCGAAGAACTTGATGCGAAACAATTCATATGATGCTGTTAGGGGGGTGTGTTCCATAAAGGATACATCCTTATACACGGCCTTATGTACTATGGCTTTCCTTAGGGTATCTCCATGCAAAGTAGATTGGTAACCGATAAAGATGGAATATGCAGAGGGCACAAATGATGATTGTGGTTTCTGATCCCTCCAGAAAAATGGTAACCAGATTCAATTAAGGTGTAAAACAGTACTGGCAGTACATATAATTCCTTGATTTAATATAGGTTTCCTCTTAGTTATTCTTCTCTCTTTTGTAGCCTTTCTAATTTCTTCCCTTCAGCCTTAAGCTGCTTCTTGGTTTTTGGTAAGGGATCAACTCTTCCTTTACGAGTTCATGATGAGAAATCTGCCTGATACTGACCAGTGACATGTACTTCGGATTCAACCGTAACCGATCGTAGTTGAATATCTTGAGGTGTTGCCGAGATCTCTCTTACTGTGGTTTGTGGGAATGGTTCTAGCCATTCAATATAATTGATCTCAACCGGAGGGAACTTCCAACGTTGAAGGTATTATTGTAATGCTGGATCCCATTCAATTAATGCTGCTGTCCAGCAAATGCACTGAGTCGCAAATAAATAATGCAGATGGTCGAAACTAACTAATGGATCCGCTAAAGTCCACAATATAATATCTGGTTTGTTTTCAAAGGTGATACTGATCTGATGTGTGGAGTTGCCGCTACAAAGCTAATAATATGTGATAATAATTATAATAGATATAGATATCATAAAAACGCAATAATATTTTAAGGTCTTCTTTGCTGGTAAGTTTGTCTGACCATTTGCTGCTACAGCTTGTTCTTTTCATTGCCAGAACGATGTGAGTTTTTATAGTCGGACACTCGGTTCATGTGTGACTTCTGAATCTCTTTATTTCACCATGATTGCTTGATAGCTTATCTCCGAGAACATCTTTAGTGCCTCATTGACAATTATCACACTTCCCTTAGGTTATTGTGTTCATGCATCAGTGGTTTTGAAGCGTTACACTCCCTTATCGGGCCATCCTCATATCAAGATATCAAACGCACATAATGACAACTCATAACTTCAACTTAGACACCTGGTTTACCATAATGTTCAGTAGTTGGAACATTTGCCGACACATAGCCTGAACAGTGCTTCATCACAATCTTGATTAATAGCTCTTGACTATGTATTGCCACGCCCTATTCTCGGTATTCAGCATTGCCTCAGAGGTTTAATTGGCAATGAACCAATGCTCTGCCAAGGTAGATCATGTCACCTCAACCTCGCAGAAGTATGACGTTGCAAATGCATCTTACTCAACTCAATCAGCAGGTTTTGCTTCAGGCCTCTTAACTTCAGCCAATGCAATTGATGACTCAGACACCGCACGGTTAGGCCTCCACCTTCCATAGACGGCGGAGTGCCGCAAGGTGTGCCCCCCACCATGTGCATGGGCTTGCAGATCCCGCTTTCTTGCATCTTGCGTTACGTCAGCTGCACACATTAATCTGCGTAAGTGCAACTTTACTGTGTGTTGCCCTGCTAGATGAGATATAGTAGGTGTGGCCATTAATCATGCGCACTGCTGAAGGTTTTTCACTTTGCAGTAATGGCGAACTGAATGCATCATGGAAAGAGAATCTGCTAGTGCAAGTGTGCTCGACATCAGCAACGATCCTAGTTTCAGTCAGAATCACCCGGGTGTTCCGGACGGCTCTGACTGCTCCCACGGAACCTCGTGACCTCTGACGGAGGACTACACGTTACCCGTCGCCCAGGCGACGGGTCACGTTGCATATGTACCTCCTTTACTTTGTGGTGACGTATACCCACCATCAGAATGACACGTGTGTTACACTCTTCACAGGGGCTGCAGTTATGCTGTGGCCGTTTACACAATGCCTGGCGATGTTTATGCCTATCTTCGGCCGATAGCCACATGCCGCACTCTCATTCATGTTTAGTTTTGAGATTGTCACGTATTGCAATACAGTCTTCGCTTCGGATACATCGCTTGCCGTTGCATTTGCTTCGCCAGTATCATATTTTACATGTCTCAACCATACTGTCCAATCATTGCGCACTCTGGTACTATGCCCTCAGTCCTCAACATTCTGCGTTGATCCATCATCGGCTTGCAATGCTTCTTCCTCCTAATCCGCATCCGCATCCGCATCGTCACCATCCTCGCCATCATACCCGTCCACATCACTCGTTCCCAGGTCAAACTTCTCGAGTGCTGTTGCGGGCCGTCGTCGCTGGCTGGCGGTGGGGATGTCATCGCACTGGTCGCTCTCGGCACCTTCATCTTCGTAATCCCCGCTGCCTCCAGGCATCCCTAAATGCAGTTCGTCATCTGTGCAATTGTTGTCTATGGGGATGTTTGGGTCAGTGCTTCCGATCTCAGGCTCCTCAAGCGCCACTTCGGAAGTCAAATAGTCATGAAGAATCGCATTGTCAACATGCGCTGCTTCTGTGCTGATGACCACGGCAGGCGTTGGGTTCTCCGCCTGTTGGATCTGACAATTGACTGTAGCAAGAGTGTTTTTATACACCCTCTGTTCGTAGCTCTCCGGTATTGTGTTCCAGGTATTCATCAAGAATGTATACGTGTCTGCAACGCCAGGCGAGGTTAACAACTTACAACCAGTTGCAGCGCAGGAGGATGCGTTCTCAGCAGTGTCATTCCTGTAATTGAAGTAGTTCGAGCGATCAGATCTGTCCGCGTTCAGCTTTGACTTGGAAACTTTGGGATGAACACCTTTGTTCTTTGGCCACTCCCAGAGAGCATTGCACGATCTGGTGCAGGTACACATGATCAGTGGCAAGGGTATATGAAGTCCTTGTCGTTAATCATGGAATTATGGAATCCGTCAGCATACTTAACGCAGTTATTCGCCCGATGATACAATCTGATGTAGATACACGGCAGGATTGCTTCCACCAGGAAGTAAAGTGGACGCTGGCGATTCGTTAGCAGCATTCGACTCTCTGTGCTTTGGATTTGGGCCGCGTACACCACCTTCCACACTCTCTGCTACAAGAAAAAGATACTTATCGTCAGCCAGAAGGGAATCAATGAATTCTAAACACTCTGTGGTGTATTCAAAGCGGTGGAGATTACATAGCTCTGCTATGTTGTCCCTTGCTGATTGAATATAATGGGATTTAACATTATTGACTTGTGCTTGAACCTGGTACCAGTTTGAGCGTGTAATATCCAACATGGGCCGTTGCTTCAGCATACCTTTTTCAAGATCTCCTGTGTGCGTGCCTAGAATGGTAGGGACCAAATGTTGTTTTGCTGCATTGAGGTGTTCCAGTACGTCTCGATGATCTGCCAGTGTGGGGCTTCAGCTGATGCTTTCGAAACGCGTCGCGTTGCATAAGTTACTGTCTCCAAGTCACTTCCACTTATAAACCGCCATCTGATCCACATGTAGAGCTCCAGGAGTCTGCCCATTGCAAACACAAGACGCGTCATGCCTTAGTCATCAAATCGATGGATGCTGTGACTGCTGGAGACCATTGTTTGAGGTGTAGACAACGCCTGCGGTTGCAATTGCCACTGCCTCTGTCTCTGATTCTTGTCGGTATCTCACCTTCAGAGTGGATTTGTAATGATGGCGCGGGTTTCTTGATTAGGGATGGGGGTAGGCAGGTTTCCAAGACCGATGAGAGGAGTGGGAGTGATAGCAATGGCGGATTCGGGGCTGGATACAATGCGACGCAATGAGGATCCCCCTGGTGCTGGTGTTCTACGACTGATTGAACCCGGCGTGGTGGTTGGAGTATTTATTGCCCGTCGCTGTGTAGCAGATGGGTTGCACGTCAGGGGTTGAGTGATATCTGCAACTCGAGAATTGTTCAGCGAAGATGAGGGGGTGCACTTCCGACCTTGGATTGTGGAGGCTACGGAACTCCCATCGTGAGAGGAATCTCTCCCGGCAGCCGGTACGGAAACGCATCTCTTAGCCGGAGGAAGTTGAGAATTTCCAGGAGGCCTACGCTTGTGTTGATTCAGATGATTAGCAAGAGTTCGAACATTTCGTACGACTGGAGTCGTGACAGGGTGAGGGCTTTGGGAAGGCATTGTCTGGTTTAGATGTTTGACGTTCAGAATGTAGGAATAATTGCCTATGCATGCGTATGCAACGGTAGGTGAGGTAGTCTCCTAATTGAGCGGCCAGGGAGGGTTTCGAGAACAAAGTGAGGCGCAGGGTAGACCGCGCTAGACTCTAAACTGGGACAATACTCGGTGACGAGATCCCTTGAAAAGCATTCAAATATGGGGTTAACTTCCATCAGATTAAACTCAGCATCGATATTCACTGTTACACCAATGTCTGAAGGTCTATTTGCACCTCTTGAAGGGTGTTTATGCCTTCTTGGGGCGGGTATCATAGGATTGGACTCCATCATGGCACAATACTTCGAACCATCAATTTTGTATATCTTCAGCTTCCCGGTGGAAATCCCCCTTTGGCAGAGCTAAGAGCATCGCAAAGCGAAGAATGACGTATTCCCTATCCTATGACATCAGTTGCGTGAGCTTTTTCCACTGCTCGGCGTTTGTAGTCGTGTTGGATGGTTGAACTGTTGGGACGAATTGAGAACGATTCGGTTTGCTCCGTGACGCACGAGGTCTGAGCGGCCAAAGTGGTATGAGATGCCAAAGCGACGCCCGGCGTCGCAAACTGTCCTCACCGCGAGTACTGAATCTCGTATCGAGGCTCCTCATTCATGAAGTGCCTGGTGGTTGAGCAAGATCAATGCTGGGCCGTTTTGTGTTGATTAACCAACAAAACGCAGGATATTAATCAAATTGCAGCAACTCGAGTATATAATTCCCGTCTTCCCGCCTACACCTCAATTCTCTTTTCCTCCCGTATACAACACACCGGCAGCATCCTCCACTGTATCGACATCACGTGACTTGCACAAGTCAACGCCTCGCGTTCCAAAACACACCCGATAACCTACACAACATTATACGGTCCCTCTGTGGTTGCTTCCGCTACATGCTACTGTATCATGATGCTAATGCCTCGGATGTAGATCATTTTTCAACTCACCGCAATGGCACCAATAGGAGCCACCAAGAACAGCGAAAGGCAACTGCGAGGGCAGAAATGCCGACATCGCTTATACATCGATGTCTTTTGATGGAGCAAAACCGTATACAGAGATTCATCTCGGAAGACATCCGTGGACTCATGCGGATATACGATGTATGCGGCGTCAAGGATGAGAGGGCATGGGACCTCTCTTATGGTATAATCATTCTTGATCCAGTCACGACTCGTCAAGTTGCACAATTCAAGGGAATGTGGCCGCATGGCAGGAGCAGATGTTCTCCGTATTGGGAGTAGTGGGCAGCATTCCGCTTATATATCGGGCAAATGTTCGACAAAACCCACGACCTGATGAATCATTGGTGGTGGGACAACCCCCATTCCATCAGGGATGAAGTCAAATGGTTCAATCCGCGGACAACCATCTCGGGGAAGGTTAAACACACCGGGAAGCATCTCTCTTGGTACTGTAGCGATGATCCCAGGGCAAAGATTGAGCCCCCAAGCTGCCTGCAGTACAAGCCAGCCGACTTCCTGGCTGTTAGACCACTGAATTCGGATGCGATAATCGATGAGGATGACGATGACGAGAACTGGGCGCATCCCGGAGCGCCAGGTGGTGGAAGGAGCCATCCTACTGATGGCAATGACAATGACGACTGCGAAGGGTGAGGAGGACACACAGGGCAGTGAGAAAGGGACTGGGAACGAGAAGGGAACAAAGAATGCGACAGGGAAAAGGAAGGGGAAAGGGAAAGGGAAGGGGAAAGGAAACGGGAAGGGGAAGCGAAACGGTAAGGGGACAGGTATTGTTGAACAATCCCCAGAGGGAGATGATATCTCTCGTGCCATTGCTTTGCAGTTGAAGAAGGAAATGTATGAGGCAGACTTGGACACGGAGGGCTAACTAGAGCAGGTATATTTACAGCTGGAAGCATCGCCCGCTGTGTCAATTTCCTCAGATGATAATACCGCCTCTACCAAGTCGGATGGTGAATAAGACTCAGATCATGATCCTGATGTGGATATGTGCATGGAGGATGATGTGGACACACCTGACGGCGCAGATTTAGACGGCAATGTGGATATGGAAAGGGACGGTGACGATGATGAGGAGGAAGATGAAGAGGAGGAAGACAAGGATGAGGAGGAGGATGAGGATGAGGATAATGGCAGAGAACCTCGGATGATTGGCCAGCAAGAGATGGTAAATACATCGGCTGATGATGCAGATACCATGGTAGTCGATCAGCCAATCGTGCTACCTGAGCATGGCCTGGAGATGTCCCATCATACCCCACAGCCAGAGCCTCCGGTGCCTGCCCCACGGCCACCAACCCCGGAGGCTCGCCCACGACCACGAACACCGGAGACTCATCCCCTCCCTAGGCTGGAGCAATTGGGGCTTGTGACGTCGCACAAACATCGCCCGGCCGGGCCATCTCTGCGAGATGCACAGACAGCCAGCAACACCTTGGATGTGGATGTGGATCAGCGGCTGCTCAGCGAATTGTCAGGTGGCGACAGTCTCCCCAATGTCCCTCTCCCCAATGCCCCTCTCCCTGAGGCGTGCAAGGATGGCTCGGTAGGCGAGGAGTGAACTAGTCCTCATGGTGCAGAGGAGGTGATCGTTGATATGTTCAGTATTCGGCTCGGGTTCTTGTCTTGTTTGGTTGCTTTGTTCTAATCTATCTATCTCAGCCGTTGACTATTACATGCGTTGCTAGGTTCTTGGATTGCTCAGGGTTTAATTTCTTTATGGGTTTTGTATTGCATTTATTTTATTCATAGTGTTATGGGACATCGCACATGCAGCGCTTGTACAACTCCCGGCGTGTAAGGAACCTTCTTGTGATGGTGTTGAGGCTCAACAAGTTAGCTGAAAGTATCGTGAGCTTACACACCAGGCTGCTCAGGCCCAGCACCAACTATCGTCCTATTCTACAGTGTATACTCCACTCATCACGTGTCGTCGACACTGCCAGAAAAGTCCCCTTTCCATTGCCCCAAATTTTCATGCCGAAAGATGTTCACCTCAGACAGCTGGCGACTTAAACACATCAAATTACACCATCCTGAACACCTGCAAGTTGCACGCCAAGACAATCTGACCATTCACAGCGTGCCCTGACGCGTTGAACCCGCTCAGCGACGTCAATTCAACGCTATCAACGATTCAGTTGAAGTCTTGGACGTGTTTCCCTTCCTCGAACACGCTGAAAACATCGCAGACTCGGAGGCCCAACCACCGCCACCTTCTCTGCCACTGACAGAAAGATACCGTGGCGCCGGCGCTCCACTGATCGATTACATCGCTGAGCCATCGGAACGCGACGCTCAGGGTTGCCTTGAGACGAACCTACAAAATGACCCCTACCACCCGTTTGCAACCCATGTAGAGTACAATCATATCCAGTGTGGGATCAAGAAGATAGGCATAGAGAGGTACTATGAAAAGGTGCTGAATGAAGAAAACACCGCTCTGTGTTTCGGAAGCTTCAATCATGGGGATGGCTTCCAAAAGCTTGTGGCGAGCATGCCAGATGATCTGACTCTTGGGATGTGGCAACTGCACATTCTCGAGGATATGAGATGGCATGACAATGACCAACGCACTATCAAATACTGGAGTCGAGAGATCATCAAAAGCATGAGATGCTTGATGCGGCAGCCAGTCTATGCCGAGCATGTTATTTACGCCCCTCAGCGTTGCTTCAACAGCGATACGCCATCGAAACACCTCTATACTGAAATGCACACTGCCTACTGGTGGTGGGAGACACAGGTAAGGAGAGATACTCCGGGATAATACCATGCTGATGGACTTGAAGTCAATGCTCAGAGTGGGGGATACACTGGTTCCCTTGATCTTCATGTCCAACGGAACACATCTCTCAAATTTTGCTGGCGACAACAAAGAGTGGCCTGTATATATGACAATTGGCAATCTATCTTCGAAGATCCCCCAGATGCCCTCAACGCACAACATTGTAATGGTTGCTCTCCTGCTGATTCCAATCAAGAACCGCAATAATCCTCGGAAGCGGCTGGCTGTGCAGCGGCAAACACACCGAAAAGTGCTGAACGAAGTACTCCGGCGGGTACTCCAGCCTTCCATCGTTAAACGACACTCCGGTGCGAAGTGCTGGTTTCACAACATTCTCTGTGCCGATGGCAACTTCAGGCGTTGCAGACCGGTTTTAGCAGGATGGCTTGCAGATTGCCCTGAGTTTAGCGACCTACATCATCTGGAGCGGGATGTCTGTCTTTGGTGTAATTGTCCAAAGAGGGAACTTGGAGATTGTGTCCCTTCTGACAACCAACACCACCGGCAGGATCAGAATGTATATCGAACGCTGAGCGATGCCACCACCCAGGTGGCCCATGCCGAACTCTGGTCGTGCCATGTTCACTGAGAATTCAACATGTTTCAACATATTCCCTGTATTGTAAGCGACATCCCGAAGCCCGACCTCCTCCATTCAATGCAGCTCGGCATGCTTGACCACCTCCAGAAGAGGATTTTTCACTATATGAAGATGCACGAACGGCTGGACAAGTACAATGCAATCTGGTTATCCGTGCCTGCTTACCACCACCTCACACCAAAAAATAGGTCATATGAAGAAGTTTCTCAAAGGAATGGGAAGGAGATGAAGGAAATGAGCTGGTACCTGCTTGGAGTTGTTACCCAGTCTCTACGAGGTGGTAGCCCCGCTTAGAGTCCCATAATCAATCACGCAATTGAATGCACCCGGGCATTGTTAGAATTGTCTATGTATGCTCGATCTTAATCCCACGATGATGCAACATTGAGCTAGATGCAGCGCGACTTGCGTCGTTCTCACTCCTGCAAAGATGTTTTCTTACTCAGGCAAGCCAGGAAAAAGGTGAAGGCCAAAACCAATGCTCTGAAAACAGAAATCCTGAAGAAGTGAAAGGTAGACAAGGAAACAAATGCTGGAACTTTGACGCTGTCCAAGGTGCGGCGCGAAATGAACGCCTGGCAGGATTTTATCAGCCACGAGATAGATGTTTCCATGGTGTCAGATGCCGACTTGAACTTTCCGAAGATCCACATAATGTCTGATTGGGTCGAACAGATTCGTTGACACCGAGCCTTGCAACTGTATTCTGCTGAGAGACATGATCAAGCACATAAAACGAACCTCAAGGACCGTTGGAATGCCTTCAATCACAATCTCAACTACCTGCCCCAAGTAATCACCTTTCAGCGTTGCATCCTTTGCTTTGAAGTCAGAGAGCTCAATCTCGAAGCCCTCCCTCAGCATCAGGAGTACAGCGCTGCCGCCTGCAAAGTCCTCCCTGCCAGTGCTAATCTGGCTGCCCCCCTGAGCCCCGAGTCATATGCAAAGCCCGAATTCGTGGGACCCCAAAACCACCATGATGGAATGCATCCTGATGGTATGATCGAAGTCTTCAGAGCATTACTGGACAATACACAAGACGCAATGCACCACGTGGCAATATACAGTGGCATGCGGGAGTTCATCAAGCATAAGAGTCGTAACAAGACATATATATCAGATGAACAGACGCACGCAATGGATCTCTGTATTCACCATGGTATTAAGGTTCAACTTCAGGGTTTAGATGGTGAATGCATATCTGTGATGGGTCGATGCACAGGAAGCCAGAGCTGGTGCAGAGGGGATCAATGGAACAACTTGGTGTCAGAAACACAATGCCCGGGGAGGTGTTATGGCGCGCCGAATGGGCTCCTCCCGTGGCAACTGCAATGACTATTCAAAATCAAACTCCTAAACAAGGATGGAGCTTTCGTTGAGTACTGGTTAACCCTGGCGCTCAGCACAATACCTGAATACTTTGGTGACTTGGATCCCGTCTCGAAATTTGTTCAAGTGAGAAAAGCACCGCCAGCCATTGCTTTGCAAGTCTGCAACATGGGAACCATTGTCGGCTGCACGCACATAATTCCAGAGATGGCTACTTATAGTAAAACAGGTGATGGACGGAATGAGCGATGGATAGTCAACAGCCTTATAGATCTGGCGACTTGGAATGATGTGTATAATTAGTGAAGAGAGAATTGCATTTTGCGCGCTGGTAGACAGAACGTGAGGAGAGATTTTCGCAGCATCACCCATTCCATTGCAATTCCGATGCAAGCGCGTACCCAATGAACCCATTCTGACGTATGGTCACAGTTGGCCACAACGCCAGTGTGATTGTTCAAAATGGGAGACCACCAGTAAACGAAGACACAGTGAGATAGCGATCGGAGGGTGATATAGAACGCGACTCACTGTATTGACGCCAGGCGCCGAGTCATCCGCCACCGGAGTGTCTGTGACGGCTCTGATGGAGCGCGTCCACTCTGCTGGAGCCATTCCGCTCCAACGGAATATTTGTTTGCTGATGTCGTTGCTAATTGATCGACATGGGGCACATGTGTAACTCTGCTAAAGATCACTTGGTTGACAAACATGATGTATTTCTTAGCGGAGTAGGTGTTTTGGACACGTTCTACCGTAATTGTAGCCACATGTACCCGCTGCGATCCATCATGTATCATTACCACTGCTAACGGCGAACTCCTAACAGATGCCAGGGCTTCCAGTCTCCACGATTCTGTAGTGCAAATAGAAATGCCACAAAGGCGCATGACTTGAAGTATTCGGAGAAATACAATGCTTCAAGCCCACTTTCATTGATGTCCACCAAGTATCAAATATGATTTGTTATGTAAGGTAGCTGAAATCATGAATAATGACACATTCATTTTTGGAAGATATCATAACTTCTAGTAACGAGGTATATGAAGATTTTGAATCTGACATTGCTGTAGCAATTTGAATGCTGCATAATGCGGCTTGAGAGACTGTCAATAGTTACGTTTTAGTGAAGTAAACAGTTGGTTTTCAAACATTGACCCTAGAGCTACAAGCAAGATAATTGGAAGACCTGTGTGTCACGGCGCAAGAAGGTACGAAGGTACTTGGGAAATATAGAAGAGAGATACGGAAGGTGTGGAAGGAATTGTGTTACGGAAAGGCGGAGACGTTGGAAGACGTGGAAGGAGCGGCGAGATGGTGGCGGTATAATTTAGTATAGATAAAGAAGTGAGCTGAGGTGTTGCGACGTCAGGAGAGGTGGCGTGGTTGTTACGATAAGGAATAACGGAGTGGTGTGTAAGATCATGGGATGAGATTCGAATGGTACATTGGAGCATGAAGAATGGTTCGAGGGTGGCAGATGAATTGTATATAAAGAGAGTGTTGATGGTGTTGGAGGGTTTCCTTTTCTTCTCTCTTTACTCGTTCTCTTGTATAGCAAGCAATAGTCCGACTTT
>Ga0307512_10000241_pt1 | contig 77442 bp, 73 predicted proteins | sample 14_EM_MG_FD_200267 | JGI IMG/M metagenome (GOLD analysis project Ga0307512, IMG submission 200267) | Populus trichocarpa ectomycorrhiza microbial communities from riparian zone in the Pacific Northwest, United States - 14_EM | ecosystem: Host-associated > Plants > Roots > Unclassified | place... | reverse complement strand
GGCAGTCATGATTAGGTTCTCGGCAATGGCACCAGACGTGTCCAGGGCCGGGTAACCGCAACCTTATATAGACGACTCGCGATCTCTCTGGGATCGCTAGCGATAATCTTACCTATCAACTACTCTATTATATTACCACATCCACGTGTGCAACCGTATCTTCTCATATACTCTCATACGCGGCCATATACGGATATACGGCCTTACAAGTATTATAGAATTTATATAATCTAAATAGTATTAATTAATTGTAATTACTAGATAGATTTGAATATTTATAACAATAATCATTATCAGAGCATGTACTATTGAACCTGATGATTATGGGTAGTGATGATAGTATTGGGAAACATAATTGAGAAGTTAATATACAGATTAATAGGGCAGTTGAAAATTATTGTTAGTTAAATTATTTGATTATTGCCACCAATTCTAGAGGACAGAAACTGTTAAATATAAAAATATATTTGAAATCTATATAACTAGAAGAACTTTACAATATCAGCAACTTTCTAGCATACCATACAATTTTTAAATAATTACATGCACTAAACATTACAATATATGTACAGGTTAATAATTGACTTTACAGTTGACAAATACTAGATTATAGCTGAAAAAGTAACAGTGTTTGTATTAGGGTAAGTGAGAATTATAGTTTGTAAAATAGTTCCAAAACAGTTTGTGATTTTTATGTGAAAAATCAATTCAATATTATACAATATTAGATAAACTGTATGCTAAGTGTTATTACACAGACCATCTGTAACTTTTCTGTATATTCTACTCCCTCCAGCGATAATGATTTGTATTTATATTATGTACATACAGAATATCGGCAAGATATAATATTGATAATGGGAACCTCCAGGAGTATATCAGCAGAGGTGGAGTATAAACTTACAAGTGTCAAATCCAGAAGGATATGAAATACTTGGATCGAATTCCAGCTGGCATTCAAAGTATGTTGGATTTCCAAAGACCTGTAGAGGAGCACCATGGGAGTAATTTTAATAAGTTTGGAAGTTTGTCAGAGTGCAGGAGAGACCTTTGTTAGCATTAGAGACATTCGCCCAATGACTGTGGGAATCCCAGACTCAGTCTGTGACTGGCATGAGTTCTGAGAATGATTCATTTGAAGGGCTGCAGGTAATATCTGGGACTCTCCGGATGGAGATGTGCATGAAAAACTGTCAAATTCAAATATGCTCCATTTATTATTGTTCCTTATTAACTTGTCAACTTAACTTTACTACCCAACATGTTGAACATTCTACTCTTTGGTTTGCTACTTGAAGGAACCAAAGACAGAGGTGACTGATACACCCACTAAAAGCAGGTACACGAAAACATTAAGCCAACCAAGCAATTGAATATAATCAACTGATCATGGTGTCAATATCATTCCCATTTTCTCCCTCCTCACCAGGGCTACTGAATGAAGAATACACAATTTGTGGATAGTGCAAAGACACTGTTGGTGCTTCTTCTTTTTACGAAAGATTGGTATCTTGTAAAGTGGTGAATTTCAATATGGACATCATTTGACTTGATTTGTAATTCCTAACCAAGGTGCAATAAAATAATAGCTACCTGTATATCAAAATGAAGTTTAAATGGCAATTTCATACAGTTTGGTGAAAAAAGAAGGTGAGATTTGAAAATCAGGAGTACCAGATGGCAAGTGCTGCATGGAAATACAAAATACAGAAGGTGTTATCAGAGCATAGAGTGAAATACAGGGGAGCCGAATCAGGCCAACTAGTGCGAATGGAGATCGAAAAGTGCCTATTGCAGCAGTAGCATACCAATACTACCAGAAGAGTACGGAACCTGCGGGAGAGGTATCAAGTGTGAAATGAAATAGAAAAGTGCCTCTCCAGATAGAGTACTGCTAACAGTGATTTAGAAAAATATATGAAATGGAAGAAGTTTCCATCCGAATGAAGAAGTGGTATGGGTGAGGGCAGGGAGGGCAGAACAAGATGTTGAAGTCGGAATCCAGACGGAGAAGTGGCAGGGGGAATTGAGACGAATGTATTATAGTGTATGAGCACCCTTCATAACAGACAACTGCTTAATGGAGCGTCTAAAGTGGCCTGCCAATGCATGATTGATGAGTGCAGTAGCCACTTCAGTAAGATTTATAACTTGTAAAGTGTATAATTTATGTTAATATTCAACTTGAGAAATCATTACTGTAATATTCTTCACAGTGGTAAGCTTAGTTATCTTATAACAAATAAGTGCATACATTAGAGATAAAGTTTGCTGTGTAACTGATTCAAAGAACCAAGAAATCATAGGTTGGTGCCCCAAGCTATTGGCAGTAATAAAAAATTGATTGAAAATAAAACTCAGCTCTTCTCTTTAGGTGAATCAAGATTTCATATCTTCCACAACCTTCAAGCATAAGCATGATTACACAGGAGCTCTATTTCAGGGATCCAAAGAAGGGTTTCACAGTTGCAATCCCCTCAGAAACTACAGACAACAGTTCACTGAACTTCTTCAGTCAAGCAATCTCAAATCTTGTCAAAGCTTCATTTTATGGAAAGATAATTTGGTGTTAAGTCAATATTGGAACTCTGATAGAGAAGCCACAAATGGAATAGAACACTACGTAGGGAAAACCTTCGGTGCAACTGTAACCGACATATATTATCCCTGTCACCGCTGTGTTACGGTTGTTTCCAATAGATTATGACAGCCTACACTGTACTGTGGCCATTCGAGCGGAGTTATGAGTATATTATGTGGGTGTTACCATATGCAATATCGAATTACAGCATGATGCAAATTTCTCATACTGCATGCATTCGATCAACCCCCTTTTTTCAATCCTCATCTCCACCACCACCATCAGCATCACCACCATCACTGTCAACACCATCACCATCACCATCACCACCATCACCATTGCCAGCATCACCATCACCACCATCACCATCACCACCATCACAATCACCAGCATCCGGTATGTTACTCTTTGATTGTTCTTCCACAAAATCGTGTAAGAACCTCCTACCAGCGAAGTCCAATCCACTGCTACCAGCTTGCTTCCAGCGAAGCCACTTTCACCCCTACCAGCGAAGTCCATTCCACCGCTACCAGCTTGCTCCCAGCGAAGCCAGATCCACCGCGAACAGCTTGCTCCCTGCGAAGCAAGATTGTCAGAGGTGAGAGCGAGCATTCCACTGCTACCAGCGAAGCCAGATCCACTGCAGAAAGCTTGCTCCCAGCGAAGCCAGATTGTCAGAGAGGTGAGAGTGAGCATTCCACCGCTACCAGCTTGCTCCCAGCGAAGCCAGATCCACCGCTAAGAGCTTGCTCCCGGCGAAGCCAGATTGTCAGAGGTGAGAGCGAGCATTCCATCGCTACCAGCGAAGCCAGACCCACTGCTACCAGCGAAGCCAGATCGTCAGAGGTGAGAGCGAGCATTCCACCGCTAACAGCGAAGCCAGATCCACTGCTACCAGCGTAGCCAGATTGTCAGAGGTGAGAGCGAGCATTGCACCGCTACCAGCGAAGCCAGATTGTCAGAGGTGAGAGTGAGCATTCCACTGCTACCACCATGCTCCCAGCGAAGCCACCCTGTCAGAGAGGTGAGAGTGAGCATGTCAGCAGTGAGACCAAGCATACCTGAGGTTGGAAAGTGAATATGTCAGAGTTGTGTGAGCGAGCAGATCAGTGGTGAAAGTGAGCATGTCAGTTGGAGTGGGAGCAACTATGTCAGAGTGTACACATGTCAGAGTAGTATATAAATTAGTAACTGTTGAATATATAGTATTATCCATAAATTGCACTATACAATACATGCGCTACAGTTGCATTATAGTAATATTTCAGTTATGCTATCGGTAAATTACAGGTGGATTATGGTGCATTACCGAAAACAGCTCTGGGGAGTTTTTCATTATGTTGTGTTATCGGTGTTACGGGAGGTTACGGTAGGCCATATAGCCTACGGTAGATCACACGTGACAGAAAATGTTATTCCTGACGTAACAGCTTGTTATGTTTGAAGATCCAGAATGGGAGATCAATCTCTAGACCTTTTACATACAGATTGTATACCTACTGCAGTATTAGCTAATACACAGTGACCATCCAGATTATCAATCTTGATTTTCAGAACTGAGTTGACTGTTGGGTAAATAATGTCTGATATAATTGGCCATGAAATGGTCTCAAATACCACTTTATCAATCAATCATATCACTATCATAAATGTTACCCTTTGAAGTTGGGTAACTGTGTGAGCTCTAACTGCCTTGAGCTTTGGAATATTCTTGATTCCACTAGATTTAGGTAGCTGAAGCATGGGGCAAGTGTACAGTCAGAGTAGCACGAATTAATGATGTTTGACATCTGGTATTTGAGTAATGAGGGTAAATTTGGTCCAACTGGATTTTGGGAATATGGAAGTAGAGGGTATGCTATGTCACAGTTAGCATGACTCTACTTCACTGCCAGTGACACCTGTATTGCTATAATACCTTGTCCCAGTGTGACTGGCCAAGAAGTTTGACTGTCTGTTAAGTATCCAAATCAGCTCTGTCAATGTCCAATGATGAGTTGGAAATTCTGGGCTCCTTATTAGGATCATTGCCAAGCACCCTTTCAAAATCATCATCATCATGTATATTACAATGATATAATGGATATGCATAATCTCCAATGAAATAATCGACTACAGGGTTCAAACTCAAATATTCGATGCACAATAATAACTGGCCCACTTCTTCGATTTCAGTATGTGTAGTCTCCGATGGTGTGTAGCTTAATTCTACTATTACTAGCGAATTCTCATCTGGCTATCCATATATTCCATATTGATCATGTGACAATTAACGTTGGGGAATATGGCAAGATGCTGGATTAGGGTAAATATGGTATTATATATAATTGAACAACAGGAAAGTGGTGAAAGGAAGTGGCACTTGATTGAGGAGGATGCAATTGGATGTGACTATTGAAAATCATGTAAATGACTGATTCCTGTTGTTCATATAAGTTTTGAAGATGACTCTCTGATGTTGTAATTTAGAAAGTATGAGGTGAACAATAATGGATAGATTTCTAATACTCAATGCTAATTGTTAGCACATCTTTCAACAATACTATTGATTTAAAAATTCAAGGTTGGTCTAAGCTAACTCATCTAGAACTCATCCAGATACCCCTGAAGCACTTCCAAAATCAACATGGCTGGTATATTGATGAAATCCTGGGGTTGGCAGAATGGAGCAATTGGGACCTGAATAAGAATGAGTGCTCCAATATCTTACCTCTCATGCAGTCCTGAATATGTATGCATTTCCAGCATTTGAGGTAACTTCATGCCACGACATTGTTGCAGCATGGAGAATCTGCAAAACTCAATTGAGTTGAGATCTTCTGTGTAACAATTGTTGAGATAGAAGGATAGAAACGATATTTGTGATTGATTGGGGAGAAATGTGAATTCCAAATATGCTATATCTATTGGGATGTCATGCTATTGTCATGATATTGAGTCATGTTTAATTCCTGCAGCTATGTTAGCAGTCACTTCTGCAATACAATGTGTATAACTTCACTTTTATAAATGTATCTAGATATTGTGTGCAGAATACCTTCATATTAATATTACAGGTATTGCAGGAGAGAGTGAATTTGGATGTATAAAGGAGAAATGTAAGATAGAAAAAGAATAGGAATGCATAATGTTGATTAATGGGTAATTTAATTGATTTAAGTTTATGTCAATATCAAGATTGCTAGCAAATGTGTCATAAATACTCAGTTACATTCAAACATTTTGCCTAACTGCTTGTAAATCACAAATTGTTAAATTAAAAATTCATTCTGAGTCTTACAAAAATAAGTAAATGTAAAATAAATATTGAGATTAAAAGCTACATATGCTGATATTGATGCATAGTGAGATGAGATTTCAAGGTGGACAGAAAAACCGTTCCATATACTCTCATGGAAATGAAGAACACCAAGTTTTGAGTTCATATACAGATGGCACTTGGATGGCAGAGATTGCAGGTTCACTTTATTTCACTGGTTAATTACACTTACCAAACTGGTTATTTCACAGCTTGTACTTCAATGACAACGTGATTTTCAAGAATTTTTGGAATGTATACTTTGCGAGAAACTGGATAAGTCAGTTTAAGATTGAGTATTAACTTTAGCCTAGGGAGCGATAACATTGACAGGAATTGCTGGAAACCAACGAAGTCACCAAGTAAAGACTATTGTTCAGATTGTCTTTCTTTGAGCTCTTTTAATGAAAACCAGTTGATATATTCTATTTTAAGATACAGTGTTTGGTTGCCTTAATATACAATTCAGTCCAAATTCAGTTAAGTCCACATTAAAAGTATTGTCTATATAGTTCTATTTGAGAAAATGCCATATATGAGGTAAGCAGGAGCTACCAGATATCAATAGAGTTGCTAAGCTGAACCTAATTGTTGTCATTCTGTATCTCAAGTTCTAGCTTAGTTGATGGATTCCAAACGACTGATACTGTTTTACAATCTGAAAGCATTGGTGCAGACATAGCTCTTAGTGAGAATTGAGTTAAGTGAGATAAATGATTGGCTAGGGCTGTGTAATTAATATGGAGAGTGCAGTAGCTACTTTCCTCTAAGAGAAAATTCATATAGTGCTTAATAGTTAAAGTATTTTCACAGTGGCCTTTACATATGAATTGAGGGTAGATTCAGAAATTTGCAGATGCTGAGTTTCATGAGCTGTTAGCAGGGAAATCTGTAGTGTCTGATAGGTAACACTGTGTGTGTACTGCAGCCACTAATTCCAGAGCATTCAAGTGGAAGAAAACATTGTTGGAGTGAGGTAAATGAAATATTCAAAGTGCCTTAGGAAGTGGGTAGTTGTGATCTGGTGTCAAGTTTCCACTTCAGGGTATTGCTGGTCTAAAATTATACATCAATACATCCATAAGATATAAAATGGTCTAAAAGCCTCATGCAAACCACCCAGACCTTCCTGTTGACCTCACGACTGTGTCAAAATAGTTCCTGGCACTTTCAGGCCCTGCTGAAGCTGAGCAGAGTACACTCAGTTACTGCAAGAGCATTCACAGGTGCGCTTGAAGGCACCTGCATTTATAGAGATGAATTGAAGATGCTACAACATTTGATTAATAGGATAAATCGATCTTGAAGCAGCTGAAACCTTGGTGAATATCCGTGGGAGCCTTCAAGACCAGTTGAGACCTCTGCACAGCTGTGCTAGAGAGTTTAAGCTTGGTGCAGTATTCTCACAGCAGTGGTTCTTAGGGTCCTATAACAAGAAGCAATTTTGTCTTTCATAATCATCTTGGATACAATTACATGAAGATTTGGGACATCACAATATGGTATGTATTGTATATTTAAGTCTATTGTTATATATATATATGATCAATTTGGCTGCAGACAGTACTCGAGCACAATTAGAGGAGCATGTGCAGATACCAATTGAGTAAACAAAGTAATGCACATGGAGGCTGTGATCGAGTTAGTTTGGAGATGTACTTGAATGGAGGCCGTGATCAAGTGAACACAAACATTCACTTTGTGGCTTACATATAGTGATCATGATGATGGACTTGAGGACTGGCATCTAGTGAGTTTGGAGATGCACTTGAAGGCAATGGTCGTGTCCACTTGGAGGCCATGATGGAACCAGTTTGCAGTTATACTTGGTGGCCATAGCAGTGTAAACTTGGAGGCCTCCAACAGGAAATGAAGATGCACTTGGGGCCATGATTGTGAGACCTTGGAGGCAGTGATCAAGTGAGTTTGCAGATGCAGTTGGAGTCTGAAATTGTGTTACTAAAGAGCTGTACTTGGAGGCAGCAATCGAGGGAATTACAGATGTAATTGGAGATGGTCAACTTGGAGGTGAGTGATCTGGAGGGAGCAGATCAGGAAAGCGGCACAACAGATACTCAGACTCTATTCATGGTTGACTTGAACTCGTGGCAATGCAGAGCGTAGAGTACCACATCATGGGGTGCGGATAGATGAGCGATGAGAGACTGGCTGGACGGGGGAGACAGTCAATCATGGGATGATTCTGCACTTGGTGTTTGCAGTACTCGGTATATGCAGTACACAGTCTCAATTCAACTTCATGCCATCCAGAGATTGAGAGGTACAACTTAAACTTATGTTCTTGGGTGATGGTAGCATTGAGCATGTGAAAGAGAGATGGTAGGAGAAGAGGGTTATCATATTGACATACTGGGACCTAAGAGAATTCTATATGTGACTCTATTAGCAGATGCGGATATGACACAAATAATGTCTGATCTGGTGGGTACGAACACCAATATGAGGTAATCTTATCCCAATCAGGCCAGGTGTACCCTTCATTTCCCCCATGTACAGGTATCCGTCATGTAGCTCCCATCTCGATCGTCCATTACTTCTTCTTGTCCCCACCTCTACCATCCTCGCCGAACACAAAGTTGAGTCGTCCATCTGCATGTCTTGATTCCTTGATTATCAATTAACATCAGGTCTGAATTCGACGTAGTGCAGCATACACCAAGTACAGCCTATACCAACAACAGCATACACCGAGTTCAGCATACACCAAGTACAGCATACACTGAGTACAGCATATACCAAGTACAGCATACACTGAGTACAGCATACACCAAGTACAGCACACACCAAGTACACCATACACCAAGTACAGCAAACTCTGAGTACGGCATATACCAAGCACAGCATACAACAACTGTAGTATACACCAAGTACAGCATACACCGCATACAGCATACACTGAGTACAGCATAGGCCAAGTATGACATACACTGAGTACAGCATCCACCCAAGAGTGATGGTCTCACAGCCAGTGTTCCTCCATTCTGACAACTACAAGTTGACAGATGACAGTAGCTTTAGCTCCCTGTGAGTCTCCCTCCAGATTGACCGCCTCGAGATAGTGCTCCATGAGAACTGAAAGCTAAACCCAGCTCGTCACACATCCATGGCCACGCGTGAAGTACCCCATGAATTTGTAATCATCACCCATTGGGCCTCCTGATTGACCACCACTAGCTTGACTGCCTAAGAGTACTGTTCCAGTTGTGTTTAATCATGGCCTCAAAGTACATCTCTGAGTTCATAGAACCATGGCCTCCATGTGTATCTGCGAATTCACATGGCCATGGCATCCAAGTTCACACAATGATGCCCTCCCAGCATATACCCAACCTTGCTCAATCACTGCTTCGAAGTGCATCTCCATGCACCCTTGATTATGGCCTCCAAGTGCATCTCCAATCTCATTCAATCATGGTCTTCAAGTATAGACTATCATGGTCTCCAAATTCACTCTCTATACTCAATTAATTACAGCCTTCAAAGTCAGATGATTATGGCGTTAATGAGGATCTCCAAACTCGCTTGATTGTAGTCTCCAAATTTGTACAATTCCAGCATCGAAGTACATCTGCACAGTTGCTCAAGTATACACTGCAGGTGAAAATGATCATGGCTTCTAAAGTGTATCTTCACACTCGATTGATTATGGACTCCAAATGCAAATCAATATTCATGTGACCGCCATCTTCAGGTGCACCTCAAATTGTTCCCAAGTACCACCTGCAGCTATTGTAGATATACCATGTGCCGCTGGATAGCTACAGAGTCATATAGATACATAGATACATTGATGAGAATACTATTTGAATACATGAGTTTTAAATATCATTAAAGGATAAGTGGTACCTATAATTTCCAGGTGAAGAAGCCACATTCCCAAAGAAGATGTTATATTTCCCAGACTACTCCACAACATTTTGGGGTACTTTTAACATTATCACATGCATACCCAGGTGGTCCCAGGTTTCATGCTGGTGCGTGCAAGTGCTATGTTGGCTGACAGTCGATCTCCAATATCACTTTGGATTTATCGCCGGCGCTTCCAGGTGCATCTGATGTCAAATGCATCAGTCCAGGCAACTTTGGATTTGACCACGCAGTCATTCTGACCTGTCAACTCCCAAACACTTCTAGAGGCTCCCAGTGACAAAATTCAATTTGGTGAAGTAGTGAATTGCAGTTTGTTAATAATAGCTTCATCAGCACAATGTATTTTAGTCACTGGGAGCCTCCAGCAGTATCTGAGAGGATGTGGAGTGCCAAATTAGAAGCGTCAATTTCAGGAGAGTATCAGACCCTAGGAGGGCATTCCAGTTAGCATGCAGAGAAACTGGGATCTCTGATGACTGGTACAGGTGTACAATGGGAGTGATTGTGATAAGTTTGGGAATGCATCGGAGCGCCGGAGAGAACTTAGGGTGCACCTGGTAGCATTGCTAAACCAATTCAGAAATCACAAACACACTCAGAGAGATGACTGGGTTCTTATAGATATTTATTTGGAGGACTGCAGGCGTTATCTGAAATTGTCCGGATGCACACAAAGAATTGATTTCCCTGAATGGCGAATATGATGCATGGATTATTGTTCATTATCGCCTTTGAATCATACTGGCTATCATCTTCTTCCACATTGTATTCATTGCATCGCTACATTACGGAACGAAAGAAAAAGGCAAGTGATTGAAATATAACCCAGGTACACCAAACAATCACCCAACTAAGCAGTCAAATGCTATCAATCAAACATGGCGTCAATGTCATATACTTCTTCTCCCATCTCATCAGGGGCGACTAAAGCAGGAACACAGTAATCATCAATGGCGCCAAGAAGCTGGAGGCACTCCTTGTATTTCCATATTATCCATAGCTGGGGAGTGGCTGAAATTGAAATCCAATGTTGTTTGGCTCGAAATGTGATATCTAACAACAGTGTAATGAGATCTTCGCTAGCGACGAATGGAAATGGTGATTTGAAACGCAATATACTATATTTGGATGAAAGAGGGTATCAGCAAAAAGCAAAATTAGTTTCCAAAAATGGACCCCATGCACCGATCCTTCTCCAGATTCACCACAAATTCTACAAATGACCGATTTGCAATCTTCCATGATGTTTTGAAGTGTTCAATGATGTGATCGCATTGTCACAACATTTCAAAAACTTGTTTAGTCATTTCAGCTAAGTTACTGCACTTGTTTGATTCACGTTTGTCCTCTAGATTATAATTGTTTCGACAGTTCTTTGAACTGTTCCATTAGTATCCAGAATATCCTTAACTATTTAATCCCTTGAGACATCGATTATACACAGGCTTCCACAAATCCCATTACAAAAATTAAGACACTTGGAGTCAACACTCATCAGATTGCTATATATCGCTGCAATGATTACTTCAAGCATCCATTCGAATAATCTACCTGTAAAACAAATTGAAAGCATTTAAGTGAATGATGTTGCTTGAGTAGCACCTCAAGCTATCTGGCTGCGGCGTCAGCCAAGAACGCTGTACAGCCCCTTGGATCATGCTTATCGGGATGATATGAGTGGTTCCCACACAGAAATGAGACTTATGACAGTAGCTTCTGTTGTGCAATGGGTGCATGTGAGATTGATGTCTCTCGTCGATGATCACCATACCAGCAGCCTTATGTATTGGCCTTGATTCAAATGTCTGAACCAAGGCAAGAGGCCCTGTAACACTTGATTCAGCATCCTCGACAACCAAACAACACTTCAACTGTGCAGGAATGTGTCCAGCATTCGATTCAAAGTGGTTATCCGGAGCCATCCGCATCCGGAGAAGCACTCTATCATATCTTGGTGGCTTATGCCTTCTCCACCATGTCGACCCAGTGCAATAAACCATATGAACTGCTGGCTCATCGCATTGGGAAGACATCACTCGAACTGCTACTGCATTGTGCCGAATATATTTTGCCTCGTTAAGATGACTGATATACTGAACATGATCGACATCGTCTGTGAAGTCGGCAAATCTCTTGAAACACCAAGCAATGGGATTCTGTAGCTCCCCTTTTGGCATTGCACACCACTCGGCCGAGGCATGAAGGGGATTGAAACCTGGTCACGGGTTTTTCATTAGTCACTTGTTAGGCGCTGTAGTTAGAGGCTTTTCGTGATCGTGAAATTATTCTCCTGCGGTTGCATTCAGCTCTCGATACTGAAACACCTCCCTTGAGGCTTTAGTTCAGAAAATCTCTAAGGCTGCCTGACAATGATTCGATTGTCGGTAGGCGTGTTTAAGATCCATCCTCGCTCTTTCTGGGAGTTGAGAGCTTGCATTCAAGATGTTGCCAAGCTTGCTGATATGGTCAGACAAGTGGTTCAGGAGATGCATCTTCACAAAGTTGAAATCCGATTCGTCGACAAGATGCGGTGCGATTTCCCACTCAATCTGGGTTTCTTCTTCATCAACGCAAGCATGCTTTGCAGCTGCAGAAATATTGTTCCAAGCTAGGTCACTCTCCCGTCCCTCCTGTGTATCCAAACTGAGCTGCCTTCATACCGCTTCTGAGACCTACTTTGTAGATTCACTCACATGGAATCGACTGAAAACATCCTTGTGACAATGACACTCCTCCAGATAATTCTCCATGTACTCGATTGTGGCTTCAGTATGGTACGGGTACTGTGCCATATGGTGAAAATACACCAAGTCCTTGACACACAGCAGCGTTTCTGTGAATGGAATCCATTGGCTCACCGAATGGTTTACAACAGTCTCCACAAAAACTGGAACAATAATGAACCTGAGTGCTTTCATCTCCTCACGACTCCATTGTGTCACCTGGCTACATGGCTTGTTCAATGGAGTGAAGCCAGGATATCGAGGCATCATCGGGCGGAGCTGGTTGAATCTGCCAATCCTACGATGTTGTTTGAGAAAGAATGTTACCCAGTCGATCAAATGCTTGAGCATACCTAGATACATGGTATGAGGAAAATCGGGTACGATAATAGTCGTCGGGGAAATGCATTCCATATCCCAGAAGACGCCATCTGAGGTTCCAACTGCGCAATCTTGCAGATAGTGTCTTGCTTCCCGTCTCTCCGTCTCATCTTTGTGAGTCCCAAGGACCATCTGTTGGAAGTAGAGCCAATAGTCTCACAATTGCCATGATGATGAACTCACTTTTCCAACCGACAATTTCGGTGCTTCGCACACAGGGCAATGGGTTGGCTTGATTAAGTAGAAGTGAATGTTTTCAAAGTAGTCAGCCATCCATGTGCAGATGACAGGGTAACATTGCCGCATCCGACCGTCCACACATAGCCTAAGCTTACCAGCATTCAAAACAGCGTTGAGAGGGCAAAAAATACATTCAAAGACCTTCCTTAAAACTTCTTGAATGTAGATTTGTTGTGCCTTCATGGCAGTAGTTGTTCCATGCCCTCTAAAGAGATATTTCGGAGGAATGGGAAGAACGGCAACAGGCATCCTCGCAAGATTCGGAGGCTTCGATCTAATCGTCGAGTCGATGTTTCCGACACCCATATATAGTGGCCATCCCTACCTGTCACAGGAATAGTTTGTAAGATGTGTCTGGTCTGAACTGCTGAATAACGGGACAATGGTAGCTCCAAGCGGCCGCTGTAGCTATTGAAGCAGTCAAAATCATTTTAGCTATGACGACATTCAACTAAAGTACCTGTTCATTTCACCACTAGTCACGTGATTTCACCTCTGAGTAGATACGTTTGTCAGGTTCAATCAATTCCTTTGCTGGAGCATACGATGTATGTTCCCTGAACGCGAACTGTTGCATGAGGCACTCAATGCATTCAACAGGATTGCAGTAAAAGCAACATGTGTAATCACCATCGAGAAGGTTGTTTCAATCGGCCAAACAATTGTTACCCAATGTGCCCGAGTTCCATGAGTTGATGCCCATTGCGTAGGACATTTCGTTCAACCTTGTAAATAATGCGTGAGACAAAGTGAAGTTGCTGACGGTTGCCATCGTTGGGTTCGTGAAAAGCTTGTTGATAGCTGCTCTGGTCAAGCTGTGTTTGATGCACCAGTGTGCCAATCGATACTCTTCCTCATCAGAAAACGGTGACCATAGAACGATTTCATTGTCGAAGATATTGAAATACTCGTTACTAATAGGCTTCCCGGTTGGATGGTTGTCCAAGTGTGGAGTACCATAAATATGTATATGAACTGGCAGTTCCTCTGGATTGATACACGCATTTTCGCTGTTGGCTTCTGTATCACTGGGATCATTGTTGGAAGAGTGAAGAGATGGGTTGTGATGCAGTCCATGAATGAATGGCAGTAGAATACTATCATGCTCAATCACAAAACTATCATCTGGCAGTTGTTCGCCTGATATACATACTATCCTTTCTTTGTGGTTGCAACAGAGGTCAGGGATATAAGCATCTATGTAGGAGTACATCTTCGAGGAGTAAATACTCTGTTGACAAATATCCATGCGCTGGTACCAGAATGAAATATCACAACGACGCTGAGATGTGTCACGACAGTCTTTTGGCTACTCATACCATTACAAGCTGGCTGGTCCTCAGAAAACGCTGCACCTTGATTTACTTTATCCACTAGGGGTTCTACCACTCACGTAGGATTTCTCTCAACCTCCTTCACACGTTTGCAAAGTGTTTAATCACTCTCTCATTTTGAACATGTCTGTGATATCGAAAATGATACCGCATCCACATTCAGCTTGTTGCGGCGATTGTTTTGCACCCTCCCAACACCCACCTACGCACATTGCCTGATTTATGGCTGTCATATTTTGTTAAGTTCGGACCTTACATAAAGCATGCATTCTCCATAGATACCGACCCGGCAATGTCATCGCGGGGTGAAGGGAATAGCGCAAGGACAACCGAGTGGGATATGACTGCAGAGAACAATTTTAGTTGTCTTTGAGATGAACTTAAGCGTTCAGTTGATCAATCAGGGTGCTTGGATGATGCTAAGCAAACTGTTTCCTAGCTGACTAGCAGACAAGATGATGTCGCTGGATCAAGAAAACCTCTCCAAGCCCACATATATATTTGCCTTGCCTGCCCAGCATACATACAAGCTCCAGAACCTATGACACACCCTCCTCATCTCTGCTACCGCATCGCATCACCCTAGACAATATATTCAACACTCCCAATGCTTGTTTAGAGCAATAAGCATTTGATATCCACCACTCAATCATTGAGTACCGTTGAGAACCTAAAATATAATGGGATGCTTTCTGCTTGCCAAAATCAGTCGTCGCAGATGCTAATACAATCCGGATGCCAACTCTACAAGTACATGTCTGTGCCAAGAATGCCAGTGTTGGAGTCAGCTGATGAGCAGCAGAAACCATGGGGATTTGGCAGCAGAAGGGTTGCTTGATGACCCAATGGAAAGATAATAAAGTGAGGGAGCGCGTTTGGGAGATTGCCCAGTCCATGAGCATCAGCAACAAACATGGTGCCGGCTCCGAGCAATGGGATCTCCTAATTGATTGTTGAGTGACAGGAACCAGAGATCTGGTGTCTGAAAGGTTGCTTTGCAAACGGTACTTGGCAGGCAAGACTGACCTCGATGGTTAGAAATGCAGGGCAGAAGTGAACGAATTTGTGGCGGTTGGCCTTTGCGGAAGGAAGAATTGGATCAACGAATCCCCAACTAAGACGAAGAACTTCATGCAGATTGATATGTATTTCATCGCCCCAATGCTTCTTCTTATCTTTCTGATGATGTGATGATCCAGAAGACAATGAGAAAGAAAACTCGCATCACAAGTCTTCACCGGTCATGGCACAGTGCGACGCCTTGACCAAATTCCTCGTCGAGGTATTTGGCTTTACTATTGCCCATGTGGATCCCGACATAGCTGGGAAGAGGGTGGTTGAAAGCAATACTCAGCTACTCTCATGGCACTGGCCTGAGGATGATGAATCGATTCGTCTGATAGATACATCACTCATCGATATGACCATTTAGTCAATAGTGACTGCTGCAATTGCCGGTCTGCCAGACCTCAGCCAGATGATCTGAGAGATTTGGGGCTGCTGGGAGAAGCCTAATGGAGTTGGTGGTCCGCACGGCCATACTGACACCCCAATCTTCGATAACAACACATCTGCCAGATGGATAAAGCCGGCGATGAAATTCAACAACCCAATGCTTCTTTACGTCGTGGATAGTGGCCAACAAGCCAACCGCACGTCGGTTCTCAGACGCCTACATGTGATGTCCGCGGCTACCTTCCACTGGATGGAATCCTCCCACCTCCAGCCGAGGATATGATTAACGATAAGGGGGAACAATTGGATGATGATGCTGAGATGCTGCGCCCAGATCCAAGAAGCTTCCCAACAACCAAAAGAGGCTTACAAAAGTTCGAATGGAAGCTTCCCAGGAGGATTATCAGGCAGCAGCGATAAATTGGAGTCATCTGACACTGTGCTCTTGGTCTCTTTGCCGATTACGAGGAAAGCGTTGTTGCTGATGAGGATGTGGCTTGGCTACACTAGTACGATTAAATTGTGAATCCTCCCGCTGCAGGTTCTTTGGCCAATAGAAAGCGTACATCGAGCTGCCCAGCTGCAAATTAGTCATTGTGAGGATGGAATGCACTGGCTGGATGGTTGTTCAAGGATTAGTGTAGTGGGTGGGTATTTTTCTGGCACTTTGGAGGGTGGACGGATGGGTGATAATTTGGAGTGTTTTGGAGAGGTTTTGGGTCTCTTTTTGGTGTTTTGTTTATTTTATTATGACATTGGTCATATTCATGCATGAAGGGCTGTGCCGAGAGTTCCTGATGTTAAGAATAATCATTGAGACACATGTTTCGGGAAAGGCATAGTGGCTGCGATACAACTCTGTAAATGGCTATCATGTAATTCATAGTTCAGTATCTTTACCCAGCAGAAGTTTGCCCGAATGATTAGTGAAATGTGAACGCTTTGTAGCTTGTTGTGATCATGATTTTTGTCAAAGGAAGCCAATCAACAACCCTGTGGCATGCTTATCAACCTGCCATTCTCAGTTCCGAGTTCCCGTCCATCCAAGGAGTTGGAAGTGTGGGTGGCTGGACAAGCCACAATGCTAGAATCGTCGACATGATAAAATGATGTATCCCGACCATGGTTTCAATTATATCCACTCTTTCTTTCCTTCACACAACCCTTTAATTCATTTATTATACATTCATTCATATTTCCTTTAGTCACTCCTTTGATTTTTTTGTACTTATCACTCGGCACCTTTTACAATCATGACCTGAAAACGCCACACTTCTCCTCCTACTCCTGATCCTTCCAGCACCAGGAGAAGGAGATGATCGATCCATGAGAAGGATCTCGATGGCGATCTCAGCATGATACCTACCAACTACACTGATCATCGCGATGACAATTCAGAATCCAATGAGGAGCCTCTTCGGCAACCATCCTGGAAAGCAATGGGCAAGCGGCCATCAAATGAGTATTTCACATCAACACTTGGAAAATGAGTTGCGGCAACTCAATCAACTCCTATGTCAGCCCAACACATCCATTCTCAGCGTTTGGAGGTCTATATTGTCTTGGAGGGGGAGGATGAAAGTCAGCCTGCGCCGCAGGCATACAAGAAGGTAATACATTACATGTTGAAATGATTGAATCCGCCCGCTAATGTATATATTTACTGCAGGAAGGATTCAAACGAAGCCAGTGAGCAATTGGTTGCATGGGAAGCTGGAAATCTGTGGCGATATGATCCGATTGATGATGATGTGACAGGGCTCATCATCGGCGCAGAATTCAATTACGAGACAACTCTGTCAGGCATTCCGGCGATGGTCATGGCACGTGGGAAGCCTATAACTATCAATTACCCAATGTTTGTGAATCCCTTTGCGATGAATGCGGTGAAGACAGCCCAGAGTCGTAGTTGGTCATATGAAGAAGTTGCGAGGATTGATCCAGTCCAGAGAAACTCAGACCCTCTACGTGCCTACATTTCAGTGGTAAATGAATCATCTCAATGATTGTTACCATGGCTGACATGGTGTATCACGCTCTCACAAAGATTACTTGCTCCCGTGCAGCAATAGTATACCGCTGGAAGACCGCAAACAACTCTATTTACGTATTTCAAATACAGTCGCCTACAGTGATCCGGAAAATGGTAACCTGGCTATTTGCTATAGACAGGGTTAAATGCCCCACAATTGTTAGTGAAGTGAGCGAAAGGTTTCCTTCTTGTCTAATCATTGTCTTGATGATCAATTTAGGAGTGACAGTTTCGATTTTCAGTGACTGAAATTTTGGATCTTATTCAATGGACATACTTCTATGGCATACAACAATTGAGAATGAAAGATGGATCATTGATTGATAAAATCAATCCAACATTCATTGCCATCACTGGGACGGCCATCCACCATTGTCTGTCGGCCTGGAAAACAGGCGAGATTCGGGTCCCACCAGAGTTTGGTTGAGGGGGTGGAGTACACCGTAGGTGTGATACAAGAAATAATGATCACCCAGTTGATAATGCATGCAGAGATATATTTCGTCATCATGATGCGGATTGTTGTTCTTCCTCGCCAGAGGCTTAAGCCAAAACGATAGACAATATCAGCGGCATGAGTCGCTGATGGATAAACTCAACTGGCACGGACCCAGCGATAGCGCAACCTCACAACGATCAGGGCAGCTTTGATGAGAACTTCATTGATTATGTCCCGGAGGAGCTGAAAGAGCAGCCCTTCAATTCTGTTAATCATCTCAGCAGCTTTGTTGCTGCTACTGAAGCTAGCATGCCATTCTCAGCTGTTCTGCCTATGGGCGGGTCTGCCATCGCCAGCAGTAGCCAGCCCGTCCCCTCCAGTGACAGCAACAGCAACAGTAAGGACATCACCAGCATCACCAACATCACCAGCGTTGAGAATACAGGATTAGTCGAGGAAAGTACGATTGTAGAGGGTGCGATGCCACTGAAAGCTCAGGAATGATTTCAGTGATCGGATATAGGACGTCCTTTGTGTGCTATTTTATTCTAGGTTTTGTCGATATATCATAATAGTAGTAAATGTAATTCAACTGTTGGTTTACTGAAGTCTGATCTCAAATGCGTGTAATCATAATCGTGATGATGCATAAACCTCCCGCGACGGTTGAACTGCAATGTACTGACTGCTCTTGTATCAAAAAATTAAATATCGTGAACTACTTCTGCATGGTCACTATTATTGGTCAATTTAATCCATGAGGGTCTTTACAAACAAGAACTACATGATTCATTGAACCTATGGAGTGAGTACTATCATCATTGCGAGGACAAATTGAATTGGGCGACACAGGATTATTGTGAGAGATGATTTGTGATATTGCCTCAGGAATTGAAAACTGTTTGTCAAGTGCTCGTTGTCACATTCGCAACAGTGGGTACACTGGTTGTGACGCTTGAAAACAGCATTGTGACAACTCAAAGAACACTCTGGAAAATTGAAGCAATGCCATATTTCATTTTTTTCAGTTTGTGGGTACAATAAATTAAATAAATCCAATGATGGAAATTTAGTTTTTCCTGCTGTGGGGCACCACCACCTGAAGATGCTCCCGTCAAAGAATCTATAGAACCCCCGAAGCCAGATTTGACATGTACCGTGGATCTAACAAAGAGAAAGGCTCAAAGGCAGATAGTTGGAGTGGATAATGCAGGGGGGAAAGCATATGGCAAAGCAACTGGATTGTACAACATGCATTGTAAGTACTCAGAACAATGGAAATCTTGGCATCCAGTTTTGTCAGTACATGACTTTCAATGCCCTCAATCATTTCATCAGTGAACAAAATTGCAAATTGATCAAGAATTGAAGCATGGACTGGTCCATTTCAAAATCGAATCATTTCAGTTGAAAGATGCCCTGCGAAAGAATCTCTTGGAACTGAATTCCCCGCTCAGCCAAGATAGTTGGATCGAAAATCATTCACATTTCTTTTGGATTATTATAAAACAGGGATGAATCCAAATGTAAGCAGGTCCTTGGGGCGCATAACCAATGTCAGGTGAGCCTCACTTTTAAACCGTTGCTTCTCCGAGACTCGGAAAGTCACCACAATGTATCATGAGATGACCACATGTGATTGCTGGTGGGATACGCAATATCAGCATCCTGGTGGAGGGATGATTGTGGCAGTCATTTGTGGGTCCGACAAGTGTTGCTTGAACAAATGTTCAGGCGAGCAGCATAAACATCTGCTGTATCTCACAACTGGTAATATTTGACAAGATATCCCCCGCACACCCAAAAAGTGTTGCTTTATCGATATTGGGCCCCTCCCCTGTGCCCCAAAAGATGCCAAATATACTGTCAAGGCATGGTGTTCCACAGTTTGAGCTGTGGTGATCCCACTCCAGAAGCTGTTTATTACCCGTGCTGGCTTGAAATAGAATTGTGCTGATGGATTAAAACGACGATGGTCCCTTCTTTTGGCTGCCTTTGTCGGAAATACTCCAGCACAGGTCATGGTTGCTCAAGTCTCCTGCGGCTCATGCCTGATGTGTGACAGTTCTCAAGGTGTGCCGATGGGGTATAAATATTTTTGAACACATGATAACCAAAGAGCTCAACATGTTTACTCATAGCATTTGGATGAAACTGATATTGATGTTCTGCACACTCCTGGTGTTCATCTAATCCATGACCAGTTCTAGCAATACCCTCTCTGCAATGACTATTGGCTTTGGCACCTGATGAATTGTATCAGCTGCTCTTGGGTTCAGTTAAAGACTTATTGCACGGGCTGCTCAACTACCTGAAAGGTCGAAATGTTGAGGATTGATATGTGACTCAATTTACATCGGGAACACGTTATCCAGGCTTCCAACCTGTCTCTATACTATTTAAATGGTTGCTGAGCAGCTCCTGGCAGGGAAAGGTGTTCTTTGGCGGGATCAGAACACTGGTAGTGAATTGTGCTCCAATTCTTGACTGCTCCAAGGATGATGGGAGAACTGCGGCGGTAACAGTCTTTAATGAAATGGTAATGGGAGCAGTGGAGTCATTTCATGAAATCTCTCTACTTGTTAGTCAACCAAATCACTCCAATCTATCCATCACAGTACTAGACAATGCACTGAGGCGATATGTCAAGCTTGGTGCAGTTGGAGCACAGAAGATCTCGAAGTCTGCAAAGGCCAAAGTGGATGAACATTTAGAAAGAGCATGCAAATCAGGTATGTGCACAAAAGATTCATAAAATCTGTTCTTCAATGGAGGTTCAGGAGTACAGCGCTGAACTGGTTACTGCAACAAACTGAAGGCAATTTGTTGTGCCTTTGGTGTTACAGTTATATTACTGGGATCATACAGAATGACTGAACATTCCCTATAGATACTTGATCAGGAATCACGAATTAACACTCGGATTTCCCCAATGGATCCACCTTCTGGATTAGTTCACCTATTAGTCATTTCTCCATTTCCCAACCTTCATATCAACGGATCCACGACAATAGTCAAACCAAGCATGAATCACATGTGTATCATCTTTGGATCAGGAATGGTTGCAACTTCTCGATTCCCAATGGTCACTCCTCATCATCAGGAAATCTTATTCCAAGTTGTCGACCAAACGTCTATTTACTCATGCTCCAGTGGTTCATCCAAGATGCAATGATATGTCGTCAATGTCAGACCACCATGGCATTTCGGGATATTCATAGTCATAAACCAGATATGTTTGTTAACAATAATTGATATATCGGAGCCCTGTCCACCGAATGGACTTACAAAAATTTACCCTTCTTTCAATCACACTTTCTTGGTCTGGGCGAAAGAGACCAGGGATTTGTATGTCATGAGTGGCGCAGGATACGCTGCATTCAATATACTGCAAAACTGCTCAGTTGCAGATTAGTGTATATTTTGCTCCAATCAGGCATAGGCAAATCAAAGGTTTTGTCATTTGCCGCGATTGTTAAACCATTATGTACCTGGTTGGTTTATGTGAGGGCACTCTCACCGGCTCTTGGTGACAGGAACATATTTTTTGATAAATGGCTTTAGATAAGCTCATATCCATACGAGGTATCGCCAATAGCAATTATGTCGCACTATGAGCACATTACCTTGATGACGTAGTTAATACTCCAGTGAGTTGGAACAAGATTTTCAATGGTAGAGACCAAAGATGATGAGGTAGTTATGTATGTGAACTCCAAAGCAGGCTTTGGCAGTTTTAGGATTGTTAAGGGTGTGGATCATCTGATATATAATCAGCAGTACCGACATGGAGGATGGATATCGATAACATACCAATAACAATAAGATCCATCTATGGATACCTATTGACCTTCTCGACTGGGAGGTTAACCCTTAACTTGATTTACATGCATTATGTATTTGTTCTGCATCGCAGTCAACAAGGATACTTCTCCCTTCAACTCCACAGTTGTACGTTCATCTTTCAGTTCTATATCACAGATGTATCTATCACCCCTTTGTACTTGGTTATTGTTGGTACTTTTGTCGATGCAAGTTGTTGATCAAGATGTGAGCAAGATGATACTGTGTCATCTGAACGAAGTATGAGGGCCATCCCAATGATGTGGTGGTTCAGAGGATACTTCTGTTAGGACACTCCTGAGTCGGCACTACTCCTTCTGCAGAGGCGAAACTACTGTGCTGTTTGTTAGAGACAAGTCGATACTTGGAGTCGTTGCATCCCTGGACAGTTGGTCTTCGAGTATAAGTGCCGATTGTTGGGATGATACTTTTGAGTCATCATTAGGGCGATACTCTTGAGTCATGTACTTCAGCAATTGATATCTTGAGATGATACTGTTCAGTCGATACTATCAATTGGAAGCAGAGAACAGAATAGTTTCCTGGTGTCCCTTTGGGGTGGCAATCCTCATACGCATCCTGAGCGAAGCCTTATTCATCTTCTCCTTCATCAGTCCAGAATTCATTATGGGCTTTTATTGATTATAACCTAGGTTGAACCTCCCGGTGATACACAGTTTCAGGTGCGTCGGCTTAGAGCCCATCAAGTGGCAACCACATGGTCAGATGCTGATTGGGAGCTGGCAACAGAGCTAGTGCAGCAAAAAATGTATCAGGTGACACATGTAAACTGCAAGCTATTGAATACATTATTCCAACATCATGAGCGGCAAGTAATGTAGGAAGTCAGGACTAAGGTAATCAGTCCCAGATACACATTCGCCTAAAAACTTACTCAAATGAATACTGGTGCACAAGAGGAGGCTCATGGGATAGCAAACATAACCATCAACATGATTGTGGAATATCAGGTCTGTCAATCTAAGGCTGAGAATGAAGCCACCATCCGGAGTATCACTGATACAGACAGCATAGTGTGTCAGCTGGATGGAGAGATACATTGTATTGCTTCGAATGAGCAGATGTAATTCAAGAAGGAATTCTCCATCTGCTTCTTTGAGTTTGAAGCTTGGTGGCAGGCAATTTGTGTTCAGGAGCTTGGGAAAACCATCAAATGGTGTGTAATACATTTCGGTTATTCAAAGATGCATCTTGTGAGGCCTCATCACAGTCAATTCGGCAAATGGATTCTGGCCATAATTTCAGATCCGAAATTTCTGAATGGCTACATATCAGCAATGTGAACGATGAATATCAATCTATCGATCACTACAAATTCAGTTGACAGTTGATCACGCGCAATCACTGGTGTACCAGTTGCAACTATATGGAGGAGTCACTGGCTTATCTTGCCCTGCAAAGGTGGTATAATATGGACTAGGCACAGGCTTGCTACCGAGTATCCGATGCTGATACATGGCAAGAAACTCGCGGAGCCCATCTTCTACCCCTCCAGCATAGTCAGAAAGAGCAATTATTCCGCCCTGTATCACCACAGGTACAACTTTTGTGAGAAATCCATCTCCGCAGAGTGTGCAGAAGTATCAAATTGACATCACTTAGCGATGTATTAGAAGATTGCGGAATTCCCAACTGTGGACTGCAATTCTACACCCAGATTGAAGAGGACTGGTGACACGAAGTTTGTGGACAGGTGCTTGGATATGATCCGAATGTACTCATAGGCAGTATATTTATTACACTTCAGAATGGCCTGTTGAACTACTATCAACCATTTCACTGCACTAGATTTGTTTAGAGACTGAGACTTGATTGCAAGGCAGAATATACGAATGCGAACCAAGGGATCATGCCTGAATCCCACTCGATCTGGGTCCAATACATGGTCAGCAACCTCGATAACACCTTCCAAGCTGGTGTTCCTTTGTCTCCTGAATTATCCATTAGCTGGACTCCATTGAAGCAGATGCTCCGATTTCAGGAACCCATGCCGGCAAGAAGAATGATATCCACCTTTTCGGAGAGGTGATTGAAGTCTGAATACCGCAGATTTTGTGCTGAAGCTCAAGACTATGTGGTGGAAATTCCAACACAGTACAATGATCCACTTGTCTTGGCTGATTGTGTTGACGGGTTCAGCATGGGAAGTCAAACAGAGTGATACGATGAATATTGTACCTCTCAGAGCAATTGTTGGACTGGCACCCTTGGTGCAAAACAATGCTGCATCAGATAGAATCGATAGCGTATGGCTTGACAATTGTCATGTGGGTTTAGTTACGTACTAGACTATATATTGTGTTACGATGCCTAAATGTTAGAGTGCAGGTGGAAGATAGTTAATCAAATTGTACCATTTGATATAAATATTGTTATAATATCACATGGAGAGTATGGCTCCAGGTTCGACATGCACTGGAACAATCTTGGAGACATGGCCAATACTCCCAACAGCTCTGAAATTTGCACATCCTAATAGTTTGATTCTGCAGCATTTTGATGATAACTATGCACTCTTCAGGATATTGTTGTATGCCGTTCGACAACTTCCAGATCATTGAGGGGCACTGCTGAAGTAATTTCAGATCAGCTGAGTTCAAATTGCTTTGCATTTAGCTTATCCGGGAGCATCCGGGAGCATCTGGAATGAACAGAGTGGCTGTAGAGAGTTGCTGAGTTGTTCAGTTATGAGTTCCAAACTATTTGACATTTTGTTGATGCACTCACATGAATTCTATTAAATGCTTCATTGGCAACAAGCAATTGTTCAATGAGGCAGCTCACCATCGACTATATCAGCCAATATTGATCAAGGAAGGGCTATTATGGGACTAAATTTTACTGCCTACAGGTAGCAATTGACCTGGGCTATCATGGTTCTACTTCTGTCCGCGCCCCTGAACAGCTATCGATGAGCAATTCATATTCGAGTCATGATCAACTGGCGGAGACTGTACCTGGTGTATCACCACCTGAAGATGCACCCAAAGAAGAAACCAGTGACCCCCAGATGCCTCAGATGACATGTACCCTTAACCAAACAAAGGCAAGGGCACATAGAGAGGTAGCTGGAGGGGAATATGCGGAAGGGACAGTGTATGGTAAGACAACTGGATTATACAACAAGCATCATGGGGACTCGGAACGATTCAATCCATTGCATCCATTTCATTCCACACACAACAATCAACTGTCTCGATCATGTTTCATGTGAAGGATAATGTGGAATGGTCATCATCTGAGGTGTGGACAGGACATCATCAAAATTGGATTGTGTCACTCACTAGTTTGTACCATGGCTGTGGTGCTAAAAGTGATACTGGGATATTAGGGGAAGGAAACTTTGGGGATATTGAGAGAAGAAAAATGTGTCACAATAATCAGTGTCATAGAATGATGGAGATACTGGAAGATGCGGAGATGTTGTATGAATATTCTATCAGGGTGGTCAGATTATTTCGGATGACCATGATGCAATCTGAGGTGTTGCAACATTGGATGATATGGCATGATTTGGGAAATCACGTTGTGGTCTGAAATGTTGCAACGTTGGATGATATGGCATCGTTTGGACGATAAGCGATTGGTTGGCGGTGGGTAACACTATGAACGAGGATTGGGAAAATATATCAATGTACGAAGAATAATTTGTAGGTGTTGGACGAACTCTATATAATGGGTGATTGGTTGGTGGGGGAGGGTGTCCTTATCTTTTGTCTTTACTTGTTCTCATGAATAGTACACCAACAGATGACATTGATGGCTGGCCCTGTGGTACAGTGGTATCACTTCTGTAAGTGTAGGTGGGGTTTATAGTCCCAATGCTATGGGTTCAAATCCCGGCGCCAGACCCCTGGTGTGAAGAGGACAAAGGGCACCTGGTGCAGAACTCCACCTGCTGACAGGCTTGTCCGGAGGCGGAGGGGATATGGAGCTCTGTCATACTCTGATTTGAGTGCATACAGTATGAATAAATCCAAACAACCAAAAAAAAGAGACAGCTCTGTAACAGCTTTGACTAGTGTCCTGGCCAGCTTGGTATTCTTGATTCAGATTTGGAGCTCTTGCCTTGATCATGATATCGCAATATTGTTTCCAATATTGTCAATTTCCAACCCTGCCAGTTATGCTAGAAGCAGTCCCTCAGAAGTTACCTGATATTAAATGCACCAATACCTCTCGACCAGGTGTAAGCATTGTCCCTAACATTGCGTTGGATCATTTTGGGACTATTAAACTCTCACCTGATCTTCAAACAATATTTGTGAGAATTATGTCGCTGTTTTGTTACAGCTAACTGGATTTAATATTTGCCAGGTCCCACATTGATCACAATACTCGGATGCCAAAGCATCACAGAAACTGTACTCAGAACACTGATGGGTGATATCTCATGGTAAACCCTTGTTATGATTTCGAGCCTGAAGGTGTGAATGCTTAGGAAAGTATCTAAAACAATTATTGTTTTGTCCTTCAAGAAGAAACCCCTAGATGTACATTATTGGCCACTGTCAACTATCCCCTCCCCTTGGAATGTATACTGGATCAAATGAGCTAGAGATGGCAAACACCCATGAATCAACGACCCAGTGTTTCGACACCACTGGACCAAATATTCAGCACCAGATGTGTGAATCTGAGGCGATTCTGAAAAACTTTGTGACTGTGAAGGGCATAATTGTATCGGGACATATTCAACAATTGGATACGGAGCAGCAGCCGCAACAACAGCTAAGTCTTTGGGAATTGCACTGATTGTAGTAGTACCTTCTACACCAGCCCCATCAGAGATTGATGCATATATGTACCATGTATAGATGAGCTTGATTCATTGCAATGTCAGGATCCAAACAAGATAACCTACTGGCTCTGGCATCGAGGGAGGATCGGGAGATAATATGTCAACTCCTGGATGTACACGGAGACAGCATCAGGTGTCAAGGGATTCCGCAAACGTGTGGACAATGCCCGGAGGTGTTGTTCTGTGTAGCTCGGTATCCAGAACCTGCGGAGATGGTACGGAGGGTGTGCAATAACCCATCCCAGATAAACAGCCTACAGAAAGAAAATTTCAGACCTGAAGGCTCAATATATTGCGCCTCCCATATGCAACCATTCGGTGATGGACCAGAGGATACAATACGTTGTGAACAAACTCACGGACGCCAGGAGGAGACCAGCAGTCACAGTAAGCTCTGACGATGTACAAGCCAATCTGAATCAGATACCCCAGGATGCCCGAGAATTGGGAGAGGTTGTCTGGAGTTTAGAATGCAGTGATCCAATGCCCTAACCCTTGTAGTTAGAGCAGCTCCGGCTGCTCCCCGGAGCTAGGAAGACAAAAGCGATGAAGTTGCGTCCTCCCCAGACACTTCAGTGTCAGTTTGAACACAACTGATGGGCTGGATTGCCCAATGCTGGATGCTGATTCAACACAAGCCTGACAGCTATCCACACACACTTTGTAAGATGTGGTTCACATTCTACCACCTGAGGGGAGTCGCCTCAGAACTGGGATTGCCAAACCTCCTGAAGGACAGAACGCTAGGGCCAGAGACCTACCAGCATATATACAATCCCTGGTGACAGCGTTTGCGAACTGCAAGTGGGTGGCCACAGTGGAACGGACAATCCACAATATTGAACAAAAGATTGATGATGTGTCTCAGTACAGTGTTAAGTTTCAAGTAGCCACTGCAGACCTCGACTGCAATCCTTCAGCATTCATAAATGCCCCGAGAATGAGATTTATGGAACAAATGCGACATTTCTTCGAACATAGCAACATGCCGAAGGAGCTTTCCGCATTTCTTGCAATGTACCAGAAGCTGGCCGGTTCGATGTTGTAAAGTTGGGTAGAGAATGCTGCACAGGCAATGGGTGAAGGGATATGCTTCACCTCTTCAAGCACACCACAGACGCCTCCGATGGACCCTGCAGTCACTCACGCAGGAACAGTTGCTCAATACACGAGACTGGCCCTGATGGTTCTAACTGCAGCACACTGGGTGATTATCAGTGGAAGGAGTAACAAAGAGGGTTGCAGATGGGTGAGGTTTCTGATGTGGTGTGATTAACTATGGGGCAGCAGAATGCATAGCAATGAAGAAAGCTGAGACATTTATGGTAGCTGCAGCAGAGGTCAAGAAAGTAATAAGCAGTAGTTCTGAGCAATCAGGAAAGGATTACATTGATCAAACAAAGACTGCACTTTGGTTGACATGAATAGTTTTGGTTTAAATGATTTAAAATGATTTGGATTTTTGCGTCTGTTAGTTAGCAAGGTAGATGTATTATAAGGATCAATGGAAGGGAAACGTTTGGTTCCAACCTGCACATTGACAATGAATTATCAAGAAATACCAACACAGGTGCCGATTGACTGTGTGGCTACAGGCATCGCATTTATGGATCAAGATTGTCACTGCCATCATGTGATACTACATCAGGAGTTGAAAGAGAAAAACAAGTTGAGGTTATCGATGGGAGACCATTTGAATCAGAAGGTGTCACATATGTTGCCACAGTGAGCATGACAATCCAAGATCATAAGGAACAGTTACCTATGTTCATTACAAAGTTAGGATATTTTCCTGATATTCTGGGAAGTCCTGGGCAATGATAACATGACATGGCAGTTGAATTCGCCTCAAATACACTTACATTTGGGTCACAATACTACGGTGCACATTGTCAGGATACACACATCCCAGTACAAGGGGTAACAGAAAAGCTGCCAGAACAATTTTATGCTTTGGTAACAGAGGTATTAGAACCAAAGATTCGACCACAGAGGCCGTATCAATGGAACATTATCATCCTTAATGGGACATCTTTCTTTTGGACAGTAACAAAGTGGAAACTTACAATTTTGAGGCATCACTGTACCACATCAATATGGCAATTGACGCAAAGGATTCAAAGAAACAATCCTAGGAGGAAGTTGTTCCCAATCAGTACCACAAGTTTGTACCACTGTGCAGTAAAATTTTGGCAGATCGACTTACCCCTCATTGACCAGGAATTGACCATGAGGTCCACTTGGAAGAAGGCAACCCATGAATTTGGGGACCATTGTACTCGATGTCAATGGCTGAGTTGGTTGAGCGTGAGGAATGGCGGGAAGAGAATATGTCAAGAGAATTCATCCGAAAATAATCATCACGATTTGCAGCACCCATTCTGTTTCGAAAGACAATTGATAGTGGACTCTGATTTTGCATTGAGTATTGGAATATACATAGTAAAACTATTAAACATCAGTATCCCCTTCTGTGAATACAACAAATGATGATCCTCCTGTGAGAAGCCAGGACATTTGCAAAACTCTATGTTCGAGAGGGGCATAATTGATTATGGGTTGAAGCAGTTCTTAGACATTAGTTAGCTTTCTGGACGAGGTATGGCCTGTTGAAACCCACAGTTATACTGTTTCAAATAAGAAATATGCAGGCCAATTTTCAAGAATACACTATTTACTCCATTAGGGAAGTGCTGGATGATTTTGTTTTAGTGTATTTGGATGATGTGTTTATATATAGTAATTTGGAAGAGGACCATGTGGAACATGTTAAGTGGAATAAGAAATGCCATCTGCAAGCCGGGTTGTACCTGAAACCAGAGAAATGCGAAAACCATTGGGAAACCATCAGATATTTCGGATTGATTTTATCAATGATGGGGATCTTACTGGACCCACATCCAGTGTTAACAACGGGTCCAAATTCCCAGGTCCGTTCCGGTGTCGGCTCGACCCGAACCCGGACTGTGGCAACGGGTCTTACCACACGAACAACCCGGCCCATTGGAAATGGGCCTGTTTTACCACCAAAAACCCCGCATTTCAACATCACATCTTTGCTTCCAATTAAGTATTTGAGTTCTGATCGTATCATGATATGATCAGTACGTAGATTGCGCAGTTCTTACTGCTCTTCCACCTCCCGATCTAAGATATTTGATCCGACCAATATTCGCTGAGTCGCTATCGAAAACCCGCTAATTTCGCTTGAAATTTGCCCTTTTTTCACAGCCACTCAACGAATATCAGTCGAATCGCAAATCGCAATGCGGGAGGTGAATGAGCGGCCAGAACGGCACAATCTACGTACTGATCATGTCATGATACGATGAGAACTCAAAGACTTAATTGGAGCCAAAGTACTGGCAAAGTGGTAGAAACTGCAAAATCAAACCGCGGTCCGGTTCCAACCCGGCCGAAAACCCACGGCTTTATGTCCGTTCCGGGTAACAAACACGCCAAGACAAAGCCGGTCGTGTATTTGGCCGGGTCCGGGACTGAACCGAACCGAACCGCCGACCAAAAACCGGACCGCCGGCCTGTTACCCGGACCCGTTGGTAACACTACCCACATCTACTTGAAACCATATGGAATTGGAGTCGAGAGAAACAAACAGCATGTGGAATGCTGAATAATTAGTTCGATGTTCAACAGTTTATGGGCTTCGGCAATTACTACACATGATTTGTACCCAAGTATGCTAAACAAGCAGAACCATTAACAAAGCTTGGAAAATGGAGGTACCATTTTGATGGAAACCAGAACAACAGTTAGCATTTGAAGTGATGGTTATACCATTTATAATGGCCCCACTTCTTTGACATTGTGACCATGCCTGGGAGGTGACTATCAAGTCTAATGCATCTGATTACATATCGGCTGGAGATTTGTCCCAACTTGATGCAGAAAAGGTTCTACATCCCATGACATATTATTCGAAATCACATACACTGGCAGAATGTATTTATGCCATGGATAATAAGGAATTGATAGCCAAAATTAGAGTCCTTGAGAAATGGAGACCGGATTGTGAATGGGCTTTACACCCCCTCCAGTAACCAACACATGATCGACACCTCAAATATTTTGGGACATTGAAACTGCTCATTCGATGTCAAGCTTGATGGTCACATATCTTGTCTCCTTTTGATCATGAGATACTGTATCGACTAGCAAAATTGAATGCAAGAGCATATTCATTGATGAGAAGGCCTGGAGACCTCCCTTAGGTGGGGGGAAGAAAGTCTGAAACATATGAAATAGGTCGTTCAATTGCCGCGGAACCTACCAGCGCGGTCGCGTTTGTTGGCAGATGGTCCGCAGGCACAGTGCCATCATTCAATTTCATATCTGTTGAAGGAAGCATATGTGATTGATCCACTTCCAGGAAACATTATCGGGCCAATATGAACAAATAAGAGCATGAACGATATCACAAGAGCAGAATGTACAGAGGAAAATGAAGGTATACTATACAGAGACAAGTTATACATACTGGAAGGCAATAAGTTAAGGCCACAATGAAGGCAGTAACATCACTATACAGCATTAGCAGAGTGTCCCAGACGAGCGAAGAGGTTTGATCTTTTGGACTGACAGTGTAACTGGTAGGACATGCCAAAATAGGTTCATCAGTACAGGAGGAACAGCCAACGTTGCCAAATGTCCTGGAGTACATGACATCGGATGTGCAGGGTCTTTTGATCATCATCAGTACCAGAGATACCATGACTTCATCCCTTGTCATTCGACAATTGATGCCCTTGGGTTGGCCAAGTTGCTTGAACGAGGGGTGCCATGCCTTTATAAACTACCATCAAGTATCATATCGGATCAAGGCCCTCAGTTTGCATCATTGTTTTGGGGTCAGTTGTGTCACCACCCAGGGATTAAACAAAGGATATTAACAGCTTTCCAACCCCTAATAAATGGACTGACTAAACAACTCAATGCCAGTATGGACCAATCCTTGTGTGTTTTCCTTATTTATCAACAGCCTGACTGGGTGAACGGGCAGCTGATGGCTGAGATGCCTGCAAACAACAGTTTTTCAGAACCAACGAAGTGTATTCCGTTTGTTATAGGTCAAGTAACCAATCCGCGTGTGATGTTTCTGGACATTGTTAAATGTACCTTGCATTTAGGACACATCAATCCAGATGGAGTGCAATCAAAGATGATACAGATTCACACGCACTTACATGTTGAAAGGTAGAGGAGCCAGGTGCTAATGATGTAAAATACAAATGGTTCTAGGATACAAGCCCTGAATATCAGGGAATGGGCTTGGGTTTGGCCGGATGCTCAGCATGGTTGAAATACGAGACAGACACAAAAGTTACACTAGATAGGTTTCGGACCATTCAATGTATTCATTAGCGTGTTCCCTTGTGCGGATGACTTACATCATCTGGGGTCGAGGCTAATTCGTTGAGTGCAGCCAGTATTCAACCGATTTCTAGTGTAGGATGATCCTTTGATCGGCCAATGGGTTGACATGCTACACGAACTTTGGATGGATGGCAGAGAGGAGTATCGGGTCTCAAGGGTGGAGGATAGTCATAAATATCCAAATTGGTTGCAATATCTGATTCAATTGACGGATTACAATTCCATAACATGGAAACCTGCAACAGTTGGTGATGAGATTCAAGCCATGGAGGAGTTGTTGGGTGGACTTCGAGTGCAGTCATCACCTGGCATTGGGATAGGGCTAAGTGGTGGAGCCACAGTCACTCTACTTCTTGTGTACATGTCAAATAGATGAATAGACATGTCAATATAGGCATCACCAATTTTGCGGCTGCGCCATACATTGATGTACACTTCCCACAGAGCCAGGATTGGTCTCACAAGTCCAGAGCCCGCTCAAAGGGTATTTTGGGAAATTATGAATCGTGACTCATAGAGCAGTGCAACGTTTGGGGGAGACACATCTGGATAAGCATCGGAGTGTAATTGACGGCTTTGACAGAGACATCCACTGAATGGCTTCTACCACCATCTCGCTCGGGACATTCAACCAGTGGAACGATAAGCAAAAGTCAGTGGTGATTGCACTTCTCTTCAAACACAAGCTGATCTATAGTACAGTCACTGGGGAGGATCAGCGGCCTGCTGATCTGGCTGAGGATACTGCTGCAGCAGAGAAATTAGCACGATGGGCTGCTGTCAGCCATAGGTTGAAACAACATGGTACTGCGTGATTGATGATCCCGCAAAGAATGGAGCCGTAGCTTCTGACTTTGTATATGATAATCATGGATGGGCGGACACATTGCGAGAACCTGCCCATGGTATACAACGCAATTTTGAAATCCAATGTCTTTCAGATCCAGCAGAACCATCGAGGGATAAGACTTGATGGTTGTGAGAACATTGAAACTTATGTTCTACTGATCGACCAGAAGGTGAAGGACAACAATCTATGTTCAGAGACTTCGACAGCAGCATGAAAAAGCAATGGACTATGGCGAAGATAACTGATGAGGAGTATTTGGTATATCTCTTGAATGGAATTCCAAGAAATGATGATTGGCAGGACTTTCTCGAATTGATGATGGACAAGAATGCAACAGGGACAGTCACGCCAGATGACATCGTCATCTAGTTGGTCAGGAAGGAGGCATCCATCAAATGGCAGAATGGCCTAGGACATGAAGCCCTACATTTTGCAAAGGGAAATGCCAAAGGGAATGGAGGAGCCAAAGGCAACGGCAGGAAGAGCGGGAAAGGTCACAAGAGAGACAAGGATCAGGATCGCATGGGCACGCCAATCTCTGTATATTGCCACAATGATGGGTATAAGGTTTGGAACTGCGCAAGCATGAAATGCAGTAAACCTCCCTTCCAGAAAAAAAAGCACCAAGACTGCAGCCAAAGATGATACAATTATTACCGCCAGGGTTTCAGCCATGACAATCAAATACTACTGGGTGACAGGTAGTTGCAGAAAACCAGCCCCGTTGAAGGAGAGTCTGGAGTTGGATTTTGTCTGGACCACTCACATTTGTGGGAATCGGTGGAAGGTCGTTTGGTATACAGAATTGACTAAGAAAGATGAGCATGACATTCATGGTTTTGCGGAAAGAGTAGCAGGCAGGGCTATCAGGCATGGAGATGGTCGACTGAAGTTTCGCCTACCTGGAAATCGCAAGCATTAAGTTGTTCTGAGGGATGTTCAACATGTAAAAGGAGCGCACACCTCACTGTTGCAATCAAGGCTTATTGATTGGGGACTGGGGATTTTTGCTGTCCATGGCTTTGTGACAAAGCGCCAACATTGGGGACTGGTTGCACAGCTCAAGGAGGTTTTGCTCTACTTGCACCTCATGTTGGAGGACTATTCCGGTTCGATAGGGATGTGAAGGTTGTAAGAACAGGTTATCGGTCAACAGATGTTTCAAGGGACAAGCAGTACACAGCACCGAATGCGATTCCAAATGAGCATATCTATATGTAAATCGTGGAGCCAGAGGAGCCGAAAACAGTGCAATTGTCAGGCCTTGACCAGAATCTCAGTATTTCATGGAACAGACCTGTTGCCGAACATGGGAGAAGCCGGACCCATCATCATCGTCAGAGGTGGAGTTGACTGGCGATTCAGCGATCTGAAGCTGACTGACCAGTCCAGGCTGTACCCCTTGAGAGTATGCTGTGAATGAGATGTGATTCAGGGATAGGATTTCAAGATTGATCATTTTCTAGGGGAATGATCATTCCAGAAAAGCTGCATGGTTGGTAATGAATCGGAAGCCCTCTGGGCTTGGCTGATCACTTGGGGGGAGCTAGGTACAGGATATCTCTAGGTTGGCTTGATTGTTTAGACTTACAGTCATGATACCCCCCTGGAGGAGTGTTGGGTGGACTTCATGTGCTGTAATTATGTGGCATTGGATTAGCACTGAGTAGCAAAGCCACATTCACTCTACTTCTTGTATATGTGTTAAACAGATGAATAGACAAGCCAATATACTCATCTCCAGTTTGGCAGCAGCACTATAAGTCAACATACGTTTCCCTCTGTGCCAGCATTGGTTCAACAGGAGTTTCAACAACAACATCCAGGAATGCCAGCACCAGTATGAGTAGTTCTAGGTTGACTTCAAACCTAATGGGAGAATACTGACAAGGCTTGGATTCTACGACAGATAATAGCAGATTGGGTCAATGGGATATCAGGACATTTGGGAAAAGATTGGTGTTATGGAATGATTTGCGTGATAGAACGATGGAGGCGATGAATGACGCGGAGATAGTGTAGGAATATTCTATATGAGTGGCTGGATTATTTTGTATGATAAAGTAGTGGTCTGAGGTCTTCCAACACCGAATTATATGGCATGGTGTGGAAGATAAGGGTTTGGTTGGTGGTGTGTAAGATCATGATTGAGGAATCAGATGATACATCCAAGCATGAGGTATGATACGAAGATGTAGGATGAACTCTAGAGAAGGAAACGTTGTTTGGCATTGGAGGATTTTGTTTTCGCTTCTCTTCACTCATTCTCTCATATAGCACAACAACAGAAGACTTTGAAACAGCTTCTACCCTTGTCAGGTCCTGCCATGTTGCCTTGATATGGATTTTGAGCTCCTGCTTTGAATACAATATTACAGTATTGTTTCCAATATTACATAGGTTTGACCCCATCAGTTACAGATGGCCTGTGAAAGCACCCCAATGAAGTTGATCCTGAGCTCAGTGATGACAGTTGGAGTGAGGATGATTCACATATCATTGGATCATTATACTCCTGGGATTCTTTTACACATTAACTGTATCTCTTAGTACAGCTCACATTCCAGATGCACATTCATTAGGAACTGGTGCACATTGCAGACTTGCAGAGGGGGCAACAACTTACTGAGATAAACACCAGCAATAGGTGGTGGCATACAGTGGATCAACTACCTGCTGTGGTGAGAATTGCGCCAGTGATTGCTGAATCTGACAATACTTACCTGATGAACTTTTGATTGAAGAAATGAACTGCAGCAGAGTATTGCACAATAGGAAATATTCAATACGATATTGATCGCACATGCAATGCTTTGCATTAGTCTCATCGGGCTGATCCCATGTTCACCCAAAGGTGCCAAAATCACTGATGAGACATGGCATAATATGATAGGAACTGTACTGTCCCCAGTGAACAATCTTGACATATCTGATCCCTGCTTACAATGGAACTGTATTGATAGATTCTGGGGATAATGTTGCCCTCTGTTGGCTGCCTGCATTGGGGATTATCCAGAACATGTCATGGTTACTCAAGTCTCATATGCTCTGTGCCCAATGTCTGACAATCTTCAATGCGGAACAATGGAGCAGGCAAAGTTTTGCTGACTGTATTACACAAGAGAACAGCATTTGTTTTCAGAGCTGCAGGTGCAAACCAAAATTGATATTCAGCATGCTCTTGGTATAGACCCAATCCACAACCAGCTCTGGCACTACCCTTTCTGCGATTTGTATCAGCATTGGCAGCTTGACAAATTGCATAGGCTGTTCCTGGGATCAGTTAAGGATATATTGATCTGGGTGCAGGAATACCTGAATGCCAGAAATCTAAAGAATCAATTTGACAATCAATTCATATCAGTACCTTGATATCTGGGCCCCCAGCGCTTCTCAACACCATTCCATTCATCAAAAAGCGGCTCATCGCAAGGAAAAGAGATATGTGGAATGATTAGAAGACTGGCAATGAACTGCGCTCCAATTCTTTTCTGGTCCAATGGTGAAGGGATTACTGAGACAGGAACTGCCTCCGATACAATGGTACTAGGAGCAGTTCATGCATTTTGTGAATTCTCAATACTTAGCCAACATATTCACTCTGATCTGTTCCTCAAAGCGCTAGACAATGTACTAACCAGATTCTACCAGACACCAGATATATATGGAGAACAGTGAATGGCAAAGTGTGTGAAGGCCAGACTGAACAAACTGGTGGGAATGGAATCCCATCTGCCAAGAAAACAAAAGATTCAAATAATTCTCACTGCATTGGAGGTCCATGGAGTTGGGGCCACCTAGGTTACTGCCACAAAATGTAGGCACTGTTAGGTGTGCCATATTAGAGCCTGATATGCAACAACCACAACATCATGTACGTCTCAACTGGTGTTAGCACAGGTTTCAGACTGTCCCTTCAGGTCCGGTGCCGGGTCGGAACCAAACTATTGCCAAATTGGCGGTCCCGGTTGTCATTATACCCAAACCGGCAATTTAGTATTGTTCATGCTAACTCTCACAACCCATCTGAATTGGGCAGGTTGTCAGCGGGTTGTCCAGTGGGTCCATCTGTGGATTCATTTATTGCTCTTGTTTTTGCTGTTTGACAATAGTATGTAACCAAAATCATGTACTTGACATCCAGTAATCACTTTATGCATGTTTCAGAGTTTCCGCTATCGATTATTTTGGAATCCATCGTTTTCGTGTTATAATGCGTGTTTTTGCCTATAAAGGCAGTCAAGAGTTCTGTAATGAGCTCAAATATCGGCACGATGCCATTCTTACCTAATATAGAAGACCAAAATTTTTTGACACTCCGTTGATGCTCACTTTTATGATGGGGTAACGATGATGTCATGCACTGTGTTTCCTGAAAAGGCCAACATCACTACATATATGAATTCCTTGCAGTATGCGACACATAGATTACCCAACATGCAAGACCACAAATCGTTGATGCTCCGTGGATGCTCATTTTTAGGATCAGGTGGGGAGGGTGTCGCTGTTGTTTTTGCCTCTACAGGCAGCCACTACATCATTTATAGATATCTACAGCCAGTTGTAACTCAGATTATCCAAGATGCAAAGCCAAAAATTGTTGACGCTGTGTTGTCACTAAGTTTCTCATTGGGGCAGTTACCGTGTCTCACCATTTTTTGCCTATAAACACTGCCAATACATCAGGTATGCATAACAGCGACCAAATCACAATTCAATGACCTTGAAAGACCAAAAATCATTGATGGTCCGTTGATGCTCATTTTCAGGAGATAGTAGTGATATCATCGATAGCGTTTTTGCCCATAAAGGCCACCAATTCTTTGATTATAAATGACACCGACCAGATCACGTTCCAATTACCTCACTTACAAGGCCAAAAATTGTTCAAGCTCTGTTGACACTCAATTTGCCACAGGCATATCTGTAAGGTTCTATCATTTCATTTGGCATAGTATATTGATAATGGTGTTTTGGCAGCCTTTCTATCGTTTTCATATACTTTCTCCTTTATCACTTCTTTGTTCTTTAATAACACATACATAAAAATCCTTTGAAATATACTTTAAAGTGTCTGCTAATTGTAGATAATGATACACACAAAAATCCCGTTCGTGTTAATCAATGCTCGTCTTCACTATCAGGTTCGCTCAATATGCCGCTTTTGTCTGCAACATGGATGTCAGCCCGAATACCATGCAGCACATAGTGTACTAACCAGTGGTTGTTTCATGATCAGACAGCAAATCTGGAATGAAATCTTAATCGCCCTTGCGATCCTTGGCAAATGCACCATGATTGAACAACTGAGCGTTGGGATGAGGAGTATGTATAGGCGCATATCAGGGTGGCACACCGGGGATTATGAATCTTTCAGCTCCCTCATTGTCACCGGGAGGTGCAGGTGGCACAGGTGGCGTTGGGGGTGGAGATTGTGTTGGTTTGGGAGGAGGTGCATCGATGCATTTGCACCTCCAGTGTGTCTGCGGATTCTTTGCTGTGACATTTTGGCAATGAAGCCAGCTGTCCGTAAGATTTTCAAGAACCATAGCCGGGTGTCTTTCTATCGCAGCCTTCATCATCTTGTGATCTGGAAACACAGAACGCCGCTTGTTCTCTTCTTGGACATTGGCGCGAGCTTTGTTGAGGAGATATTGCATTTCCTCAATTGCGGCATGCGAAAAGCCTCCTTTGGCTATTGTGGCCCTATTCAAGGCAAGGCGCATGTTGGACTGTTCTAGCTGTCCCCGACCTCCTTGCCTTGCCATAGTAGCTGACATGTTGAAAACCTACAAGAAATCAGTTGCAGATTCTAAATATGAGATTGGGTAATACATCAACCATAGATGCTTCCTTAGCCACCTCTGAGGGTATTAAAGCATGTTTGGTCCACTCTCGGGGACACTTATCACGAAATTCGTCCAAGACGATCCCTGAGCTGACATCATCATTATGGTGGGTTTCGCGGACTGTGCGGACAAATGCCTTGGTCGACCATGGAGGTGTCCCATTATGGGGAGTGCTAAATTGGTCATGTAGCTATCTACGTACACCAGTTGTACATTATATTGTCAGTTGATGGCAGTCAACCCCGATATAAATTCACTCACATCCGATGGCATGCTGCTTCATATTCTTGCTACGTCCAGTTTCATGTACCATTCTTATATGAGCGTCCTGGGTCATATTTGTGGTGGCTGCATTGGCAGCGTCATGGTGGACTAACTGGTGTCTGCATTGTTGCTGTGTCTTTGTGGGTGGCCCATTGGTTGAAGCACCTGTCGTTCAACAAGATTTGGATCCGCTCGCACCTTGCAGAGGTGTTTGTGGAGCCATGATTTGCTGTTTTGGAATAGGGGAAGAAGACGATAACTAGAAGAAGTAGGAAGTCCTGAGGAATATATAGTCAGCTCGAAGTCAAAATGGAATGAGTAACAGCTAACTTGCATCATCTACTCAAAATGGATCATGCTGCGTATAGCAGCAGTTTCCAGGGGTTTCCAATGGTCCCACAATGTGTAGTATGTTGGTCTGATATGGTCTGTTTGTTGACTAGGATAAATAGAGGTGAATGAATGCTGAAATCGTACGTTTGATAGATACAAAAAGGACATTCTACAACAGAAAGGACGTCAGGTGATATTTGTCTCAAGACATCCGCGGGATCTTACATGAAACTCACGCTAAAAATGAAGGCATGTTGTACGGTTAGCATTGCTATTCCCAATGAAGTGACAGTCAATACACTGATTTTGCTTTGCTCAAGTTGATCAAGTGTACCAACCTTGAGATAACAGACACAGCTTGCCTCCATCTGGTCCATATCTTGCAACATACAACTTCTTGCTCATCAACAAAGTCAACCCAAGATACAATGGTGAATGCTCTGATAACGAACCTTTCGCCGCTTGCCGCGGGCCAATATGGTAAATCAACACAGCGACCCACAGGATGTTGGCAACACGCGAATGCAGGCAAGACCAGCTTGGGGGAAGACAGGTTCGGAGCCTTAGGAGCATTGTGCGGCTTGCATTCCAAAGAGAAGCTATCGGCAGAGAAAAAAATGGTAAATACACTTCTGAAGCAACAAGGAGAAAGAGAAATGGATCGAGGATTATGTGGATAGAGAGACCGCTGTGGCAAGAATGCAGGTTGAAGACTCAGAGACAGCAATTCAGCAACAGCAGGATAATATGCGATGTGCTGAAATTTTTGGGACTGACAGCCTGAATGCCAGACAATCATTTGAGGAGATGTTGAATGCTATCATAGACAGTCTCAGCGTACTTGCAAGTTCCGACGATGGGGAGGATGGGGAAGATGAAGACCTTGATAAAGAGGATTCAGTTCTGGGCAAGCTGAGCAATGATGACAAACCTGGCTTGGTGATGGGCAAAGCCACCAAACAGTTCAGCACCGCATGGAGAGGTTTCAGCAGAAGCAGATGAGGCTTGATGACCGGACCCAACTTGGATGGGTGGATAGGGCCGACTAGTTCCATGAGAGAGATACGCAGAACGGTATGGATGAATTAATGGGTACTGGCAGTCATTGAGCCGCAAAAGAAACAATGTGGTAGCCGCACCTGTACCGACAACACTTGGAGAGATAATGCAGTCTCATGATATCGTCCCCAGAAAATCGCAAGCAACTTCTCGACCTGGATGTAGTTATATGAGGCTACGTCCTGGGAGACCACAGTCACCGCAGAGAACAGCGTCGCTCCTGCCCAACACGGCACCCGATTTGTCACTGATATGAAATTGAAGCAAGTTAAGTCAGTAAGCCTATACCGCTGAATATATTCTTGCTAGCAAATTCCCAGATAGGATTCAGATTCAGACCAAGACATAGTGACCGCTCCTGCATCACCAGGATACTTGACGGGTGAATTCCAACTTTTGACGACGCATCTCTTCAACAAGCAAATATTATACCTATTTTGTTACATGTCAGCATTTTCTTGATTTCAGCGACCAAATTGTGAGACATGATAATTTACCTGTGCATGTGCAAAGGTCGCATGGGCCATGCGAAGGTTCTAGACTCCAAATCAAGTTAATTGACAACCAACGAATTTGATATCGTCCTGCCAGTTAGGATTTGGTGCGAAAGCAAAATCTAAATTGGTGACGAATTTTACTCACAAAATTTAAGTCAGTGATGTCATACTCGTCATAGAAGGGGCGGTCAATGCGCAATGCGAACCCGGATGAGTGACAACCATCATGCTGCATCCACCCTTGCATCTACCTACATAAGTCACCGCTCAGACCTGATGTAAATGGTTGAGATTTTGAGAATGGCTTATTGTCAGTCATGGAACTCGAGGAGGAGGTGCTGGATGAGGAAACGTGAGCAAGTCGGGCTAAATCAATCAGGAACTAGTAGATGGATCTACCTGCCGTTAATTGTTGGCCGAAAGCACTGGAATGTAACAGGGCTACATTATCGAACGCTCAAATAGTGTGTGTAATGGTGGATCAGAAAATGAGAGGCAACGAAGCTTTTGGATGCAAATGAGCATTTATAGAAACAATATATTGACTGCCAATAACGACTATATGAATTTTGGCATACAATTATGGAGCTTAAAATGACTGTTAGAATGTGTCTAAGGTGAGCGTCAACGGAGCGTCAACAATTTTCAGTGGTACACCTTCAGTAATCCAAGGGCTGCATAGTGATGTCCTACCAATGTGAATGTATTAGTCATCTTTATAGGGAAAAAGGAATACGGCACACTGGTTGCCCCATCCTAGAGATGAGCATCAACAGAGCGTCAACAATTTCTGGTCTTGCATCGTGGATAATCCCAGGGCTGTGCAATGATCCTAACCCATAAACAATATACTCGCCGTCTTCCTTGGAGAAAATGCTAGCTATGATATCACTACTATCACTTGAAAAGGCCCATCAATGGTGCGTCAACGATTATTCGTCTTGGGTCATGCTTCATCCAAGGTCTGGGCAACGGCATTACCTCATAATCGAAACATTGGCTGACTTTCTAGGCAAAGATGTTACTGACGCTATTGCTACTATATCTTATATATGAGCATCAACGGAGCGTCAACAATTATTGGTCTTGCATCTTGGATTGTCCAAGTGCCGTGCAATGACATTGACCCATAATCACAGTATTGGCTACCTTTATAGGCGAAACTGCAAGTGACGATGTCGCTACTGCCTCCTAAATATGACTGTCAATGGAGCATCCACCGTTCTTGTGGGGGCATGGTAACCCCCGCAGCAATGAACTGCATAGCATCGTTCCTAAATCGAGTTTTTAATGGTCGGTCTATTCCGTCTGTCATCGTATACAACTTCACATATACACATGCTATTTCTGACAGGTCTGACTTTTTCTAAAATGCTAGTTTCGATATCATTGCCACCTCCTGTAAATGAGCGTCAACGGAGCGTCAAAGATTCATAATCTTGTGACTGAGACATTTCACAGGTTGTGCAAGAGTGCTAATCGATAATCGATCTATCAGCCACCTTGAGGGGCAAAAATGCACCCGATGACATTGCTACCACCTTCTCAAAATGAGCATCATCACCGCGTCAACAGTTTTCGTCTGGGCTCAGTATGCTACACAGCAAAGAACTGCGCTGCATCGTTCTGAACACAGTTTTCAACTGTCAGTCTCTTAAATATGTCCATGTATATAACTTCACAGATATGCATGCAATGTCTCACAGGACTGACTTTTTTCATGCTCATAGCCCTAGAGTCAATATTGTAGAAGCCGCATGATACTGTCCAATGATGTATCTTTTGACAGCCTCTCCAGTTGAGTTAGAGAGTTTTCGAATTCCTAGCACCATGTCGGATTCTATATCTTTAAATACCTCGTTGTGAGAAGGTATGATATCTTCCAACAATGAAGGTGTCTTTATTCACGATTTGAGCGACCTTACTTTACAAATGATATTCGATTGTTGGTGGGCTTCCATGAATGTGGGCTCGAGGTGTTCTATTGCTTGGGATAATTCTAGACATGTACCTTCATGGCTGGTCTATTAGCATTGGGGAATTGAGGAGACTGGCATCCCCGGCATCATATGTAGTGTTTGTTATCAAGTTCTTCGCCATCCATTAGAACATGGGACTAGCTCCATGGGGAACCACGTGCTGGCAAAAACACACATCGCAAAGTTAAATGAATTAACAGAGTCAGAAGTTGCTGAATTGACTACTTCAACTGTTGATGAAACAGCTTTGGCCATACTGAAGTGACAAGGAGGTAGAGAAATTACAATAGTAAGTTTGCAAAGGAAATTCATATTCGACATATATATCTTATCTATATTGACTGCATTTACAGTCAATGCACTCCAAACTGGCATTTAAGGACTATGTAACTGCCGAATTTCACCAAGGCACCTGGAATCGCTACCTCATGTTAGGATGTGTTTCGGCTCATATTCCATGGATCGCTATATCAAACCTCAAAATACGGCATTTGTATGATGCATTACAAACAAAGATAGAGCTACTGTCCGCCTATACTCTTAGCAACATTTTCCAGAGGGAATACTCACTCACAGTGGATGCAATTAAGCAGCAGTGGCCATCGAGAAATAAAGTTAGTTTAGCTTTGGACAGGTGGACATCAACAAACAAAGCAGCCATTACATTGGCCATTGGTTACTATATGGATCCAAATTGCACATTGCGATAAGTACAACACTCATTCGATGAGGTTGATAGCCTATTGTTTTCCTATTTCGAAATTTAATTTCGGATAATACGTCAAGGGTCAATATACTCAAGCAAGGCGAGCAATACATCTGAACGAAGTTCTGGATCGTTTTGTCCTTACCAACGGTCATTTGCTTGGCATTACAACTGACAACGCTTCCTCCAATTACTCAATGACTGGTGCACTACAACCAACCCTTCAGCCTTCTGGAATCGAATGGCCTGCGTTGAGAAACCATATACCATATCTGGCGCATGACATTCAGCTTGTTTTGGGTGCCTTCATGAGCAGTCTCGGTGTAAAAGGCCTCATCCAGTCTCGGGAAACCCATCAGCGCAATCAGCAATGTGGAGAGAATCAAACAACAGAGAATGGGAGGAGTCAAAGATTTCGAAAAGAGGGCAATGCTAGATTCGACCAGGTGTCAGCTATGAGACTAGGTTTAGCAAAGATAATTGAGAAATTACATATTTGGAGTAATGTTGACAGTCCCGAAATTGCCATCAATATAGGAGCGAATCCTGGCTTCAATGATTACACTGAAACCTGTCCGTCGAAACAAGTTGATTGACTGTCAAAAAGCCAAAGTGAGAATCCCAGCACTGCCAATTATGGATGTGAAGAGACGGTGGAATCGGACACTGGGGTTGCTTGAGTGAGCCTACCGATCACGAGAATTCACCCGCAAGTGGCTTACGCATCCAAAATACGGTGATTACCGGTCACTCTTTACAACACAGGATAAAGAGAGCATCGTCGAGTACATCATGAATGCTCTAAGGCTATTCCGATACTGGACCCTGAGGATGTTGAATCAGCATCTGGTTATGCTGCATCACGTTAACACTGTGTACAATGACATGTTCAATCATATGGACGGCATCATGTGAGCTTTGGCCTAGAAGAGGAGTGAACGGAAGGAAGACATACACTTCACTGTGACGTTTTTGTGCCAGAAGCTGTTCAAATATTGTGCTGATGTTGCTCCTGTGACAAGTATGCTTCTCAGTTCAGCACATATCCCCAATCCTTTCCAGAAGTTGTGATTGTTCAGGAAGTGGGACAAGGGAATGGATAGTATTCCTGAGGACGAGACTTTCTATGCTACCCAATACCAAGAGGTCATTCTAAAGTATGTGGAGAATGAATACTGCTTCAGGCATAGACGATTGTCTGTCATTAAACCCGAAAGAATACTTAGCAACAATCTTTTCCCCTCCACAATGGCTTCTGGACCTGGTCAATCTTTTTTTGATCCACAACATTTGTCCTGCAATGAAGAAGATTACCTAATGCCTAAAAACATGGCTGAAACGACACCCGGATGCAGTGATTGCCCAGCATCCTTATTGACTGGTGCAAGGCTCAATTTGAATTCACCTCCTGAATCACCAATGAACTTGGGCCAAGTATATACGAATATGAATGATTACCACTCCAACCCAATGGAGATTAGCATTACATTTTGGATACAGGATATCACTGAACGGTGGCGCCAACAAATGGAAACACACCCAAAGTATGCCGATCTGTCCAGTGTGGCATGTGATATATTCTGGATCATTTCACATGGTGTTAGAGTGGAGGCCAGTTTTTCCCTCGGGTGAGGAATTCTTGCCTGGAGGTAGTCAAAAACCACTAGTGTGACTGTTAGTGAAAAAGTCGTAGTAAGGCAGTTTGCTTGAGCCAATAACGGGATATGGGCAGGCGATAACCCAGCATTGGATTTGATGGAAACTGTAAACAACTTCGAAATGGAGACAGAGGCAGAGTAAAGAAAATTGCACAGAAGGGCCGAGGTCCACAATGTTCTGGAGATCTGGCAATGCAGCCAAAACCTACATACTACACAGAAGGAATCTCGCGCTCAGAACAGGAAAATGAGAGCTGTTGGTTACATTTTAGATACAGAGGAGATCACCACAGCATCCTGGTCGAACTTTCAACATGATGCAGCGGCTGCATTAAAAGTGTCGGAAAGATCACATTTGCCGCCACCTTTGGCTGCAAAGGACCTATGGATGAACACAAGTATTAAATGTCTGCCGAATCAGACGAAATGACCACCATCCAGCAGCAATTGGTGAGGAGAGTGCACTTGAACGCATTTCCGACACCGAGAATTGGCTCAACTGGAATGGCAACTTGCATAATCCAACTCTGAACGAACATGACTGGGCAGCAGACGATGAATCAGATGTAGAGCAAGACAAGGGCATCGAGAATCCGGAAAGCCAAGAGAAGCAGGATGTGAGTCCCGCGCCGAATGTTCCCAGATTGATTCGGCCAACACAGAGGTCAAACAAAAAGGCTGAATAGGTGTTGATGACCGTCAATGCAATGGAAACAAGGAGGAATAGGGGACAACAGAATAAGTAGGTCAAATGGGTCAATATGTTTTTCACCAGGTTCTATATGTTGCTTGACCGAGAATGTAACATAGAGAATCATTATGGCAGAATAGTGAGCAGTCGCATGTGACTATTTGTTGATAAACAGAAGTGTAGCAGGCGAAATGAATCATTCAGCAAGATATATAAATTTCAATAGAATGAGAGCGACCCGTGCAAGAAGATTACTGGGCTCGGCTTTGCCAAAGGGCCGAATCTTAATCAGGCAGAAAGGCAACCAATACATTGAATTGATGAGGCACATGGTGAGTGATGGCAGCGGACTTTGACACCACAATGCATTGAAATGAGCATCAATGAAGCGTCAACCATTTGTGGTCTGGTAAGTCAGGTAATTAACAAGTGATTTGGTCATTGTCATACATACTCCATGTATTGGCAGCCTATATAGGCAAAGAGTAAGGGACACGCTGCCTGCCCCATCATGGAAATGAGCCTCAACGGAGCATGCACCATGTTCGGTGGGTAATCCAAGTGACGCTTGATGGCAGACATCTATACACAAGAAGTTGGCAGCCTTGATAGCCAGACTAGCAAGAGATATTCCCACGACAGCTTCCCGCAGAATAAGAACTTATTTCATATTCAAAGCTGTTGCACAGTGTTCAAGAGTTTGTGAGCCTATGAAACCAGTCAAAACTTCATATCTAGATAGTCACGGCCACATCGCGCTTTGATTACCCATTGTGCATGGCCACAAATTGTTGATGCTCTGTTGACTCTCATTTTCAAGATAGGGCAGGGAGCATCTCGCTTTCTCTATTGCCTATAAAGACAGCCAATACTTTGATTATGTCTAACAACCACCAAATCACTCTGTAATTACATGACTTACCAGACCAAAAATTGTTGATGCTCCATTGACACTCATTTTCAAGATGGGGCAGGGAGTGTGTCGCAGTCTCTGTTGCCTATAAAGGCAACCAATCCTTCGATTATGTGTGACACCGACCAAGTCACATTTCAATCACCTGACATACAAGACCAAAGATCGTTGATGCTCCGTTGACACTCATTTTTGGAAAATAGTAGCAATGTCGTCGCTCGCATTTCTAGCTAGAAAGGCTGCCAATACTGTCATTATGCATTAGAGCGACCAAGTCTCTAATTCATAACCTGACTTACAAGTCCAAAAATTGTTGACGCTCTGTTGATGCTCATTTTCAGAATGGTGCAGGGAGCGTGTCGCTTTCTGCTTTGACTATAAAGGCAGCTTATACCCTATTTGGGAATGTTGGCAACCAATCGCCACTCAGATTACCCAAGATGCAGCTCGAAAAATCGATGACACTTCATTGACTCTCATCTTCAGGAATGGGATGGGAGCATGTGTCCCTTTGACCTGAATAAAAATGCAGCCAACGTATTGAAAATGGACAATGACGTACCAAAGCCAATATGTTGCGACTAACAGTAGGATGCCTGAGTGCAAACATAAATAGAATAACCCAATGACCAGAGCTGGTGACTGGAACAGACTGGTCTAGCCAAACCCAGCATAACCTGCAGGTTAAGCGGTAGGGGTCTGGGTTTGGCCCGCGAAGAAGATGTGGGTCGGGTCTTTGGACAGGTCTGTAACAGAACAGACTTGTTTTTGCTGTCTGAACCCAGACCGCTGGGAGTTTACCCGGACCCATTGGCCACACTATTCCTAACTGAAGGCAAACAAGCAATTGAAGCATGTAATCCATAAGGTGATACCAGTTAAACATCTGTGTTGTTATAAATTATTCCAACATCATGAATGACAACTAATGCAGAAAGTGGGATGTAAGACAACCTGTCCCAGAAGCATTTTCACCACATAACTTGCACAATTGAAAATGTTCCCAAAAGGAGACATGTACAGGATGGCAATCATGACCACCAACATACCTAGAGAATTTCTTGTCTGGCTATCTGACGCTGGAACAGAATGCACCACCTGGAGTGTCACTGGTACCTACAATGCAATACCCTGTCTGCGGAGAGACATTAATGATATTACATCAACTGAGAACAAGTGGTTCAGGAGGGAATTATCCATCTGTATAATCAAGTTTCGTGGATGGTGAGATGCAGTTTTCAATTCTGCGGCTCCAGAAATCAATAGTATACAATGTAGATCATTTTGGATCTCCAACAATGCATCTTGTAAGCACTGTTTGAGCGGCACTTCAGCAAATCGTTTTTGGTATCAATTTTATTTGTTATATTTTTGAACAACTACTTATCATCAATGTGCAAGAGGTATATTAATCGAGCAACTAAGTTAGTTGCAGTGGACAGATGCTGAGGTAAAGTGACCAGTATACATGAAATAACCATCTAGAGAATAGTTTGTCCTACCTTGGCCTTCAAGGCTGGCTCAATATTGACTCTTCAAAGATTAGCAACCTACAGTCCACAACCAAGAAACAATAAAATACATCCAATGACCAACCTTTACATCTGCAACATTGTCAGAACGAGTATATTTTCTGCATTGTATCGCTAGAGGTATACCGTGTTCGAGAAACACTGGTTTGTGGAGTGTGTACATATTGGTAAACGCGGATTTCATTGAAGACTGCACGATGTGCATTGACATACTGGCATGGCGTGTACATCAGCGAAATGCATTTTTGTCAGAGGGAGTTGTTGGACCATAATACCAGGGTGGTCAAACCTCAGAGTTTAGTCGACCGATGCAGTGGCCCTTAGGCACACCTTGGGGCAGCAGCGAAAAATTTGCATTGATGTAGGAGGTCTGATGACAGCCAGGAGAGCATCTGGTAGCACCTGCAACAACTCTGGGGTAGCTGAGAATATGCCAGCGAGTACCTGGGTGTGATGGTGGAAGGCCTGGGCAATTGGACGACAAACCATGAAGCTCAGACAAGCCTGAGGGCATTTCGATTGACTGCAGAGCAGTCTGGGAAGGACATCAGCTTCTTTGAGAATGCTGCTGTTGAACCAGAGGATGGCAATCGAGTGAACTTAGAGATACACTCCAAGATCGTAATTGTGTGAGCTTGGAGATATACTTGGAGTCGATAATCGCACGAGCTTGAAGATACAGTTTTAGGCCCTGAATGGGTCAATATGGAGATCCACTCTGAGGCCATGATTGAGTGACATTGGAGATGCACTTGGAGGACATAATCTAGCAAGATTGGCGGAGTACTTAGTGGTGGTTGAGAACAAGTGTGCCAGGTGCTAAGGCTATATTTATCAGTTGATTAACTTATGACCATGAGAATAGGACAAGGTGACCTCACAGGGGAGCTGTAATGGAGAGCTGGTATGTGGCGGTAGATCTTGTAGAGAGCCCAATCGAAAGCAGAAGCCAAATTCAGCGGTCAACTCGGAATTGGGAGAATGCAGGACAGCCAGACAGTCTTAGGTGGATGCTGTACTCAGTGTATGCTGCACCCGGTGTTCCCTGATCAGCATGGCATGGAGAGGCAGATAGGGATGACTTAACTTTATGTTCTGTAATGATTGTGGAGTTGTAGAGAAGAAAGAGCCATGGGGGATGAAAACAGGAATGATATGGAGGATACGACTGGATATGAGAAATCAGGGGTACGACCTAGCAGATTGGGTTTAGACGAACCCTGATTGCTGATGTTTCCGATGTGGATTGGGGGTCGTATGTCCTGTATCAGGAATCCAATACCCACTCGCAGGCGAAATTCTATTAAGTTCTTGTATCTCATGGTTTTCCATATCACCTCTCATCTCTCTCTTTTTCGTCCTCAACACTGCCATCACCTATGAACACCAAGTTAAGTCACTGCTCTCTAACTCTGCATGCCATGATCAGGAGGAAGCACTGATTACAGCATACACCAAGTACTACATACACCTCCGAATCTTCTGCCTTTCAATGGACATGCTGCAAATACTTCTACAATCTCAATCGATTATGGCCTCCCAGTGCATCTTCCAACTCACACAATAACGCCCTCCAAGTTGGCACAATCACAACCTCCAGGTGCAGCTTCACACTTACTCAAATATCACCTCCTAGTGTATCTCTGCATTCACTCGATCTCAACCTCCACAGGTATGGCTAAACTCGCTTGATTGGGGCCTTCAAGTTCGCACAATCATGAGCCCCAAGTGAATCCCGAAACTTGCTTGAATATGGCCTCCCAGTGTATCTCTGAGTTCACTTGATCATCGCCTTGACATGCAACTCCAAACTCACTTAACTACGGCCTCCCTGTGCATCACTGAGTGAATTTCATCTTGGCTTCCAAGTGCATCCCCAAACTCGCTCGATCATGGCCCACATGTACATCTCTATGTTCATCTCCCCACAGTGTGGTGAAATGACTGAGCTAGAAGGCAGAGAGCCCATCGTCGACACATTTCAACACATCTCCTGGCATCCGAAGGGAAAGTGTGAGAAATAGCCGTTCTGGCTCGAGGAGCATAAGAAGAGGGAGAGAGGATATGACAGGGTACCCTGCCCTGAAGAACTAGACAATTTGGGTGAATCTATAAATACTCGACAGGAGTGAGTGGAACCAAGAGCTATAAATGATAGAGTGTCTATTTCATATAATCAGATGATGACCATCTACCCTGTGGTCTCCAAAGGATATACTCCCCATTGCTCAGTCCATCAGCAATATCCCTGAATCATTGTATGCCCCCCATGGGCGCTCAGTCTGTCTCCTAAATCGCTGGATCTCTGCAAACCCGCATGTGATCTCCCCCAGCCAAAATGAATGGTGGTGGTAGTGAGAAACCGATTGTCCCTTCGCAAAGGTATCGAAGTACATCTCCAAGTTCTCTCAATTTCCATGTCCTGGTGCTTCACAGATTTTACTCAAGTACTGTTCGATGCCAGATTGATGGTATGTACATATCCAGAGATACTCTGAAATTGCAGGCCATATGATGATGTAGCATATTTTGTGACTGTAACAACGACAAATATGATTGACAAAATACTTTGGGGTTGTGGAACCCTAATATCCTTTGTAGTGTGAATATGGCACCAAGTGTCCTGCAGAGCTATGCAGAGGTCTCAGCTGGTCTTGAAGTCTTCTGCAGACCTGTGCAGAGGACTCAGCTGCTTCAAAATTGGACTGTTGTATAAGTCAAATCTTATAGCATCCTGAATGCACCTCCATCACTGCAGGTGCTTTCTATAGCACCTGAGAAAGGTGTTGCAGAACCTGAGAGCACTGTGCTTACCTGCAGAGGGGCCTGGGAGTATCTGGAAGTACTTAGGAGCACAGGGGGGATCAACCAGAGTGTCTGGGAGGTTGGCATGAGGCTTCCAGACCAATGTACATTTTGCAGATGATACCTCACTCTTACAGGCTTGCCTACGCTGCATGTTATATTGCAATATATTTCTTGGCCAATGGTATACCATTGAAATTGACCATTATGTAGGTTATCGAGAAGCTGTTTTTGGGCCTGTAATCTATAGACCATTCCAGGTGTATCACCAGGATATCCTATGCACTTGTGTGTGGACACAAACAACTTTCCGTATGTCGTACTTCGTGACTGTAGAGTGTGCTCGACTCCTTGAAATCCGGGAAAAGCAGAGGCCTAATGCCTGGGGCGAGGGTTGCTTGACAAGTAATGCTGTGGAACGCGGGAGAGCCAGAGGAATGCCGCCACTGGTGATATAGTTTCTACAAGTTGCACTAGGGATTGTAGGAGAGCCAGGACTCATACCTCTCGTCAGGTAAGTTCGGCACATGGAGCTATGAATCATGGGTGAGTTGGAGGCCTGTTACCACTGGCAGGATTTATCCAGATTGAGCTACACAACGTGGGAGAGTCAGAGGTATACGATACCTGACGCCCTCGAGACGTTGTACCTTCTCCTACACTTATTTGATCTCATCCACAATTTACTCCTCCTTCTCCTCTTCCTGCTCCTCCTCATCCTGCTCATCATCCTCCTACTCGTCCTGCTCCTCATCCTCCTCCTGTTCCTCCTCCTTGTGCTCTTCCTCGTCCTCCTGTTCTTCCTCCTCACCTCCTCATCATTCTTCTCCTCCACTTCCTGATCATATGTCTCCCCCTCCACCTTCACCTCCTCCTCCTCCTCTTCTTCTTTGTCATCTTCCTCCTCATCAACAACAACAGTGGCACCTCCACTCCTGTCGTCAACCTCTGGCCAAGCATCATCATCATTAGTCTGCATGTCTCTTTCCACTTCTGCTGGTTTGGGGAAGAAATAACTCAACATGACTAAGTCAGTATTGTTAATACCATAGTTGTATCTAGCGCTGGGTCAAAATAGTCAGGTGCATGGCAGCCCGGGGATGGCTGATATAGATCAAGACAAGCTTGGCTCGGTTCAAAAGGAAATCAGTGTTGGAGACTCAAATCTTCCAGTCAGAATGCAGAATGCGTTAGTTTTCAAACCAGAGATCCCACAACAGAAGATAGCATCTCCTCCATTGGCCATTCTGTTGCTGTAGAATCCCCAAATGGTGTTCCGGTGATATGTCTCCTACATCAACTTGGCGAGGCAAGTCCACCTGGGACTACACATAGTTGTTCCAGGGCCCAGCATCATGAAAGGATTGGTTGTCTGTGCAGTTCAACCCATGGGCAGGGGAATCATCATTGTGGAAGGACTGGAAGTTCGCAACTGGAATGTCAAGTAGAGTAAATCAAGTGCCACACATCACCTGATGCCCCGCCAATTGGCAGTGGGGATTGTCGCATCATATCTGTAGCATCAATATAAGTATTCTACTTCTGGATTGTTGTAAATTGGATGAGGCTCATTCTTGACCAAGAAGCCATTTTGTTTGGCGGATTGAAGCCTGTGGACTTGGATATTTCCCTCATTCTCAATGAATCTGCGGGGTAAATTCTCCAGGATTGGCACCTGGTCACAGTTGCAGTTGTTGACAACAATTTGATCCTTTGTTGAATATCATTGATGTGCCTTCTAGATATCGGTGGTCCAGTGCCCTGCCATAGCCCGCTGACGGAGGTGAAGGCATCACATCCGGAGAACATCAGTGGATAGGGACAGTTTGACGATCGGCTGATTCAACTGACAATTGCGATATGACAGGCGATTGGGGCCCATTCACATGTCTCATTGGATTATTTCAAATGTTTCAGAGTAGTCTTTGACTAACTGTTCACATTACTCAAAAGATCCCTCCCAAAACAGCATAACATGGATTGTGATCAAGTCAAAGCTAGTATGTTCATCTTCAGTGATAGTGTAAAGTTGCAGTGGGCGCTGTTTGTTCTCTAGCTGTCCGTAGACCTTTTATGCATCAGAAAATATTTCTTTGCATTCAGCCTGTTCTTCATCCTCGATTGCTAGCTCAGCCTTGAGTTGAATCTTTATGTTCTTCCTATGTACATGGGTGATGGTGTCTGCAGCTTTTCACGTCCAGTAGGTGGTGAAAACATCTTTCAATGCATTAGCAAAGTGTATTGTATTCACTGGGAGCCTTGACGAGTATCTGAGAGGATGTGGAGTGGGAACATACAAGTGTCAATTTCGGGAGCACATCAGACCTTAGGAGGCCATTCCGGCCAGCCATCAGTGTAACTGGGATTCCTGATTATCGGTATTGGAGTACGATGTGAGTGATGGTGATAAGTTTGGCAATTCGTTGGATCACTTGATCGAACATTGGGTGCACCTGGGAGTGTCATCTGAACCAATGCGGGAATCACAACCATTCTCTGACAGATGTCTGGATTCTTGTGGATATTCATTCAGAGTACTGCAGGCAGTATTGGAGACTCACCAGATGTATACATGCAATCGATTTCCTTCAATGGCAAAGATGATGCATTGATTATTGTTCATTGTTACCACTGAATCATACTAGGTATCATTTACTTCAAGATTGTATTTTATGCAATTCTACATTACGAAACAAAAGAAAAAGGTAAGTCATTCAAGCATGACTAGTAGTACACCAAAACGAGAACCTGATTAAGCGATCCAATGATATCAATCGAACATGGTGTCGATGTCATCCACTACTTCTCCCATCTTATCCGGGCAAAGCAAAGCTGTAACTCAAAATTCATCAATGGAGCAAAGAGGCTGGAGGCACTCCTTGTGTTTGCTGAAGATTCGTACCGGGGGTCCGGATGAAATCGAATTCCCCTGATCATTGGCTATAGTGGTGTGATCAGATACAGGCATAACAAGATATTGGCTAGCTACGATTTGAAATTGAAGTTTGAAAGGCAATATGATATATTCTGATGAAAAAGGGGAGCAACTACCTGGAAAAGAGGTGTGCCAGATTGGGAGTGCTGTTTGGAAATGAGGAGTGCACAGAGGGTGTTGGAGGATGGCGGAATGAAATTGAATGGTGCCTATTGAAGGCTATGGAGCACCGACAGGGATAGATGAGCGCCAACAAGGATTGAAGAGTGCCAACAGGGATTGAGGAGTGCCAACAGGGATTGAGGAGCACCCAGACTAGTGGCAGCGCACCGAAATGTGGGGTGAGGAGTGCTGATTGACTTACACAAGTGCTGCAAGTGGGGGGTAAGGAGTGCAGAAACAAATTGAGCAGCACCAATCAAACCACAGGGGCACCAATGGGGATTGACGAGTTCTATCCCATCAAGTGAGTGCCAACCAGGGAAGGGGGTCAGGAGAGCACTGCATTCAATTGGAGTGACAATCCTGACCGAGGTGAGCCAGTGGGAATTCGGGTGCTCCTATCCCAAGCTGAGGAGCACAGAATGGGGGGAATTGAGCGCGGAAAAGCATTGGGGTGCACCAATCCAGACTGTGGGGATTAAGGAGTGCCTATCGCAGTGGAGAAGCACTGAAAGAACAGGAACTCACAGCAGAATGAAAGAGAAGAGCAACAATCTAGGCTGAGGAGCGCCGATGGACATTGAGGAGGGCCTATTCTAGCCCAGTTGTGCCACAGAAGGGGTATCCAACAGCCTACAAATCTGAGATGGATGAGTGCGGTGGCATCCAGAGTAAAATTTATCACAGGGGATAGGCAAAATGTATGGCAATATTCATTATGAGAATACATAACTTTGGCCTTCGTTGGCCAGGCATATTCAGACAGCGCAAAATGAATAGCTGTGGCTGCCAGTGCTATAGTCTTCAGAGCGAGAGGTTGGAAATACTGGAATGCGGTAGGCTGGCGCCCCAAGCTATTGGCGATGAACTAGAATTGATGTTAAATTAGATCAAGCGCTTCCATTCCTGTGAACAATGATTTCTTATCATCGATGACCTTTTGGAGATAAGCATCACGAAGCAGAAAGTTCTTTCATCGGATCTGCAGCTCAGTCTCAGATCCCAAATCCAACTCGTCTGTACAGACACCAGTTCGACAGACCCCATCTGCCTATGCTCCACACAGGGTAGTAATGATCCGTTTTGGCAATGTACATTTCAGGGTGTATTCAATAATGTAAATCTGAATGAGGAGATTCAATCAGTATTCAAGACTTACAGCTTCTCAGGTTTGAAGATCAATTTGGAAAGTTGGACCACAGGGCAATTGACAGACCGATGGTGTATCAACAGGAGCACCTGCTATTGCCCGCTGACGATCATGAGCTTAAATGGCTTGTATCCACGCCTCGTCCACAATCGAGTACTTGTGATAGGATCATTTTAGCCAGGGTGACTTTGTGAATATGATTGCCTCCATGAACCATTTTGCTACCACCCAAGTAGCCTTCTGGTATTGGGGAACATTGTAATCTGCACTCACCTCAGGTTATGGAACATTCCTGTCTCCACTAGACTTGGGTAGCAGCAGCCCCTAAGAAGATGGTGCATGGTCAGACTCAGATACTTTATTGAGGAGGGTTGAATGTTGGCATTTGAGCAGTGGTGGTGCTATTGCCCCAGCTGGATTTCAGGAATTTGGAAGTGAAGGGAATGTAATGACAGTCTTGCCATAGCCCTGTTTCTTTGGCAGTGGAACCCTTTGTGGTGGGAAAATCCATTTCTCACCACCACTGCCACTCAGCCTGGCAGAAGACTGGGCAACAGCGGGAGTGCGGAGATACCAGGATAACCGAGATGAGCTTGGCGACAGGGGCATACAGAGATGCAGCAGTAACGGAGATGGGCTGTGCAAATGGGAGTATATATTCGGGGGACCCTGGGGTAGATAGGATGCATCTTGTACCATATCTCATCGTATCACACAACGAATTACGATATGTATCTTTCCCATCTGTTGATCTCACTTGCTCTTTCTGAGATTGCATGGATCCTCATGGCCGGGTAGTATCATATGGTCTCACCCTGTTCCTACGCTCCTTGAGCCAGATCCACTATTTCTTACACATTCCTTTTGGAATGCCGGGAGAGATGCGGCGGCATGTTGATCAGGGGCTCTCTGTCCTCAAGCTCCGCCATTTTACGACAAATTCAGCCCAAACATGGATTCTGGCTCGGAAAGCTGAGTATGGAATATTGGGAAATTGCCCCACTAGCTAATACAGGTAAACACGGAGAGAAGAAATGAAGGTACTGTTCTAACAATGTCCGATAGCAATGGCGGATGCGGACACCTTGCTACATCGAAGTTACGAATGATAAAGGCACCCACCTTATGCCGGGACCAACACGCAGGAAATGGCGCCAACCTAACCCCAGATGAAAAGCACTGACCTAACACTGCGACGAACGCTTAGGAAATAGCGCTGATCTAACACAGGAGGAGAGGCGCCAACCTATTACCCGGACATATACCGCGAAATAGGCACAGACTGATCACCGGGACGAAAGGCACCAATCTTGCACCAGAAACGAATGGCACCAACCTTGCAGCCGGGATGACAGGCACCGACCTCATACCATGACGACAGTCACCTACCTTGCAGACTGAGCATCAGGCACCGACATAACACCGGGACGAACGGGACCGCCCTCACACCACAACGTCATGCACCGACCTCGCAGACGGCACAACAGGCTCCAACCTGATACCGGCAGAACAGGCACAGACCTAACACGGGGGCGACAGGCACCGACCTCACTCCGGGGCTACAACCACCGACCTAGCACTGGGAAGACAGGCACTCACGTTAAACTAGGACGAGAAAACACCAGAGAGACAAGAACGCCAACTCCATACTAAGAAAGACACAGATCTGAAGGAATGCCAAGGAAAAGGAATCAACGACGCTGGTGAGATAGTGAGGAGTGCGAATAAGGCAACTTCTAGTCGTAGGGGGAAGTCGCAGGGAATAGAACACAATAGACGACTTGGCAGGAAGCTGAGAGAGATGACTCTGAGAGGTGGTGAAGCTGGACTAAGAAAAGAACAAAACGAAGAGCTCATCTCAAAAAGAGTGCCAATTGACCTAACCCCCCTTCCAAAATACTCACAAACTAGCAATTGACCTTAGATCACCAATTACTGCTAATTCACCACCTAATCCACCATCCCATCTCCAAGCAGCTACAAACAGTACCAAGATGTCAACTGAACACTCTCGATCTACTTCTGCCGCCGGTTCCAGTGGCTGTAACACTTCCTCCAGTGCTAGACACTCAAGCCATGCTAGAAACTCCACCAGCGCCAGACCTTCCGCCAATGCATCGCCCAATCATGTACATGTTCAATGGCAATTCATCGAGTCCTTGGCCCTCACCATGGTGAAGGAATAGGAGGAAAAGCCCCTCCCGGGCACCATGGGTGCCGCGGTCTTCAAAGGAGCGGACATCAACCAGTTCATCGAAGCGTACAAAACCCCTCATCTTGCACCTGGACCGACCAGGTGGCTGAAGAGGTCATGGCAACCATCCGGTGCCACTGCTCACAAACGATCCAGGATATGCTCAAAATGATGAACGGATATCTCAGGAATGACTGGGAACAGTTGAACAAGGAACTGAAGGATGCCTTCCACCATGCCAATAGCCAAGTCTATATGTATACAACATCATACTTGGAGTGACTATGCAAGGACCAGCGGGAACGTGGTAACTTTGACCTGAAAACGTATATCCTTGCCTACGACAACATCAGCCGCATGATGATTGATAAGGGTGCCTTGGCTGAGTACTCACAGGTGGAAATGCTGCTCGGAGCTCTCCAAGGAAACTTGGGTCCAAATGCGCTAATGAGCCTCGAACTAGATCGCAGAGACCCCTTGACATTCAAATACGACAAACTCTGAAAAGATGGCATTGGCAACTGTGTGACCGCTAACGCCATCACACTCCTGGCGTCGGAAGTAGCACATATGGCGCCGGGAGTCTCTCCTTATCCAGTCCCAGCTGGAGTTCCCCTGCCACAGATGCCAGTGGTGATAAACCTCCTGGCGATCATTAGCGAACAATCCCCGGCACCAGCACAAGGCACCGAGGAAATTCCCATCGCTAACACCGACAATACAATCGACACGAAAACTGACAATACCATGAAGTCCTTTGATGCCTGGACCTTCCAGATGAGCAAAGCAAATGGGTACAGATATGTAGGCCAAAGTCGATTGATTGGAAGATAGAGTCTGCAGGGAAAGTGGAAGGCATATCCAACGGGAAAGATGAGGGATTGTCTGAGGAGGATGGGAAACAGCCAGTCGAAAAAGGGGCACTTTGGAAGGCAGGGAGGAACCTAATGGGCAGAGGAGTGAACCGGGAGAATGTGTGGGAAGAGGATGAAGGACTTGCCATCAGAGAGTTGGGCAGGAGGATGGTAACAGAGGCGAGGTTGATGGGAGAGGAGGCTCTGGTGAAGGAAGGGAGGGTAACCAGGAGAAAATCCATAACTTTAGTGTGGGTTTCTAAAAATAGAATTGCCCTGGAACTGAGTCAAATACAACCCTTTTCCTCAGATTTTGACACAGCAAATCCAGTGTGGGCAGACCAGGCATTGTAACAATGATGTGACAGATGGCGTGGAAGAACTGGGGATGGGAGGAGATCCATTGCGTGGACCGCAACAAAAAGAGTTGAAGATATCAAATCCCCACAATGGAGTGGATAAGCGGGACGGTGCAGGAAGAAATATTCTTATTGGGTGAGTTGCACCCACATTACACCGGAAATTCCTAACATTCTCCCCTTTCACTGAAGTAACCTCAAAACAAAACTGACAATGACTATTACACCAGCAAGCAGACAATTCACCACCGGGAACAGGAACAATGTGCGAGATACACCTAACCGCCAAGTACATGCAGGAATAGAGGTGGCGAAGATGCGAAGAAGTTGTGGAGAGATACGAGAAGAGCAGAGTAGTGAAATCAGGAACCGCATACAGTGTGTAAAAATCGGGAATAGGCTCTGGGTATATAAAGAGCCGTCCGCCAAAACGTTGGGTATGAACGACACCCACCATACCGGACCGTTCATTTCCTTCTGCACACTGACGTCTGCACCCCCTATCACTATCTCACGCATAACCGACGACCAAAGACCTCCATGCTGTTCACATCAATCAACGTCATTTCAGCAGTAGTCAGTGATGACATGCATGTCGAAGTGTCCTTAACCACTACCACTGCCACAACACGCCGTTACTTCACCCCGTGTGGCAGTCACCACCACCGCAGCCGCCACCACCGCAGCCGCCACCACTGCAGCTGCCACCACCGCAGCCGCCACCACAGCAGCCACCACCACCGCAGCCGCCACCACTGAAGCCACCACCACCGCAGCCACCACCATCGCAGCCACCACCATCGCAGCCACCACCACCACAGCCACCACCACCGCAGCCACCACCATTGCAGTCACCACCACCATAGCCACCACCGCCACAGCCACCACCACGATGGCAACCACAACTGCAGCAGCCACCACCTTATCCATGACCACCGCAGTAGCCACCACCGCAGCCAGCACAACTGCTGAAGCCACCACCGCAACCACGACCACCACAGCAACCACCATCGCCGCCACCACCTCCACGGCAGCCACCACCGCAGCCTCCAGCACTGCAGCCACCAGCACTGCAGCCACCAGCACCGCAGCCACCAGCACCGCAGCCACCAGCACGGCATGACTTCCTGAAGGCTCTCGACAGCTCCGGCAGGGTAAGATAGATGACAAAGAAACACCACTCTGCTCAACAAAGGAAGACATGGGCAACGAAGAAGCTGGGAGACCAGTGGCAGCACTATCCCAAACTCCAGGAAATCCTAGGCAACTGCAACGGAAGTGAGAAGTGGCTGCAATTAACTGTGATCGCCAACCAAACATCGAGAGATCCCTAGTTAGCGAAGAGATCAGTCAATTGTGCATACATCAACCGTCTCACCAATCGAAACCGGAAGTTGGCCGCAAACAAGTGGTATAGTACTTCCGGTTACTTCCAGGAAGCCAAAAAAAGTTGGTGGTTAATGGCTGCCCTCAGCTGGAAGAAGGAATCGGCTACGAAGCTATGGGCCTGAAATGGTACCAGGCATTAGTAATGCCACTTGTTTATTACCCTGGGATGGATGACCGTGATCTTGCCAATCGACTTCATACCATCTCACCATCAGTACCGCCTGCCCACTGTGAAATGAGTGTATAACCTCCATCCCCCGATAAGAGCAAGACGCTGCCACCTCCATCCCCTGATTAGAGCAAGATGCTCCCACCACCAACACCAGCAACCAAGGGAAAGGAAAAGGAAAAGGATAGGAGCAATGTTGGAGGGCATTTGACAGACCTGGCCGAGGATGGATCAGAGGATGCAACCAGTACTTCCGCCCAGAAACAGGCCGGTACAATCCCGGCGACTACTCCACAGACGCTGACTGATCCTGAGTAGAGGCGCACCCAAAAGCCCGACCGGCCGGCCCCTCCCAGCAGTGAATGTAACAGTTCCAACGACGACCACACTCAGGATGAAGAATACGTGAGCTGCTTACTAGAATTGCTCGGCCTCGACACCGACTGCAAGAGCATGTTGGATGAAGAGACGAAGAAATTGGCACACCACGAGAGAAGAATGGGGAACAAAGCCGTACCCATCTTCCAACAAGCAGTCAACAAAGACCCTGAGTTGTATATAGAGGCCCAGGCACAAATCACAGCAGCCGTGCACACTTCACGTGAGGTGATTGTTCTATTCTATTGTCGGCTTGGCAACATCTTATACTTCGCCAGTGGCCATGGAAAAGAGAAGGCAGACACGGAAGGTGGCATGAGAAAGCAGGTACGCAAGGACTGATAGTCCTTCTGTGTTTTCTTTGGGTTTATGGTTTTCCTTTGGGTTTATGGTTTTTGTCTGGGTCTACCTCTGTGTCTTTCTTTTGGGTTTGTGGTTTTCCTTTGGGTTTGTGGTTGTTCCTTTGGGTCTACGTCTGTGTCTTTCCTTTGTGTTTATGTTACTCTTATGTTCTTTCGGGTTTTTGCGTATACGGATATACAGAAGAGCAGAGGTGTGCTACCCACAAAGCGCCAGGGAGAAGTTGAGGCGGGGGAAAATCTGTTTCTCACCACCACCGCCACTCGGATTGGCAGAGGACCAAGCGATGGCGGGTGTGCAGAGTTACAGGAATGACAAAGATGAGCTGGGCAACGGGGGTGTACGGAGATGTTGGCATTACAGGGATGGGCTGTGCGCTGGGGAGTATATATTTAGAAGACCCCTGGGTAGATAGATCGCATCTTGTACCATATCTCATCTTATCATTCAATGAATTTCACACTCTATCTTTCCCATCTTCTGATCTGACTGGCTCTTTCTGAGATTTCGTGGATCCAAGCATTTGGGTGGATCCTCATGGCCGGGTAGTATCATATCACCTCACCCTCTTCCTATGCTCTCCAAGCCACAACTGCACCTTGTCACAAATACCTTTTGGAATGCCGCAAGAGGTGCGGCGGAGCAGTGTTGAAAGGCTCTCTGCCCTCTAGCTCAGCCGTTTGACCACCCCTTGTAGTTGGCCAAGACATCACCCGGCGCGCCAGGCGTAGAAGTAAGACCTCCTGTGGCTGATACATATTGCCATCTTTGGTGTTGAATGGTGAGGTGGGCTGTGTGGTGTCCTCACTTTCATTATCACCGATCACCTGCTTGTTATTGTCATCCTCCTTCATCAGGAAACCGGGGACATTAGTCATCCCAAAACAATGCACAAAGGCAGATCACTGGATGACAAACATTTGATGGACAATGAAGATTGGCTGATTCCTTGAATGTGAGTGCTCTCTCAAGGTGTGCTTCTTGATGCTTCTGTATATAGTGATTCCTTACCTGGCTGGGTGTAGGTTCCATTTACTGTAATGAACACAGAAAGTCGGGGAATGTGGGAGAGAGGGTATAAGTAGTAAACATACGATCAGGTGCAATCGAATAGGGTGAAAAATGGTGCAAGATGTTGCGTGTAATCGAGGAGGATGCAACTCAATGCACGCCTTGAAGGGTTCAAGAAAGTTTACTTCAATGGTTCATTGATATATTGAGGATGGCAGTCCAGCGTCACAATGTGGGATGCTGTCAGGTGCACTGGTATCGGTGAATTGTTGGTCATGTGGGCTGGAATAGATGGATTCCTAATGCTGAATGTTAGCAACTCCTATCAACAACACTCTGTATGCATCCAAGAATTGGAGGTTGGCAAAAACAAGTGCACATAGAATAGAACCAGATGAACTAGAAGTTAACTCATATCATTAACTAACCCTTGATGCTAGCCAAATGATGTACTGAGGACCTGAATCAAAGCACACACCCCTGCATGTAACTTGTCTAAACGTAGTAATTCTGTGTGATAGTTTGAGCATTTGAGGTGACTGCATGGCATAGAATTAGTGCAGCATTGAGAATCTGCAGACCTCGATTGATTCAGGAGATTGAGAGTGACGGCTGAATTGCAAGGGTTCATACCGAATCCATTATTGATTGTGGAGAAATGTGAATCCCTGTATGTGGTATATCAGCTGGAAGGATATGCATGTTTTGACCATATTTCAATTCATTAGGATGCTACTGGTATGCTGGCAGTCGCTAAGACAAAATCATAAGCATAACCTCCCTCTCATCGGTTCATAAGGGCCATGTCTGTAGCATAATGTTCACAACCATGTTCCAGTTCATGGAGAAGGGAAAGAATTTGGTACTCAATGGAGATATACAGCCATAGTGAAAGAATGGTAAGGTATGATGGATCATTCAGGGGTAATCTTATTGATTCAAGCTCTCACCAATGCCAAGATTGCTAACACATGGGCCATAAACACTGACTCACATTCTGATTTTGCACCTAATGTCTAATAAGTTGAACACCATTAAATCATATATTCATTGAGAGTCTCACTACTATAATGTTGGCTACAAATCAATGTCGGGGTTCACAGCTATATGCTACAACGGGATTAATGCATAGTGAGACATCATATTGCAGCGGGCAGTGGAATGAGTATTCCCTGACGGCGCATCTGGGATTGGAGGTTGTCCGAAAGTTGAATGGTTATACTTGGATATATTGGCTGGGGATTGAATGCTCGCTTTCCTCTGGCAGATGATTGAACTCTTCGAAGCTGTCTTGTCTCAACTCGAGTTTCCCACATTCTGTGTCTTTGAGCTCCCCTCTTGATGGAAATTAGTTCACATAATCTATTTTCAGATCTGAGTTTTGGCTGCCCAAACATTCATTTAGTTAGAATTCAGTTAGGTCTGCATTCAAAGCATTAAGGACGTAGGGCGGATCGAGTGGGTGGGGCAAATCGGGGAGCAAGCATTTCCGGCCAATCATGTTCAGGTGCTGAGAAGAATCTGCCTTTTGAGATTCCCGATCTGAAGCTCCAGTGCTCCTGAGCGCGAACTTGCAGAAGCTATTTTAGGATTTCGAAGCATAGGTCAAGACAAATTACTTAGTCAATCTTGATATAGGTGAGGTTTATAATTGGATCGGTCTGTGCATTGATGGTTAAGTGGTGCGGTGCTACCTTCCTCCAAGAGACAGTTGACACAGCACTGACAGTTTGAAGAATTTTACCAGTGGCCTTTACATTCCAATCCAGTATAGATCCATATATTAGCAGAGGCCAAGCTGAATGAGCCGCCTGCAACTTAATGCGAAGTGTCTTGATGGATGAAAATCAGTAAGCACAGCATCCACTGATTGAGAGTCAAAGAAACCATCATGAGAATAGCGCAAAGTATAAGCGAAAGTGCTCTACAAACTGGGGAATGTGCGCTTCCGTGGCTTATTTGTCGCTCTTGAGTCATGCCTTGGCTGGCATGATACATCCATTATCAGTCACAGCTTGTCAACGTAGGCTTCATACAAATCCAGGAAGCTCTGTCTGGACAGGATTGCAGATCCCAGTTGTGCCTGAACTTCAATCATAGACCAGGAAATACCTGGCAGCAAACGGTGCAGTTGAGCCATAAATAACCAAACTGTGTCCCAGAATCTGACTCTCTGGGATGCAGATCTGAGGTGAGCCTGAACTTCTGTAATATACCTGCAAACACTGTGGCATGGCCACGAATATGTGAGCCCATCTCTCATATTGTGACACAGGTACTCACCATCACCTAGACTGTCTTTATCATCAAACGGGATTCCCAAATATGCTTTCCTGGATTTGTGCTAGTAATATGCACAGCATTTTCCGGTGCATCTGAACGTCCATCAGACCACCGCAAAAGCTGCAGCAATGCCACGAATAAGCAAGCCATGTTTCATATTCTGACCCAAGTAATCAATGTTGCACAGACTGTCTCATTCCCAAATGTGATTGGTATTTATGCTGTGCTGGATCTGTCATAATGTTACTCAAGATATAAGCCAGGGAATCTCTGGTGTAACTGAACATCAATTATATCCCGGCATAAGATGTGGCATCAGAGCAAATCAGTGAGCCAGTATCTCATATTCTGACACAGCTTCTCAATATCACCTTGATTGATTATATTGCCAGATGGGATTGGTCAATACGCAGTGCTTGATCTGTCGTAACGTAACTCATGACATATGCAGACGATTCCCAAGTGTACCTGATCATGGTTGAATTCTGCATGTTTCATTCTTTTAACATTGAAATGCATATGTCACCTCTGATTTCCAGTAGACCAGCAATTCGCCACTGATGAATGATTTGAAGCCTTTCTTTGTATCATTCACAAAATTGGATGTATGCCAGTGGTTGTGAGATTGGCCAGCCAGGAACTTCGAATGTAGCACATCAATTGCCTTTATCTTGTGTTGGACATTTACAGAACTCAAGCTCGCAATGGTAATCTCACTCTAGCTATTTCCGATTTCAGACACGACAATGCCAACATCTGAATCTTGATTCACATCCAGATGACAGAGAGAATGAATTGATTTGTGCAATATAGTGTGCCTTGCAAACAACCTTTTTGACAATTTGTATCAGTTAGGAAGATTATGTTGGTTGAGTGGCTAAAGAGGCATACCTTGATGCAGCATCCAAACAATATAAGATGATGGTTTATCAGATGGCAACCTGTCCCCATTGGCTATCAGACACTTCCTATCGTCCACACAAGACACCATAATTAGTGTTAGTGACGGTTCCGGGTTGACGATCATTGGTCCGGATTAGAACTTGAACAGAGACTCCGGTCCGGGATAGGACGCACTAAGGGAACTGTACCTGGTGAATAGCACAGGGTTGTTACCCTGACCGGTCAGTAACCCGCGGAGTTTTGGCCTGGTTGGAACCAGACCTCCGTTACATTTCGTGGTTCCTACAATTTTTGTTCCAATTATGTTTTTCACTTCTTAATGTATCATGACATGGTTTTTACGTAAAAGATGCACTTTTAAGAGCTAGTTCACCCCCCGGGCCTCCAATTTACACTCCGATCAACATTTGGTGAGTTGCTATGAAATAACACTCACAATCATGCCCAGATTGCGGGTTTTAAATAGCTACACAACCGATATTGCTCAGATTCAAAACCGCAGACTAGCAGGTGGAACAGCACCGAAAACTGCACCAATCTTGTATAGATCATGTTGCGATATGATCCGAACTCAAATAATTGTTTGTAGGGAAAATGCCCGGCTTCCAAGGGCTGGGTTCTCAAGTGGAAACCAGCCCCAAAAGCAACGGTCCAGGTTTTTGATGTGGTAAGACACATTGCAATGGTTCAGTTTCAGTTCCAACCCTAACCTGGATGTGTTCTTGTGGTTTGGACCCGTTGCTAACTGTAACCATAATCCAGTATAACATCGAAGTCGTAAAGTTTAGTTGACTCATCAAGCCATGCAGAACTCTAATCTGGGCCCCTCCACAGTGTTGGTAGAGTTCACTTGCGCAGTTATCATAGCCACCGGGTCTCATGTTAAGTAACCATTGGTGTGGAACTGGGTTTTGCCCTAGCCAGACAATTGGTTCAAATGCCTGCCACTGCTCATTCAATACCCACAACTTCTAAGTTATTACTGGGTGGTTTGCTGCTGCATGACTGAGGCCAGTCTCACCCACCTTGGGTATAGTTACGAACACAGAAAAATTTTGTAAATCTTGGAATTTGAGCTGCATTTCAGTGCATTCATCATTGCCCATATTTGCATAATGGAATCCTGGTGAAGCTAGGACTTAAAGTTTGAATCCAATTCTCACTTTCATCACAATTTGCCAGTCCATGCTGTGTTTAGTCTTCTACTGTTGGAACTCACCAAAAATCCCAAAACTCCATAAACAGTACAAGAGTTGGCAGTTGTTTGAGGGTTTCACTCTGGGTGTTAAGAAATCATACAAAATGATGTGGATATTCAATTCGTATTCCGGCTTGTCCCTACTGGTGTTCAGATACTCCTGGGTGAGATTTGCATTTCCAAGTGCAACATGTTCACCAGATGGAAATCAGTTCCATATGTCATCTTCTCATTGACATTCGTAAACGTCTCTGCCACTACACGCATAGTGACCACCAGGATTGGTTCAGTGGTTGAAGTCAGTGTTGGATGACCCTGAGGGGGTGTTGTCTGTAGCACTAAAAGGGAGTGAGACATTGAATTCAGACTCTGCGACAGCTACGACCCCCGTTCTTTGCTGATTATCCCGTGATAGTTGTTCTGTGCTATATTTACCCACTCTTCAACAGTATTCTCCGAAAAAATCAACAGAGGCAACCTCATCATCACCTTCTCAGTCAGCAATTTGCATATCATAGCTGCTGCCACAGATGTAAAAGCCTCACCATGACCAAGTTCATCTACCACCAGCACCCCTGGCATATGTGAATCCCAAACCCTTCTCCTTACAATGAACCATGTTATCCAAATGTGGTGTGCCAGAAACATCGATCCGGGGAGTCCTGGAATCGAGTGCTACTTGCCAGGGACGCAGTCAACTTGCAATTGGCGAGTCAGACAGCCATTCAGCCACCTGACTGCCTCATCATAAGATTCATGTTCAAGTTCATTGTTGATTGTATTGATATCAGTATTATATTCTGAACTGCTATTATCTGGATTGAGTATCTCCTCACCATCCTCCATTTGCTCCTGAACATCCCTTGCACTATTGTCTCTTTTATTTTCATCCTCAATGATCTCTTTCAGGTGCACTGATGTAAGCGAGGCAGATGCACTCATACTCCGGCACTCCAGGCATTCATGACAATAATAGGTATGTCACCGACATGTAACCATTGGAACAAATATATATTAAAGCATTACTATCAATTCTTTTCTTTCAATCAGAACTTACATTAATACAAGTATCACTCTCTTGCCAACCATCCTCCTCTCTCTCCTCTCTTCCACCCTCTCCTGAACCTTCCAAAGTCACTGTATGATAAATAGCAGTTGCATACGTCTAGCCTTAGCACAGCTAGCGGGGATGACCTTTGCTTATCATATTTCGTGCTTGACACTATCCCTCCCAGTAGCTCTCTTCATTTCTACCCAAAATATTTTCAGATTGTGTTAACTTTCAACTTGAAAGCATTTAGAAAGTAACAGTTGTATGAAATCTGGCCATAGATGGGGTTGTTCATCATTTTCCCTTGTGTATAAAATCCAGTATACTCTTCATCCACTTCATCGTGCTCCATGGCACACTTGAACATCAATGTTCGAAATTATCGCTTTTCAAGCCTATGTCTTTGTAAATGGAATTAATCAGCTCCTCCCGGTGCCTCATATCTTTGTTCAAGGCATCACGTTGCTTGGGGGATAGAATGATATTGTTGCCATTTGACACCCAGCAAATCACAATCAGGAATGTAGGATTTAGCAACTCTGGGAGATTACTTCTCGCCATTTTGCGCATGCTCACTTCCAAAACCGTCACCTGGCACTGGATGGGATGCCTTCCCTTTTTCCTCGCCTCCTGAAATTTGATTTCCCATTTCTTCACAAATTTCTCACCCTTCTGCTGCCAAATCATTTGGGCATTATAGAAATTATCCAATGGCATCCAGCTCTCAAAGGTTACCTAAATATCTGCAACTGTTTTCTCTGAGTGCACAGGTCCATCTTCCAGCTGATTCAAATTGTTCTGCCCCTCGGTAGTGGACCATTGCTATTCTCCAGAAATGCCGCCACCCATACCTTGTTACACTTGTTGAGCACGCTGAAGTTTGCATTCCCCCTCTATTTGGCATATTGCTTCAAGGAGAATTCAGTTTGGTTATGGCTGATTGGTGGTTTCCCGTCCGCACTGCCGAAGTTGAACAAATCATCACTCTCATCATCTCTATCCGATTCATCATACGAAATCTGCCGAACTGAATGCAAGTCAGCAATCTGTGCGACCTCAGTGTTCCATGATTGGGCTGGCGGCTGAAAGTGTGTCATTGGGAAGATAAAGGGACATCTCCTAGGTGCGCTGGAATGAGGATCCAGTTGAGGAGTTGAGCTGGAAAATGTTGGCCAATTGGCTGGACTATCTCAAAGCAGTTCTAGAGGGACACTCCATGCACCTGGAGATGACGGCCCTTGTTCTTGAATCTGCAGAGGGGGGAACATTTGAGACCTGCCATAACCACCTTGTTCGAGGTCATATCCTTACCACTGAGGCCCATACCTTGGAAATCCTTGGCTTGTAATAGTGGTTGGTTGTAAACTGTGTGTCATGATGAATGGAAACTGGTGATAAAACTGCAGAGCGCCTGGAAATAGGTGCTGGGAAGGCAGGTAACCATACCCATGCGGCAGATGATATTGATTGGTCTGTTTTCCAAATCAACTGTCTTCACCAGTGGCAGTTCATCAACTGTTATACAATGATGTCAAATTGTGGTCACATTGTTGTTCTGCTCACAATAGGCCACCCGGAGGTGCCATATTCTCTCTCTGCGGTGGAGATCTGTTTGTTGAATGTCTCTGTGCACACAGATGGTGGTTTAGTACTGATGATGTAAGATGAAATGTTAAATAAATAGGAGTATTGTTGGGTATATAGCAGGTAGCAGTGACCTTGGGCAGAAGAAAGGGCTTGTAATATCCCATTCCGTTTTGACGATCTGTGCAGTGTTACTATTCCTTTGAATCGTGAAAGCAACCCGGCTGAGAAACTGACACCTCAATCACACACATCCCACATTTCTTTGGTATCAGCTTCAGTTCATATACTGGAAAATTGGATAGATGCTCACCTTCGTACAAGTCTATGACTGTAAAGGTCATAGAAGGGATATGATATGATATCTTCAGGAACCCAACAAGACCTGATATCCAAAATGCAGGTTACCATGAATAGGGATATTACACAGAAGTTGTGTGTTCACCACATTGCGACCTCATTCAATCGGAGGCCAGTGAGTCAAGCAGCAACATTCATTGCTTCTTATTGAGCTCGTTCTCTAAACATCATTGTGTTCCTCAGGATCCACACTCCAGTCACAGATCATTTCTGAATCAACAATCCTAACACCGTATCTGCGCTCGATGATCATTGCGTGGGCATACAGCTAGCTAGGACACCCACCCATTCATTGGATTGAGACAATCTACGTTCATTATCAGCTACTTAGAGGCTCATGCGTAGGTATAATTCGCATTGCTGCAATCAAGTTGTTATAAGGCCCATTGCTATGATTCCAGTGATCACAAAAGAAACCTTCTGTTCTCTGTTAATGATTCTCAGCAGACGATGTGCATGATTATTGTGCAGGAGATGATATATATATCCTGCTTTTTGAAGAAAACTGGATATAAGGTGACTTGATTGCACCCCTTACCTGCATTTGGCATTGTGCGATGTGGCTGTGAATGTGATATGCTAACCTGAGGTATAGCTTGCATTCAAGACAATATTCTTACCGCTCCAAATCATGCCCTGTGATAGCATCAGGATGAGTATGAATACATGTTCATTGGCCATTTCTTGAATGTGGTCAACACCTGCCTAATAAGGTGTTGATTGGTTTTTCTGGCCCAAGACAGCATTCGATAAGCTCCAACTTCGGGCTCACTATCAACCACTTCCATCAATATCAATTAATAACGAGCTTTTAGCTGACAAGATGGTACCACCTGCAGCGTGGGATCGGCCCAAGACAGTATAGTTAGACATCTGTCGGTGCTCCTGAATGGCCATTGATGATCTAGTCAACAAGTGATCTGCCCATAGACAATGTACATGGTGCATCTCCTCCTGAAGATACTCCCAATGAAGAGACTATAGACCACCTGACAACTCATCTGACATGTACCTCTGATCCAACACATACAAAAGCTCATAGCGAGGTAGTTGGAGTGGAATATGCAGGTGGGAAATCATATGGCAATGCAACTGGATTGTTCAATGAGCATCGCAAGTACTCAGAACAATGAAATCCAGGTCATCAATTCCAGTCAGCATGTGACTTTCAGTGGGCTCAACCGTTTAGCCAGTAAACAAACATGCGGATAGATCAAAGTCTGAGGTGTGGACTGGACAACTTCAAAATCGAGTCATTTCATACAGCAGATATGCTGAAAATGCTCCTCCCTTGACTTGATTTGGGCTTCAGGATAATAATCCGATTGAAGATCATTCACATATCTTCGGAACATCATACTACTGGGATATCTTTGAATGTATACAGTGTCATTTGACACATCTTCCAAATCAGGTGCACCTCGATTTGGAACTGGTGGGCATCTCTGACACAGAAAGTCGCCAGATTTAGAGCAAGATGAACACTCGCTATTAGTAGTGTGATGCACATGATCAGCCTCCTTCCAGAGCGACAATTGTGCCTGGTATTTGTGCATCAAATAGAACTCAGTTCACCAATGTTTCGGGTGACCAGCATGCCTGGCTGCTGTATCTCACAATTGGTAATATTCAAAAAGATATCCACTGCACACCTGCAAACTGCATCTGGATTCTTGTGGGGCTGATCCCCTGTCCCTCAAAAGGTGCCAAAAATGTTGATGAGGCATGGCATTCCACAATTGGAGCAGTGCTGTCCCCACTCTGAAATCGTGACATAACTGGTCCTAGCTTGAAATGCAGTTGTGCTGATGGATTAAGAGACAATGTTATCCTCTTTTGGCTGCATGGGTAGGGGATTATCCAGAACAAGTCATGGTTGCTCAAGTCTCATATGGGTTATGCCACATGGGTGACATTCCTAAAAGTGCACCGCTGGGGCATTCCACTTTTCAACCACTCAACAACTCAAGAGAGTGGCATGACTACTCAGAGCTTCTGGATGAAACATGACTAAATGATCTGCACACTCTTGGCGTTCATCCAATTCGAAATGAGTTGTACCAATACTCTCCGTGCAATGTCTATCTGCTTTGGAAGGCTGGTGAATAGTATCAGTTGCTCTTGGGTTTAGTTGAAGAAATATTACCTGGCTGCTCAAATACCTGAAAGGGAAAAATATGAAGGAATATTTTGACAATAGATTGACATCAGAACCACGATATCAAGGCTTGCAGCACTTGTCTCAACGAATGAATTTGTTCCGAAGCAGCTCCCAGTTGGGGATAGATATCCTGCACATTGTAAAAACACTGGCAGTGCACTTCGCTACATTTCCTGACTGCTCCAGGGATGACGGGAAATCTGTGGCCGAAATTGCCTCTGATGCAATGGTATTGGATGCAGTGCAGGAATTATCTTCATTCTCTCTACCTGTCAGCCAACAAACTCACTTTGATTTATCCCTCAGAGTACTAGACAATGCACGGAAGCGATATAACATGACGAAGGGAGCTTATCACGAACAGAACATTTTAAAGTCTTCACACATGAAGGTTGAAGAATAGTTGGCAATAGAATCCCTTCAGTTATGATAAGAAATGATTCATAAATTCTGTGCTGCACTGGAGCCTCAGGTATACGTCGCTGACAAGATTACTACAACACAATGAAGACAGTTTCTGGTGCACCTAAATGGGGCCCAACAAGCGGCAACAAACAGGTGAGATGCTGATTGGCACAGGGCAAATGAGCGATTGGAGTGAAAAATCGATCAAGGAACTCCTGTTAATTGCGAGCTTCTCGATACATTATTCCATCATCATCAGTAATATTTAATGCACGAAGTCGGGAGTAAGGCAATCTGTACCAGAATCACATTCCCTAACACACTTACTCAAATAATGACTGCTGCAGAAGACGAGGTGTATGCGGTGGCAAACATGACCACAGACAAGCGTGTGCAACATCAGGTCCGTCTATCTGACGCTGAGATTGAAGCCACCACCCGGTGTATCGCTGATACAGACCTTGTTGGGAAACAGCTGCAGAGAGAGATTTATGCAATCACTAGCATGAGCAGACACAGTTTAAGAAGGAATTCCCCATCTGCTTGATCAAGTTTGAAGCATGGTGGCAGGCAATTGGTGTTCAGGAGCTCAGGAAAACCATTAAACAGGGTGTAATACATGTTCATAGACAGTATATTTATTACACTTCAGAATGGGCCATTGTACTACTGTCAACCATTTCACTGCCCCACATCCATTTAGCGTCTGGCACTTAATTGCAATGTAGAAAATGCCAATCCCAACCAAGGGATTATGTCTGAATCTTGTACCATCTGGGTCCAATACACTGAAAGTGAAGAGAATGACCTCGATAACACCTTCAAAGGCTGTGTTCAAGCTTTATCTGTATTATACTTTAGCTGGACTCCACCAAGTCAGATACTCCAATTTCAGGAGCATCTGCCCACCGGAAAAAGGATATTGACCTTTCTATTAGGTGCAAGAAGACTCACCAATGGATGTTATGCCCTCAAGCAGAAGAGTATGCAGTGGTGATTCCAACACAGTACAATGATCCACATGGTTGGGCTGATTTTGTTAACAGGTTCATCCAGGTTGTCAGACAGACAGTTAAGATGCATATTGTTCATGTTAGAGCAATTGTTAGATTGGCACATTTGGTGCAAGAGATTGCTGCATCACATAGAATCAATAGCGTATGGCTTGTAAATAATTATGTGCATTTAGATACCCACTGGACTGTATATTAAGTTACAATACCTGAATCAAGATGTGGAGAAGAAAGATAGTTAATCAGATTGGACAATTTGCTGTAAACATTATAGTAATCACACCCAGAGAATATGGCTTCAGGTTCAAGATGCACCTGACTACTCTTGGAGATTTGACCAATACTTCCAATACCTCTGAAATTTGCACATCCTGATAGTATGACTTTGTAGCATTTTGAAGACAACTCTACTCTCTTCAGGATAATCTTGTATTATGTTGTACAACTTCTGAAGGATTGAGGAGCACCGGTGAAGTAGTCCTAGAGCCCCTGAGAGCACATCGCTTTGCAGTCACCCAATCTGGGAGCCTCTTGGAGCACCTGGCAGGATCAGTGTGGCTGTTCAGAGTTCCCGAGTTGTTCGGCTATGACCTCTAAACCACTTTACATTCTTCTGATGTGCACGGCATTCCCCTAAATAGTCCACAACTTAGTTGGGAGTCTTGGTAGTGTGTGTTTGGTGATTTTCCACAAGAATCATATAGACCGGTAACTGAGAGTAAGTCAAAGCTCTCAAGAGAATCGCTGGCTGCAGAGATGGTGTGTCATTCAATGATGCTGCCAATGCTAGGAAGATATTTTGACCAAAATTTCACATCTCTGTATCATTGCACTGCGAAATTCACTGATAGGCTATACTGCGGTAAGAGAAATTGGGGTATGGACAATTGTGTGCCCAGATCACATCGATAACCTTGGATATTCTGCAGTGCTGTAGAATGCTTCGAATCCAGGTCAGAAGGTGATCACACATTCCAATGTATATATTATGCACGATATCAGGCCGGTGGAAATCATAGCCTTTGCCATGCAGAATATTTCAACCGATAGATGGGGTTGTTTTCAAACTGACGTGTACAATCCATGCATCAGTGAACTTTATCACATGACGGTTGATGGCTGTTTGGGCATTCAGGGTCTCAACATATTTTTATTGGATGACTGCTGACATCTGCCAGTCAGATTCCATGTCCGTCAGCAGAATAAGATACGCCAGTTCATCCTTTGTAGTTTGACACATAGTGTCAGAATTGTACTTAATGCCTACAGGTGCGGCGTACTCCATGTGATCCGCAAGCCAAGACATTAGTATTCGCCAGCAATCGCTGAGTTTGCCTTGAGAACATGGCCGCATGGCACTAGAATTGATGTCTCTTCCCTCGAGAAATCCCATTACTGGCATGTGCAGTATCTCAGCAATGCTAGACCACCTCAGCTGCTTTCAATCCCACTGGGCTCAAATATCAGACGCAGAATTCCATTGGACTAAGTGCGGCATCAGGAGACTAGGAAGGACAATATGCACTAGGTAACTGTACTTATTCCATATAGAGGACTAGATATTTCCAATCATCATATTAATCAGGCAAGATTTGATGTTGCTGGAGAAGCCTGTGAGCTGTGTCTTCCCCAATCCATCAATCAGCCGAGCAATTGTAGTCTCTGGCTGAAGTCTACTGTGTGTCTCCCACAACTAACATGCTGAATTCTTCTCAAAATACACTCGATCACCCTCCATGTCTACCATCCTGGGAGGACCATAGACAATGTGATCATTTCATTGTCATTTGCAAATGAGGTACGGCATCCATTCTACAGTGTCTCAAAAATCGAACACCCTCCATCTGTTCCATGCAGAGATGGAGTCTTGTCTCCATTTTGGGGGCTGAATATCCATGTGGTATATTTCAATGTACATCATCCATCCAGCGGTGTAAGAAAAGTGCTAGGGAATGGCACATACTTGTTGGTTGAAGTGGCGATCAATTTGTGACCCAGGATATTGGGCATCAACAAATCTGCTGGCCTGTTTGAACTCTTCTGCACAATGGCAGGGTTGCCACACATTATTGAAGTGATCTCAGAACTCATTGTAATAGGGATCATCACTGAAGGTCCTTCCAGCTGGGGTATATACCTCGATTTCTGGTTGTTCCTTGTCCTCAGAGTTTTCTTGAAGTTAGCCTCCTCCAGACTGGATTCGATCACTGGAGTATGATAATTCTGGATCTGTTGTTTGAGGTCATTGTTATCTGAGTTGATTTCCCCTGGAAATGCATCGAGTACAGATTGGCAGGATACAGCCATGGGGTTCGGGGGTTACTGCCGTAGCGTACTGACGCAATGAGTACACTATTTGCAGTGGTGTGTGGCAGTGTTGATCGCTGGCTGGTGGTGGTGGCTGACCCTGATGGGTGATTTGGAGATGGTGTTTGAGGTTTCCCAACGAGACAAACAGTCTCATGCTATCAGGATATGGGAATTCGAGTGCATCCAGGACACTGATTAGTGGTCTGCATGCTGGCGGCCAAGCTCGAAGTCTGCAAAACTGTTCGAGGGTGTTTGTAGACAGCTGGATGACTGTACTTACCAAGTCACCTGCTCCTAAGCAAATCATACTAAGCAATGTGTCAATGGCGGTGCGTTTGATACAGTGGTTATTCAAGGAGTTTTCAAGATCTGTCAGATAGTCAGAGAGTGCGTTGAACATTGGAATACTTGAACATAGAAGAGCCATCTTGTCTATCATTTTATCCTTTGTTTATATAAAGTTTGACCATGCATCTACAGATTGACAATGCATATAATGTTTGACACCGCATGTAGCATTTGACAATGTATATAAAGTCAAGTGATATACTCCAACCTGGGGGATGAGATAAGTCTAGCAGGTAGAGACCACCAACAGCGTACCTTGGGTAGCAATAGGTAGGAGGGCCAAATCAGCATTTGGGTGCCTAGGTGCAGCAGACAGACGTCACATAGTGTCTATACCATTCCGCTCCCCAAACCATGTTGATGGCCATGGACATTCAAGACTCTCAAGGAGTACCAAAGGCCTTCCTGTATTTACCGGAAATGTGGAAACCAATTAATCTGTTCTTTCTATCAACATATCCTTCACACATGCCAGTCCCAGTGGGTTGAATTGTTCCACTGGCAATAGAGAATTAGTACACCCACAGAAGTTGTAAAGTTCATAGGGAATCCTCCTGAATCGAGTTTGCTATCCATACACCCATGGTTGCAGCTGATCAGCAGTATATATAGTAACTATCTCTAGCTATCTTCCTACATCTTCCTTACACGTCACAAGCTCAACATTCATGCCCCAGATTGGTAACATTCAAACAGGATCCATTCTACCACATTGTGACCGATTCTACCACATTGTGATCAATTATTGCACATCCAGACCCATTCCTCAACAAATCCTCTGACCTCTAATCGAAACGTTACAACTCTCACCATGTACATGTGATCATACTCACCACCCAATTATGGTTACATCCAGAACACGGGTTACCAAGGCAGGTTACTTTGATAAAACCTATATATCGTGGTGCCAGTGACTGGTAAATCCAAGCAACGGAACCCCAAGCACTCTCGACGCCACCAGTTGAAGAAGGACTACCAGACTACAGGCACTGGCAGGTCTGCAAAGCGCAAGCCAGAGTTAGCAATGGTCAAAACCTGTGGCTCAATCTATGTCATCATGAAAGAAGTATTGAAGGCAATTACCTGTTACGGGGTAGGCAGGTACGGTGATACCTGGGAATAATAGCAGAAAGATACGGGTGGTGCGGAAGGAATTGTGTTACGGAAAGATGGAGACGTTGGAAGACGCGGAAGAAGCGGCGAGATGGTGGCGGGATAATTTAGTAAGATAAAAGAAGTGGTTAGAGGTGTTGTGATGTCGGACGATGTGGCGTGGTTGTTACGATAAGGAATAACAG